>JRHI01000275.1_pt1 | contig 58012 bp, 57 predicted proteins | sample 215371 | NCBI WGS metagenome assembly JRHI01 (sample SAMN02929681, study PRJNA255918) | sediment metagenome | biome: cave system; feature: Ice Cave; material: Sediment; isolation source: sediment from deep within a dark volcanic ice cave with no known source of... ...
CGGGCGAAGGCCTCCTGGCTCGCCAGGCGTTGCGCGTCCCCGAGACCGGCGTGATACGCGAGTGCCCGGATCCCCTGCGCGCGCAGCCACGCGGTGAGGTCATCGACCGCCTTGCGGGACAGGCAGTAGACGATCCCGCTGGAGCCCGCGTGCGCGCGGATGAGTGCCAACACGTCGGCCCGGGTGTTCCGGCCGGCGCCCTTCTTCTGCGTCGTGATCCGCAGATTGGGACGGAAGAAGCTGCCCTTGTATCCGGCGGGCTTTCGCATCCCGAGCTCCTGCATGATGTCGCCGACCACCCGCCGCGTCGCGGTGGCGGTGAGGGCGAGGATCGGGACGTCGCCGAGCTGCGCCTTCAGCCCGCGAAGCCGCCGGTACGCCGGCCGGAAGTCGTGACCCCACTGGCTGATGCAATGCGCCTCGTCCACGACGATGAGGCCCACCCCGGCACCGGCGAGCGTCTCGCGCAGCGCACCCTCGAGGGCCTCCGGGGCGACGTACACGATGTCGATCTCACCACGGCGCAGGGCCGCGACGCGCGCGGTCCGCTCGTCCCAGGTGAGCGTCGAGTTCAGCAGCGCGGCGCGGTATCCGTTCCGCTCGAGCGCGTCGACCTGATCCTTCATGAGCGAGATGAGCGGTGAGATCACGAGCACCGGACCGGCGAGGATCTTCGCCGGGATCTGGAAGGTGAGGCTCTTCCCCGCCCCGGTCGGCATGAGGCCGATGCAGTCGCGCCCGGCGAGCACCGCGTCGACGATGAGGCGCTGCCCGGGCCGGAACTCGCGGTACCCGAAGACGCGCTCCAGGACCTCCTGCGGATCGCGGAACCGTTGGGCCGGGTCGAGCGGGCCGGTGGCCGGGCTACCGGGGAGGTGCGACATTCACCTGCCACCAGGCGAGCAGCATCGCGAGCGGCTCGCGCAGGCGATACACGAGGTAGCGGTCCCCGGTGAACTCCTCGGCCGTGACGCCGATCGCGTCGAGACCGAGGCGCCGGCAGAGATAGACCGCGCGGGCGACATGGTCCTCCTGGCTGGTGATGATGAGCGACCGCGCGCCGAACCGGTCGCGCGCGTTCACGCAGCTGTCGTAGGTCCGCTCGCCGTTCGGGTCGCTCACGACGGCGCCCGGCGCGACACCGGCGCGGACCGCGTAGGCGGTCATCGCATCGACCTCGAAGCTCCCCTGACCGCCGCTCATGAGAACGGTCCGGACCGTTCCGGCGCGATAGAGCGCGGCCGCGACATCGAGCCGGCTCGCGAGTGCCGGGCTCGGGCGGCCATCCGGGTAGACCTCGGCGCCCGGGACGAGCACCACATCCCGTGACGGCGCATCGGCCGCCGAGCGAAACAGCGCGTCACGAAGCTCGAACCGGATGCTCAGGCCGATGGCAAGAAGGATCCCCGCGGCCCCGCAGGCGGCGACACCGAGCGCGAGGAGCGGCCGACGAACCATCCTGGACAGCTTCTACGACGCCGGGATGACGAGCCGGAAGATGCGCTCGCCGTCGATGAGATCGCCGGTGGGGACGAAGCCGAGCTTCTCGTTCACCCGCAGCGATGGGGCATTGTCCGGGGTGACGCCGGACACGAACTCGGTCACCCCGTGCTCCCGCCCGGCCCACTCGAGCATCGCGCGCGCGACCTCGGTCGCATAGCCCTGCCTCCGGTGCTCCGGGAAGATCGTGTAGCCGGCCTCGGCCGCGCCCTGCAGACCAAGATCGTTGATCCCCGGCGGGCCGTGGAAGTTCGCGTACCCGACCATCACCGGCGGGTCGCCGCGCCGGACCACCGCGCGGATCGACCAGGGCAGCCAGGCACCGTCGGTGCGGATCTGGCGCAGGCGATAGGCGAGCAGACCGACGGCGTCGCCGGGAAAGCCGACCGGCACCGGGAACGCCGCGAGCCGGTCGACCGCGGCGCGATCACCGGCGACCAGCGCGTCGAGCAGGTCGACCCCGAGCGAGACGAGATCGAGGCGCGGTCCGGAGATCGGCGGCGCGGCTGGGACCATGCCCCGGACGCTACGCCAGATGCGGGGCCGCTACGCGGACGAGCAGGCCTCGCTCCCGACCAGCCGGTCGGCGAACCGGGCGACCGCGGCGACCGGCAGGCGAAGGCCTGGTCGGTAAAGGGGGACACTTGGCGCGGTGAGCGCTTCCTGCATCTTCTGCGACATCGCCGCCGAACGGATCCCGGCGCGGATCGTCCACGCCAACGACGATCTCGTGGCGTTCCTCGACACCAGCCCGCTCCGCCCCGGACACGTGCTGGTGGTGCCACGCGCGCATCACGACACGCTGGACGACCTCCCGGCAGCGCTCACCGGACCGCTCTTCGAGGCGGTGCGGCGCATCTCGATCGCGGTGCAGACGGCGCTGCCGGCGGATGGCTCGTTCGTCGCGGTGAACACCCGGGTGAGCCAGACCGTTCCCCATCTCCACGTCCATGTCGTCCCGCGCAACCGGAAGGACGGCCTGTTCTCACCCGGGCTGGTCTGGCACCGGCGCCCGTACCCGAGCGCGGCCGAGGCCGACGCGGTCGCCGGACGGATCCGCGAGGCGCTGCGGACCCGGTAGCCGGCTTTCCGACCGCCATTTCACAGCTTCTTTACGCCCTGGACCGGGATCGGCGTCACCAGGGTGCCCGCGTTGCGATACCACTAGCAGATGGAACAGCCCGCCCGATCGCCGTCGCGGCACTACCGTCTCCGGCGCCGTCAGGTGCTCGCCGGCGCGGGCCTGGCGGCCGGCGCGCTCGGCGCGTCCCGGGTCCTTGGTCTGCCGCCGCTCGCCATCGCCGGGCTTCCGTCGGCCGCGACCGCCACGGCGCTGGGAGGCGCGGTCGTGGCGACGAAGGACTGGGTCAGCCCGCTGGACCAGCCCGACGCGCAGATCGGACAGCTCCTGCGCCGAACGACCTTCGGCGCGACGCGAGCACAGTACGAGGCCGCGCGCGCCGACGGGTTTCGCCGCACGGTCGATCGACTCATCGAAACGCCGGCGGTCGCGCCAAAGGAGCTCGCTGGCGCGGAGGAGGCCACCCAGGACAAGCCGATCAACGTCGGGGCGCTCCAGTCCTGGTGGATCGACCATGTCCTCACCACCCCGACCCCGTTCGCGGAGCGGATGACGTTCTTCTGGCACGGGCACTTCACGAGCGACTACCGCAAGGTCTCGAACCAGACACCGTTCATCTACTGGCAGAACCTCACCTGGCGGAAGATGGCACTCGGGCACTTGCGCGACATGCTCCTCCAGGTCACCACCGATCCGGCGATGCTCCGCTACCTGGACCTTGGGCGGAGCACCGGCAAGAGCCCGAACGAGAACTATTCCCGCGAGCTCATGGAGCTCTTCACCATGGGCGTCGGGACCTTCACCGAGGAGGACGTCCGCGGCGGCGCGAAGGCCCTTGCCGGCTGGCGCGAGCCGGTGACCCAGGCGATGGCCGATTCCCAGCTGAAGAAGGCGCTCGAGCGCAACCCGAAGGCAAAAGCGATCACGCCGGACACCGTGAAGACCGGCGTGTTCGAGAAAGCGCGCGCCTACACCGGCCCGGCGGTCTTCCTCGGCGAGTCCCGTCAATGGACGACCGAAGCGGTGGTGGACAAGATCCTGGCGCAGGAGTCGGTGGCCCCGTTCATCGTGACGAAGGTCCTCCGGGAGTTCGTCACGCCCGATCCCTCCGACGCCTACGTGACGCGGATCGCCGATGGGTTCCGCAAGAGCCGCTATGACATCAAGACCCTCATGCGAGACGTCCTCACCAGCCCGGAGCTCCAGGCTCCGGCGTCGTATCGGTCGCTGGTGAAATCGCCGACCGAGTTCATGCTCCACGTCGCCCGCGCGCTCGAGGCTCCGGCGCTGGCCAAGCAGATCGCGCAGACCGGCGCGTCGATGGGCCAAAGCCTCTACGACCCGCCGGAGGTCGGCGGCTGGCCGAGCAACGCGTCCTGGGTGTCCAGCGCGAATGTGCTCGCCCGGGTGAACTTCATCGTGACCACGCTGACCGCGATGCCCAAGCCTCCCGCCTTTGGCAACGCCCACCAGCACCTGGTCGAGGGGATCGTCGGCCCGAAGACCGCCGAGCTGTTGAACGCCGCGAGCGACGATCAGACCCGCTGGCTCATCCTTCTGGCCTCGCCAGAGTTCCAGCTGAAATAGGGAAGAGGCGAACACCATGGGCCTGCAGAACATCGGCATCGACAAGATCTCGCGACGGGACTTTCTGGAGAAGGGCCTCATCTTCGGCGCGGGCGCTCGCGGTCTCGCCGCGGGATACGCCGCGGTGCCCGATGTCTTCGCCAAGGCGGTCTACGGCGCGAAGGCCGCCGGCGTCCAGAACGACCGGGTCCTGGTGATGATCCAGCTCGGCGGCGGCAACGACGGGCTGCAGACGGTCATCCCGCTCCGCGATCCCAAGTTCCGCGACCTCCGCCCGACCCTGGGCAAGGAGGCGGACGCGGCGTTGCCGCTGGACAACGATCACGGGCTGCACCAGAACCTCGCCGGGATCAAGAAGCTGTACGACAGCGGCAAGGTCGCGATCGTCCAGGGCGTCGGATACCCGAAGCCGAGCTTCTCGCACTTCGATTCGATCCGGGTCTGGGAGACGGGCGACCCGACCCGCCGCCAGCAGGACGGGTGGCTGGGCAAGACGATCGAAAAGAACTACGACTCCGCGGGTCACCCGCTCGTCGGCTGTGCCACGGGAACGACCTCGACCCCCGGCGCGCTCCGTGATCTTCAGGCCACGCTCACGGTCATCAATGACCAATCGTCGTTCAAGTTCCAGGGCAACGGGGACAACATGGACCGGGTCATGGGAACGCTCTACACCGGCACGCCCGGGATCTACGGTGCGCTCTTCGACACGGCGATGTCGACCGTCCGGGACACCGTCGCGCAGCTCAAGACCTCCGCCGCGAAGTACACGCCGAGGGCGACGTACTCGGACAACGCGAAGCTCGTGTTCAGCTCGAAGAACCAGCTCGCGGCGGCCCTCCAGCTCGCGGCCGAGCTCATCGTGACCGGCACCGGGGTGAAGGTCCTGCACGTGACCCTCGGTGGCTTCGACACCCACTACACCGAGCAGAACCGACACGCCGCGCTCATGGCCTACCTCGACGCGGCCGTCTCGGCCTTCCATGCCGACCTGGCCGCGTACGGGATGGCCGACCGCGTCCTCATCGCGACGTGGTCGGAGTTCGGTCGCCGGCCGAACGAGAACGCCTCTGGCGGGACCGATCACGGGACCTCCTCGCCGGTCCTGCTCATCGGCGATCCGGTGAAGGGCGGCCTGTACGGGGAGCGCGCGAACCTCAGCAAGCTCGACGCCCAGAACAACCTCACCTACACCGTGGACTTCCGCTCGGTGTACCAGGAGATCCTCACCGGCCACCTCAAGGTCGACGGCGCGGACGTGCTCGGCCAGAGCTTCGAGCGTCTGCCGTTCATGAGAGCGGCCTGATGTCGACGTCGCTGCCGGCCTGGTCGCTGAAGCTCGGGACGGCCGGCATCACGCTGCTCGTGCTCGCCGGGTCGTTCGACTACGCGGCGGGGCACCTGAAGAACCCCGGGGCGCCGCTCCAGCCGCCGGTCGCGGACAGACCCGCGAGGACCGCGAGCGCCACGCCGACCGCGAGCCCGATCCCCTCCATCGGCCCGCTCATCACCACCCGCCCCGGACAGCGCACCGCCACGCCCGATCCCGCCGCACCGCGCCTGACCCTGGCGCCCGGTGTGCGGACCGCCACCCTCGCGCCGCTCACGTTCACGCACGTCTCGTAGAGCGCTGTGGATCCCCAGCTCCTGTTGTGGCTCATCGCGCGGGCGGCGGGTCTCGCCTCGTACGCCGCGCTCTGCTTCGCGGTCCTCTCGGGGATCGCCCTGCGCACCTCGGTCCTCGATCTCCTGGCCACGAATCGGGCCCTCCGCGCCCTCCACGACTGGCTGACCTGGCTCTGGATCCCGCTCGGCGCGCTGCACGTCGTCGCGCTGGTGTTCGACCGGACCGCGCTCATCCGTCCGGTCGACCTCCTCGTGCCGTTCGGTGTGAGCTACGGGGCCGTCGCCATCGGTCTCGGGACCGTCTCGCTCGACCTCATCGTCATCGTCCTGGTCAGCAGCTGGCTCCGGCGCCGGATGTCCGACCGGATCTGGCGGTGGATCCATCGCTCGAGCTACGGCGCGTTCGTGACCCTGTTCCTCCACGCGGCCCTGTCCGGGACCGACTTCGACGCGCCGGTGATCTCGGCCCTGTCCTGGGCCGCGGCGCTCGGGATCGGCCTGCTCGGCCTCTCGCGCATCATCTTTGGCCGCCTCCCCGAATAGGCTCGCCTTCCTCGTCACATTTCGGGCCCGGGCGGTGCTTGATGGGTAGAACGGATGGAAGCGCGGTCGATGTCCTTCCCGACTGAGCGGGCGCGGCCGGCGGCGGGCCCGTTGCCGGCGGCATTCGAACGCCTGTTCCTCGCCGAGTACGCGCGGGTCGTCCGGATCGCCTACCGGGTCCTGGGCGAGCGCGACCAGGCCGAGGACACCGCCCAGGAGGTCTTCCTCGACTTTCACCGCCGGCATCCGGCCGACGCGGCGTTCGCCGCGGCCTGGCTGCACCGCGCAGCCGCGCACACCGCGCTCAACGATGTCCGCAGTCGCAAGCGCCGTGTGATCCGCGAGGCCGCGGCGGCAGCCGACGGACCGGTGGATGCCGACCCCGAGGCCGCAGCGATGGAGCGGGAGCGGGCGCGCGAGGTCCGGGCGGCGCTCGCGCGACTGTCCGGGGCGTCCGCGACGCTCCTCGCGCTCCGCTACAGCGGGCTGTCCTACGCGGAGGTCGCCGCGGCATGCGGCATCACGGCCGACCAGGTCGGCACGCGGCTACGGCGGGCGCAGGACGCGTTCCGCAGGGAGGTCAGGCGATGAACGAGCTCGATCGCAGCGACGAGCTGCTCGCGATGCCCAGGCTCGATCCGGACGCCGGCGCGGCGCTGGCGCGGCTGCGGGAACGGGCGCTCGCGGGGCCGGGAACGTCCCGGTCGGGGTCCGTTCATCCGCTGCGCTCGCCCGTGAAGTGGGCCAGCGCGGCGGCGGCGGCGGCCGTGGTCGCGGTGTCCCTCGGCCTCACCGGGGTCGCCGACTCCATCTTCCAGATCTTCGAGGCGCGCGACTTCACGGCGGTGAACGTCGCGCCCGGCGATCTGCGGACGCTCGAGCAGCTCGCCGCGTACGGCACCCTCACCTGGTCGCGGCAGCCCRCGCCGCACGACGTCGCGAGCGCCGCCGCGGCGAGCGCGGCGACCGGACTGTCGGCACCGGCCGCGACCGTTCCGGCGCGCGTCGGCGGTCCGGCGAGGTACGCGGTCCTCGAACGGACCACGGCGGCATTCGTGTTCGACGCGGCGAAGGCCGCGGCGGCGGCCGCGGCCTTTGGTCGGACCCCGCCGCCGCTGCCGGTCGGCATCGACGGAAGCACGCTCACCTTCGCCGGCGGCCCGGCGATCGTGGTGACCTACGGGACCGGGGCCGAGCCGCCGACGCTCGTCGTGGCGGTCTCCAGGGCGCCGACGGTCGGGTCCGACCGCGCCAGCATCGCCCAGATCCAGGCCTATTTGCTCGCCCAGCCGGGCATCTCGCCCGAGCTGGCGGCGCAGCTCCGAAGCATCAACGACCCGGCGAGCACGCTGCCGGTCCCGATCCCGGTCGGGCGGGCCGCGACAAAGCGTGTCACAGTCCGCGACGTGACCAACGCGCTCTTCGTCGGCGATTCGACCGGGCTCGGGAGCGGCGTGATCTGGCAGCGGAACGGGCTCGTCTACGTGGTGGGTGGGACGCTCACCGAGAGCGAGACCCTGGCGGTCGCCAACTCGCTCAAGTGAGCCGGGCGGTCCCGGGCGATGCGGCCGATCCGACCGATCGGGCCGATGCAGCCGATCCGACCGATCCGGCCCTCCGCACCGACGAGCTCACCAAGCGGTACGGCCGGATCACCGCGCTCGCCGGCCTGACGATGGCCGTCCCGCGCGGCGAGATCTTCGGCTATCTCGGCCCGAACGGGGCGGGCAAGACGACATCGCTGAAGCTGCTGCTCGGGCTCGCCAGACCGACCGCGGGCGAGGCCTGGGTCCTCGGCGCGCCGATCAGCGATCCGGTCGCCCACCGCGCCGCTCGCCGGCGCATCGGCTACCTCCCGGAGCTGTTCCGCTACCAGCACTGGCTGAGCGCGCGCGAGGTGCTTCGCCTCCACTGCGCGCTCGGCGACGTGGAGCGCGCGCGGTGGGACCGTGAGGTCAGCGATGCGCTCGGCATCGTCGGGCTCGCCAAGCGCGCCGATGACCGCGTCGGGACCTTCTCCAAGGGGATGCAGCAGCGACTCGGTCTGGGGGTCGCGCTGCTCGGGCGGCCGGAGCTGGTCCTGCTCGACGAGCCGACGAGCGCGCTCGATCCGGTCGGCCGGCACGACGTCCGCGAGATCATCCGCGCGCTCAAAGCCCGCGGGACCGGCGTGTTCCTGAATTCGCACCTGCTCACCGAGGTCGAGCAGGTCTGCGACCGCGTCGCGATCGTCGATCACGGCCGGGTCATCGCGGTCGGCACGCTCGACGAGCTCCTGCGGAGCGACGCGGTGCGCATCCGCGCGACCGGTGTGACCGCGCAGGCGAAGGCGGCCCTCGCCGCGATTGGCGCGCTCGACGACGAGAGCGAGTGGCTCGTCGTCCGCGGGATCACCCCGGACCTTGTCCCCGCGCTCGTCGATGCGCTCGTCCGTCACGGTGCGCGGGTGTACGCGGTCGAGCCGCGCCACGAGAGTCTTGAGGACCGTTTCCTCAGCCTCCTCGAGCGGCCGGCATGAGCCACACCCTGATCATCGCCCGGCTCGTCGGGCGCGAGGCGGCCCGCCGCCGGCTGCTCCTGGCGCTCCTCATCCTCACGCTCATCGTCATCGCGCTCACCGGCTGGGGCTTCAGCCGGATCCCGACCTTCTCCCAGGGCGGCCGGCCATTGACCGAGGTCGCGGTGAAGACCGTCGCATCGCAGCTCCTCATCCTCACGATGTTCATGTTCAGCTTCGTGCTCGCGATGGCCGCGGTCTTCGTCGCGGCGCCCTCGATCGCGAACGATCTGGAATCGGGAATCGCCCTCGCGGTGCTTTCGCGGCCGCTCTCCCGGACCGAGTACATCCTCGGGAAGTGGCTCGGCCATGCCCTGCTCATCGCGCTCTATGCCGGCGGCGCCGGCGCGATCGAGCTGCTCGTGGTGAACGCGGTCGTCGGCTATCTCCCACCGGAGCCGGTCGCGTTCCTTGGCTTCCTCACCGGCGAGGGACTGGTCATCCTCACCCTCGCGCTCCTGCTATCCACCCGTCTCTCCGGCATGGTCGGCGGCGTCGTCGCGCTCGTCCTCTTTGGCATCGCCTGGATCGGTGGCATCGTCGGCGGCATCGGCGCGGCGTTCGACAACGCGACGATCGGGCACGTCGGGACCGCCACCCGCCTCATCCTCCCCACCGACGCGCTCTGGCGCGGCGCGGTGTTCACCCTGGAGCCCGCCGCGGTCGTCGGCGCGAGCGCGCAGGCCGGACCTGCGGCGGCCGCCAATCCGTTTTTCGCGGCGACGGCGCTGCCGCTCGCGATGGACCTCTACGCCGGCGGGTGGGTGGCGGTGCTCCTGGGGMTCACGATCCTGTCATTCCGCGGGCGCGAGCCCTGACCGACGTCAGCGCCGCCCGCGACGATCGGTGTGATCGTCGGATGCGACGAAGGTCTTGCCCGCTCCGGTGATCGCCCAGTGGGTCATGTCCTGGCCCGGACGCGCGCCGTACCAGTGTCGCTCACCCGCGGGGATGAAGGCGACGTCACCGGCGCCGACCTCCCGCTCCTCCTGCTCGGTGGCGACGATGCCCAGGCCGCTCGTGACGATGAGGACCTGGTCGGTGGTGTGGCTGTGGAGGCGGTTCCGCGCACCGTCGCGGAAGGTGACCTCGGTCAACCGCAGATCACGGGCCTCGTCACCGACGACGCTCTGCGTCTCGGCCAGCCCGAGGAAGATCTCCGCCGCGTCCGGCTCGCGGCCGCCGGCGGTCACCGCGATCACACGCACGAGCGCACCCTAGCAAATAGCGATACCGCGGATCCGGCGGAACCGCGAGACCGCCGGGGCCCGTCCCAGGGATGGGACGCGGCCCCGGCGGGGCTTCCAAGCGTCGTCCGGGCTAGCCCAGATAGAGCGAAGCGAGGTCCAGCAGCGACTTGGTGTTCGTCGGGGTCCCGAAGATGCGCGGGCCGGCGTACACGATGAGCACGAGGACGATGAGGATGAGCAGGATGATCCCGATGATCATGCCGGCCCCGAAGCCACCGTCGTTGCTGCCACCCGGCGTCGTGTTGATGTTCGTCTGTCCCATGCGGTTGTCTCCTCCGTCCGCCCACGGCGGCGTATTGGTCCGTTGAGTGCCGGAAGGAGGACAAAGCAACCGGCGTGCCAATGTGTAACGAACGCGCCCCGGGGCCCCGCGGGGCCGCCCGGACCGGTCAGAACGGCCCGGCGAGCTCCGGGGGGGCGAAGATCGACGCCGGAGGCTGCCACCATTGGCGGACGCCGGCGGCCCCGGCCTGGCTGAGGAGCGCCGCGAGCGTGTCCGGCGGCTGACCGCCGGCCACCGCGACCACCACGATCCGCCCGGCCGCCAGGTCCGCGCCGTAACGCGAGCGGATCTCCTTTGGGAGGCCCCCGCCGGGGAGCAGACCGGCCAGCAGCGCGAGCGGACCGCCCCGGCCGACACCCTTGCGCGGATACCAGGCCCGTTCGCCGGCGATACGCGCGGCGCGCGACCCGTCCGCGGCGATGACGGACAGGTCCTGCACCCGGACGCCGGAGTCGTGGAGCAGATCCACCGCCGCGCCGGCCGCGGCGTCGTCGGCGAAGCAGCCACCGACGGCCATCGCGCCGGCGACGTCGGGGAGGTAGGAGGTCGTGGCCATTACGCGCGCCAGAGTAGGACAGGGATGCGCATCTCGTCCGGCGTCATGCCGCCGTGCGAGCCACGGTGCAGGACGACCTGGCCATCCACGCGGACGATCGACGCGCCACGATCGTCGCCGACCATCGCGAGCACCTCGCCGACGCGCTGGCGGGCCGCGGTCGCGTCGCCGCGGCCGAACAGCCCCGCGTCGATCGCCTCATCGCGGTCGAACAGGAAGAAGATGCCCGGATAGGCCCGCTCGAGATACGAGCGCACCCGCTCCGGAGCGTCGGTGTGCAGGAAGGCGACGCGTGGCTCCCCGGCGATCGGGTTCCGCAGCAGGGCGCGGAGCTCGGTATCCCCCTCGAGATCGATGAGCTTCGCCGGGTCGACCGCGGCATGGCCGTGATCCGCGGTGAGGATGACGAGGGTATCGCCGGGCGGGCGGCCGGCCAGCGCCCGCCGCAGGCTCGTATCGAGCGAGGCAGCCTCGGCCGCGTGCTCCGGTCCACGCGGTCCGTACTGGTGGGCCGCGGTGTCGACGCCGGACCAGTAGGCGTAGATGTACGCCGGCGCCGTGCCCCAGGGCCGCTCGTCGAGCAGCTGGCCGAGCCGGACACCCATCGTCGTCGGAAGGATGTATCCGACGTACTCGGCCTCCGGCGCGTGCATCTGGGTCATCGCCTCGCGACGAAAGAGCTCCGGCTCGATGACGTACGACCGCGCGCCGTGCTCCCGCAACACACCGTGGATGGACGGCACCCGCGCGTACGAGCGCGGGTCGAGCGACGCGTCGTCGAAGAACGAACCGCGCTTGGTGGCTCCCGGCCCCCAGCGGAGCATCTGCGCGATCTGCGCGAACTCCTCGAGCCAGAGGAAGTAGGCGAGGTTGCCATGCTCCTGCGGCGTGCGCGCGGTGTTCATGGTGGTGATCGCGGCGGCCGTGGTGGACGGGAAGATCGTCGTCGCGTCGATGAGCTGGGCCTGCTGTCGCCGGTCGGCGCGCTCGAGGATCGTCGCGAGGAACGGGACCTCGCCCGCGGCCGCAAGCCGCCGCAGCTGGTCATACCCAAGGCCATCGGCGAGGATGACGACGATCTGCTTCACCCCATCCCGCAGCGCCGGATCCAGGTCCCGCAGCGGAGCGAGGTACGACGGATCCCAGGCTCCGCAGAGGTCCAGGACCGTCGTCGCGAGGTTCACCAGACCGCCGCCGTCGTAGTCCGGCAGGGCGTAGCCATGCGCGCGGAGCCGGTCGGTGAGAGCGGTCACGGCTATCCGCTCCGCGCGAACCGGCGGCGGGCCCGTGCCAGCTCACGGGTGAGCTCGGCCGGATCGGCGATCGGCGCGCCGCAGGCCGTCCCGACGCAGACATACGCGGCGGCCCGGTCCGGCGGGTACCCGAGCGCCACCAGAGCCGCGGCATCGCGCCCCGGGACGAGCCGGTGGCGCGCGCCGGCCGGATCGTCGTTCGCGACGGCGACCCGCCAGAGGGCGGTCGGGACCGGGTCGGTCTCGGGCCCCACCACGCTCACGACGAGCGGCTCAGCGAGCGCGCGGGCCACCGCCGATCCATAGGCGGCGGCGAACTGGCCCCAGTGCCGGTACTCGCCAACGAACCCGCGGAGGGCGCGGAGCGCGGAATCGCGCCAGACGTCGTCGCCGGTGAGCGCGGCAAGGCGCAGGAGCGCGCTGGCGGCAGCGGACCCGTCCTCGATCGGCTTCTCGCGCTTGGCGACCCGGCCGGGCTCGGCGCGCTCGGGCGCGTCCCAGAACCCGCCGCCCACCGGATCCTCGAGGCGCTCGCGCAGCGCGGTGGCGAGCGCCACGGCACCGGCGAGCGCGTCGGGGTGGCGGCCGGTCTCGTAGGCGTCGATCGTCGCCCCGAGGTACGCGGCGAGATCGACGAGCAGATCGGGCAGTGTGGCACCGGCGCCGGTATCGAAGTGCATGAGCCGGCGATCCACCGTGAGATGGGTGGCGATGGTGTGCATCGTCCGGTGCCCGCGCTCCTCGACGTCGCCATCGCCCAGGACCGCGAATGCCGCGAAGTACGCGCTCGCGGCGAGGGCGTTCCAGCCGGTGTACAGCGTGCGGTCGACATACGGCGCGTCGTGTCCGGAGCGRCCRGCGGCATCYAGCTCGTAGTAGTGCTCGTCGGCGTCCTGCGACCCGCTGAACGCGCCGACGTCGTCGCGCCAAAGGACCGCGTCCATCCAGCGCAGCACATCCCGGACGACCCGGTCATGCCCCGCCGACGGGAACGAGCGGGCGGCCTCGGCGTACACCACAAGGAGCTCGGCATTGTCCTCGAGCATCTTCTCGAAGTGCGGGATGCCCCACTCCCGCGTGGTCGAGTAGCGGAAGAAGCCGCCTTCCACCGGGTCGTACATCCCGCCGCCGGCCATCGCCGCGAGCGTCTTGTGGAGCATCGCCGCGGCCTCCGGCGCGGCGTTCCGGCGGTGCTCGTCGATGAGGAAACGCAGCAGCTTGGGCTGCGGGAACTTCGGCGCGCGGCCGAAGCCCCCGTGCTCCGGGTCGTACTGGCCGCGGATAAGCGACCCGACGGCGTCGACGATCTCCCATCCGAGCTCACCCGGCCGGGTCTCGTGCGCCTGCGCCTCGTGCGCGGTCGCCTCACGGAGCCGCTCGAGCAGCTCGTTCTTCCGCTCCCGCCAGACGGCGGCGATCTGCGCGGTGTAGTGCCGCATCCCCTCGGGCGGGATGTAGGTGCCGCCGTTCAGGATCTCGCCATCGGGCGTGAGGAACGCGGTCGTCGGCCAGCCACCCAGGTTGTAGCGGCGGTTCACGTCCGGGCGCTGGTCATTGTCGACCCGGACCGGGATGTAGTCGGCGTTCAGCCGGCGGATCACCTCGCTGTCGCTGTACGAGGTCTCATCCATCACGTGGCACCAATGGCACCAGACGGCGCTGATCGCCAGCAGGATCGGCTTATCGGCGGACCGGGCCTCGGCGAAGGCGGCGTCGCCCCACTCCCGCCAGGCGATCTCGCCGGCTCGGTTCGGCCGGGGGGAGAAATGGAACGCGCTCACCCCGCCGGAAGCCTCGCGGAGGGGTCTGGGGCGGCCGCTTCCCCGCCCGGCGAGCGGCGGACCGGGGCGTGGGGAGGCGCCGGATCGGAAGGAATGGGCATGGAGCGAGTGTAGAGAGCGTTCGGAAGGCGTCCGAAGCTCTGGAATCTGGGCACCGGCGCACGTAGAATGAGCATCAGCCTGCGAGGAGGTACCACCTTGGCGATCGAAACCACCACCGAGACGACCGGACCGCTTCCGAGCGACGCGATCGTCTCACTCACCCCCCGCGCCGCCGACAAGCTGAAAGAGATCCTCGCCAAGCAGGGCCGCGACGACATCGCCCTGCGCGTGTACGTCACGCCCGGCGGGTGCTCGGGCTTCTCCTATGGGATGACCTTTGCCGAGGGCGCCGAGGAAGGCGACCAGATCGTCGACAACGACGGCGTGAAGGTCGTCGTCGACCCGATGAGCGCGATGTACGTCAAGGGCTCCGAGATCGACTTCGTCGACGCGCTGATGGGCGGCGGCTTCGCGCTCCGCAACCCGAACGCCGTGTCGAGCTGCGGCTGCGGCCAGTCCTTCAAGACCGCCGGCGAGTCCGGCACCGCGAAGGCCTGCGCGCACTAGTCCTCGCAGGGGCTCCGCCCCTTCCACCCCGACGGGATGTTCATAGCAGGGGCCTCCGCCCCGATCACCGCGATGAGAACAGCGGGCGGCCGAATGGCCGCCCGCTGTTCGTTATCCCGCCGGCGTGCGGACGAACCGGCGCGACTTGAGCTCGGATCGCGGGAGGTCCCCGGGCGCGGCGACGTCGATCGCGGCGCGCACGCCGATAACGCGGTGGATCGCGTCAGCCACGGCGCGCGCCAGGCCGTCGGTATCGCAGCCGGGGAGCGGCTCGATCGTGCACCGGAGCTCGTCCATGCCGCGCGCGGTGAAGGCCTCCACCCGGTACTCGACGATCTCCGGGAACCGCCGGATGACGGCCTCGAAGGCGCTGGGGAACACGTTCACGCCGCGGACGATGACCATGTCGTCGATCCGCCCCACGATCCCGCCTTCGAGCTTCACCAGGGTGCGGCCACAGGCGCAGCGGCCCCGCACCGCGCGCACCCGGTCGCCGGTCCGGTAGCGGATGACCGGTGATCCGTACCGGCCGAGGCTCGTGAGGACCAGCTCCCCCTCACCCTCATCCGCGGCCCTCCCTACCGGATCGACGACCTCCACGTAGAACTCGCTCTCGATGAGATGCACGCCGTCCCGGGCTTCGCAGCTGAAGCCGGTCGGGCCGATCTCGGTCGCGCCGGTGTGATCGAACGCCCGCGCGCCGAGCGCGGTCTCGATGCGCTCGCGTGTCGCCGGGATCGATGCGCCCGGCTCACCGGCGTGGATCGAAACGCGCAGGGCGGAGCGCGCGAGATCCAGGCCGGCCTCGCTCGCGGCCTCGGCCAGCCGGAGCGCGTACGTCGGGGTGCACAGGAGGACCGTAGCCTCGGTCGCGATGATCGTCGCGGCGCGCTCGACGGTGGTCTGCGCCCCTCCCGAGATCGTGAGCGCGCCGAGCAGCTCCGCGCCGGCGAACGCCGACCAGAACCCGATGAACGGTCCGAACGAGAAGCAGAAGAACACCCGGTCCGCTGCGGTCACCCCGGCGGCGCGATAGACGTACTGCCAGGTCGCGGCCCACCAGCGCCACGAATCGGCGGTGTCGAGGATCCGGAGCGGCGTCCCGGTCGTTCCGCTGGTCTGATGCAGACGGACATACCGCTCCAATGGATAGGTGAGGTTCGTGCCGAACGGCGGGTGGGCCGCCTGGTCGGCCGAGAGCTCGGCCTTCGTGGTGAAGGGGAGCTCGGCCCAGCGCTCGACGGACACGGACGCACCGAGCTTGGCGCGATAGAACGGATTCGTCCGGATGACCTCCGCCAGGAGCGCCGCCAGCCGCTCCCATTGGGCGGCCCGGCGCGCGGTGCCGGTCCAGGTCTCACTTGGGTCGAGAGCGCTCGGCATCAGTGGAGCAGTCCTCGGCGTTCGATCAACCGCAGCTCGATCACGGTCTCTCGAGGGATCGTCGGTAGATCCGTCCCACCATCGGAGGGTCGACGAAGATCGCCGGCAGCGCCGCGACCGGCGCGAGGTGCGCGTTGGGCATGAGCGTGGCGAGACGTCGCGCGAGCTCAAACGGATGAAGCGCGTCATGCTCCCAGGCGAGGATGTTGACCGGACAGGTGAGCTTCGAAACGATCGACACGTCTGAGAAGATGCGCCAATCGACCACGGTCTGCAATGCGGTGGCGAGGCTCGCCGGATCGTGCGACACCAAGTTGGCGCGGACATATTCGATGACCTGCGGCGACCAGCCCAGCTCGTCGCGCTGACGGATCGCCGTGTGCCTCAGGGTCTCATCCATTCCCGACCTGGTGATGGCATTTCCGAGGTCCTTCAAAGGCTGGGTCGCTGCGTTCGGACGGTCGCTGAACGCAGGTGCGGTGAGCAGCAACGCCTCGACCCGTTCGGGATGCGCGAGCGCGAACAGCAGCGCCGTCGCCGCGCCCATAGACTCGCCGCCGACGATGGCGCGCACGATGCCGAGCGCGTCCAGCACCGCGGTCATGTCTTCGTGACGTTCGCGTAGCAGGCCGCCGCCGAGACGAGCGGCCGGTCCACCTCGACGCCGACGAGCGACCAGGTTCCGCAGCTGATATACGCCGCGCCGGCTTCGGCAAGCGAGGGCAGCGTGGGCGGTCGCTATCGGCTCCTGCGGAACGTCATGGGACTGTGGCTACTCGAGGAGAGTCGGCGGCTGTGGCGACGATCCGGCCGCCGTTCTGCGCTCTCGTCATACGACGACCTGCTCGCCGCGGCAGAGCGAGCCGCACCATTCGCCTGCCCGTTCGATCCGGATGACGTGCGGTTCCTGCCACCTGGCGACATGCCGGCGCGCATCCGCGCGGCCTGCGCCGCGCTTGGCCAGCCACTTGGCGATGAGCCGGGCGTGGTCGCACGCGTGATCCTCGAGGCGCTCGCCCTCCGGTACCGCTGGGTCGTCGAGGAGCTCGGGCGACTCACCGAACGCGACGTGACCGTCATCCACCTCGTCGGCGGCGGATCGCGAAACGCGCTCCTCTGCCAGCTCACCGCCGATCTGTGCCGAAGGACCGTACTCGCTGGGCCCGCGGAGGCGACGAGCATCGGGAACGCCCTCGTCCAGGCGCTCGGCGGCGGTCGGATCGGCACGCTCGCCGAGGGGCGGGAGCTGGTCCGTCATTCCTTCCCGGCTCGCTCGTTCGAGCCTCGCCCGGGCATCCAGGGCGACGATGCGTATGGGCGTTTCCGCGCGATCCTGGGCGACGGGGCGAGCTGAAGCGATCCCGCAGCCTTCCCCTCAGGCCGAGTCGAGCGCCTCGGCTAGGAGCTCGATCACGTGACGTACGGCGAGCCGATCGCCGGATGCCTCGGACGCGCCGCGCAAATGCAGGAGGCAGCCCGGGTTATCTGAGGAGAGCACCGCCGCGCCGGTCGCGCGCACGTTGTCAAGCTTCCGTCGGGCGATCGGACTCGAGACCGCCGGATGCTCGAGCGAGGTGCCCCCACCGAACCCGCAGCAGACCTCGGCCTCCGGCAGCTCCCGCACGTCGTAGCCGGCGCGCCGGAGCAGCCGCGGCCCCGCGCCAGCGATCCCGAGAACGTTCGCGCTCTGACAGAAGGGGTGAACGGCTACCGTCGCTTCTCGCCTATCGCGGCCGCCAAGCGCCGGTGGATCCGCGACGCGCTCGAGGTAGCTCAGCACGTCAAGGGTGCGGTTCGCCAGCCGCTCGGCGCGCTCGCGCCAGGCCGGTTCGTCCGCGAAGAGCCGCGCGTAATCGTGCAGGATGGCGATGGCGCAGCTCGCGGCCGCGCTGACGACGTGGTCCGCCGCGACCGACTCCAGCGCCTGGATCGTCTGCTTGGCCATGCGCCGAGCGGTCGTTCGGTCTCCGGCGTCGAGCGGCGGCAGTCCGCAGCAGTGCTGGTCCTTGGGGACCACGACCCGCGCCCCGCACGCCCGCAGGACGCGGATCGCCGCCTCGGCCTGCTCGGGCGCGAAACGGTCGGTAAGGCACTGGAGGAAATACGCGACCGTCAATCCCTTCGCGCCGCTCGCCGCCCACGGGCCGCCCTGGTCCGGCTCAAAGACCCGCCCCAGGAGCGCGTCGCGCGCCGGCCGCTCGGCGAGAGCGGGCAGCATGCGCCACCGCCACGCGCTCGGCAGCGGCAGACGCAGGGACCGCCCGCGCCGCACCGGTCGCTGCAGCGCCGCGGCGAGCCGCGCGACGGCGTCGAACGCCCGTGGCGACTCCCAGAGGCGCAGCGCCGCTCGCGTGTGCCAGGGCAGACCCTTGGCCTCGGCGACCATCGCGCGGACCGCGAGGATCTGGCGGGGGAGCGGGATATCGACCGGGCACACCGTCGCGCACGCGTTGCAGCTCACGCACAGGCTCTGCGGCCCCGCCGCCGCTTCCAGCCCGTGGTGGAAGGGCGTGTTCACGAGCCCAATCGCGCCCGAGTAGATGTGGCCGAACACCTGCCCGCCGACCACCTGGTACGGCGGGCAGACATCGGCGCAGGCGGCGCAGCGGATGCAGCGCAGCGCGTCACGGAAGACGGGGTCGGCGTGCATCGCGCTCCGCCCGTTGTCCACGAGCACCAGGTGCAGCTCTCGCCCGGGTTCGGGACCGGTCAGGAAACTGGTGTACGTGGTGATCTCCTGACCCGTGGCGCTCCGCGCCAGCAGCTGGAGCTGCGCGGCGGCGTCGGCGAACACCGGCAGGAGCTTCTCCCAGCCGGCAATGACGATCAGCGTCCTCGGTAGGGTGCTCACGAGGTCGCCGTTGCCCTCGTTGGTGACGAGCATCACTGTGCCGGTATCGGCAATGAGGGCGTTGGCGCCGATGATCCCCGCGTCCGCCTCCAGGAACACCCGCCGCAGCTCCCCGCGGGCGAGTGCCACCATCGCGCCGATGTCCTCGCGATCGACCGGCCGTCCGATCTCCGTCTCGAGGAGCGCCGCGACCTGGTCGCGACTTTTGTGGATCGCGGGCATCACCATGTGGCTTGGCGTCTCGCGCGAGAGCTGGATGATCCACTCGCCGAGATCGGTCTCCACGACGCGGATGCCCGCCTGCTCGAGATGGTGGTTGAGGAACACCTCCTCCGCCACCATGCTCTTGCCCTTCGCCACCAGGTGCACGCCGCGATCCTGCAGGATCGCCAAGACCGCCCCGCGCGCGTCCTCCGCCGTCGGCGCCTCGTGCACCACGCCGCCACGTGCCTGGAACGCCCGCAGGAACCGCTTGCGAGCGACGGCCGGATCGGCGAGAACGGCGTCCTTCGCCGCGACGAGCCTGCGTCGCGCCTCGTCGAACGGCGCGATCGCCCCCTCGCGCGGCACCTCGCGGTCGAGTTGCCCGATCGCGGCGTCGCGCGTCGTGCGCCAGGCCCGCTGGAACGTCAGCAAGCTCCGCCGCAAGCGCTCATCTCGCAGCGCGCGCCGGTAACGTGTCGCAAAGGGACGGATCACCGCATCGACCTGACGGGCCGGGTCACGCCGAGCTGGTCTCGTCGGTGACGACGACGTGCAACTCGCGCGGCCCGTGAACGCCGATCGTGAGCGTGCGTTCGATGTCCGCGGTGCGGCTTGGCCCAGTCATGAGCACGAGATAGGTCCGCCCCTCCGCGATGAACCGCTCGATGCGCGCGAGCGCCTCGTCCAGGGTTGCCACGATGTCGTCCGTCCCGACGACCAGCCAGAGCCGTTCCGCCAGGAAGCACGCCGCCCGATCATCGCGCGATGCGCCGACTGCCACCGATCCCGTTTCCGCGACCGCGAACAGTCCTCTCGACGCGTGATCGCCGGGCTCGCGGCCTACCCGCGTCTCCACTTCAGCGGCGGTGGCGGTGAACGAGACCGTCGCGCCGGCGGCGGCCGCCTTACGCGCGAAGCGCTCCCACAGGGACCGCGCGGCGGATTCCATTCCAGAACGCCCCGGCGTCTTCTCGAACCGGTGAATGACCTTCCTCCCTGCCTGATCGCAGCATGGTCTGGCCTGCGCGCGCGTTCGACGCGAATCGACACGTCGCTTGGTGGTGGCCCCACGGGACGACCGAGCGAGTTGTGGCGATCTGCGACCACTCGGTGGCCGTATCATCCAGCGTACGACGTATGGCAGACAGTACGTATCGGGTCGTCCCGGCAGTCGACAAGGCAGCGCGACTCCTCGCCGAGCTCCGGGCTGAGCAGAGCCTGGGCATCTCCGAGCTCTCCCGCCGGATCGCCGCGTCGAAGGGAACGGTCCGCGACATCCTCCTCACCCTCGCTTCCCACGGCCTGGTCCGCCGCGACGCCGAGGGCCGCTTCCGCCGGGCTGCGGCGGGCACCGATCTCCCGGGCGCCGCGACCCCACACCTCGAGCGCCTGTGCACCGAGTTCGCGCAGACTGCGATCCTCGGCGTGATCACCGAGGGCCGGCTCCTCATCGCCGCGCGGGTCGAGCCGGCCACGGACCTCCACATGAGCGCGCGGATCGGACAGCGCCTTCCGCTCGGTGCCGGCGCGCACGGCAAGGTGCTCGGCGGCGGGCAGCCGATCGGCTACGACGATGAGGAGTATCTCGCCGGCGTGCGCGCGGTCGCCGCACCGGTCCGCAACGACCTGGGCCAGCCGGTGGCCGCGCTCATCGTCGTCGGCCTGAAGGAGCGCCTTGAGCCGCGGATCCTCCACCGCATCGGCGATCGCTGCGCAGCGGAAGCGGACGCCCTCACGGTGCGGCTCGGCGGAACCACCGCAGCGACGCAGCGGATGGGATGACAGCGGGAGGAGATCGTATGACGAAGGAGCTGCTCACGCTTTCGGTGAACGGCGAGCGGCGCACCGTCGCGGCCGAGCCGCATCACACCCTGCTCGAGGTGCTCCGTGAAGAGCTGGGCCTCACCGGGACGAAGCACGGGTGCGAGCTGGGCGAATGCGGCGCCTGCACGGTCCTCGCCGATGGCCTGCCGATCCTCGCCTGCCTGGCGTTGCCGGCGGAGCTTGGCGACGCCGCGATCACCACGGTCGAAGGCCTGGCTGATGGCGCGACGCTGCACCCGCTCCAGACCGCCTTCGCCGAAGAGGGCGCGGCGCAGTGCGGGTACTGCACGCCGGGAATGCTGCTGACCGCGAAAGCGCTCCTCGACGGGAATCCCCGGCCGACGCGGGACGAGATCGCGCACGCGATCAGCGGCAACCTCTGCCGGTGCACCGGCTACACCGCGATCTACGAAGCGATCGAGAAGGCCGCGCGGGCATGAGCGACCTCTCAATCCTTGGCCGGCGGCTGCCCAAGGTGAACGGCTGGGCCCACCTCACCGGGGCGGCCTGCTACGCCGACGACATCGTGCTGCCCCGCACGCTGTACGGGCGGCTGCTCCGTTCGACCGAGGCGCACGCGCGGATCCGGAAGATCGACCTGTCCCGCGCGCTCGCGCATCCCGGGGTCGTGGCCATCGTCACCGGTGCGGACATGCCGGAAAAGATGGGGATCATGCCGTCGACCCAGGACGAGACGGCGCTCGCGGTCGAGAAGGTGCGCTACGTCGGCGAGCCCGTGGCGGCGGTGGCCGCGCTGGACGAGGACACCGCCTACGAGGCGCTCTCGCTCATCGACGTCGGCTACGAGCGGCTCGAGCCGATCCTCTCGATCGAAGACGCGCTCACCCGCGAGGATGTGAAGGTCCACGAGGACGGCCGGCGGGCCAATGTCTTCAAGGAGGTCCACCTCTCCTTCGGCGACCTCGAGGCGGCGTTCGCGTCGGCCGACCTCGTGCGCGACGACTGGTCGTTCTTCGAAGGAAACACCCACGCGCCGATCGAAGCGCACGCCGCGATCGCGTCCTACGACCCGAGCGGCACGCTCACSCTCTGGACGAGCACCCAGGTCCCGCACTATCTCCACCGCGAGCTGGAGAAGGTCCTCGGGATCCCCCGGGCGCGGATCCGGGTGATCGCGACGCCGAACGGCGGCGCCTTCGGCGGGAAAAGCGACCCGTTCGGCCACGAGCTCGCGGCCTGCCTGCTCTCGATGCGGACGCGGCGTCCGGTGAAATTCACCCTCGACCGCGAGGAGGTGTTCTACGCCCACCGCGGCCGGCATCCGGTGAAGATGCGGATCAAGACCGGGGTGAAGCGCGACGGCGAGATCACCGGGGTCCATTTTCAGAGCTGGCTCGACGGCGGCGCCTACGCCTCCTACGGGATCGCCACGACGTATTACACCGGCGCGCTCCTCACCGTCACCTACCGCGTCCCGGCCTACAAGTTCGACGGCATCCGGGTGTACACGAACAAGCCGCCCTGCGGACCCAAGCGCGGGCACGGCACGACCCAGCCGCGCTATGCCTTCGAGTGCCAGCTCGACAAGATCGCCGAGGAGCTCGGACTCGATCCGCTCGAGTACCGGCAGCGGATCCTCCAGCCGGCGCACTCGCGGACGGTGAACGACCTGCGGATCACCACGATGGGCCTGGGTGAATGCCTCACCCAGGTCGGTCGGGCCACGGGCTTCTCGCAAAAGCATCGCCAGCTGCCCCCCGGCACGGGCATCGGCATCGCCGGCAGCGCGTACATCTCCGGTGCGGGCCTGCCGATCTACTGGAACGAGATGCCCCACTCCGGCGCGACGGTGAAGATCGACCGCGGCGGCGGGGTGACGGTGTACTGCGGCACCGCGGAGATCGGCCAGGGGTCGGACAACATGCTCGCGAGCGTGACCGCCGAGACCCTTGGCGTGCTGCCCGAGGACGTCCACGTCGTCTCCGGCGACACCGCCCTCGCGCCGGTGGACCTGGGGTCGTACTCCAGCCGGGTGACGTTCATGGCCGGCAACGCGGTGAAGGACGCCGCGGCCAAGCTCCGCGCGCAGCTGGTGGTGGTGGCCACCGAGAAGCTCGGGATCCCTGCGGAGCGGATCGGGTTGGCATTCCGGCGGGTCTACGACCTGCGCGATCCCGAGGCGTTCCTGTCGTTCACCGATGCCGCGGTGCTCGCCGAAGCCCGCTACGGGACCCTCTCCGCGGCGGGCTCGTACACGCCGCCCAAGAACATCGGCGGGACGTTCAAGGGCGCGGGGGTCGGGCCGACCCCGGCGTACTCCTACCAGGCCTGCGTCGCCGAGGTGACCGTGGACCGGGAGACCGGGGTGATCGTCGTCGATCGCCTGGTCACCGCGCACGACTGCGGCCGCGCGCTCAATCCGGCGAACGTCGAGGGCCAGATCGAGGGTGCGGCGTACATGGGCTACGGCGAGGTCATCGGCGAGGAGCAGGTGTTCCGCGGCGGCCTGCATAAGAAACCGAGCCTGCTCGACTACAAGATCCCGACCTCGCTCGACACGCCGGCCCTGGAGGCGATCGTCGTCGAGACGGTCGACGCCGAGGGGCCGTACGGCGCGAAGGAGGCCGGCGAAGGTCCCCTGAACCCGGTCATCCCGGCGATCGCGAACGCSGTGTACGACGCGATCGGCATCCGCTTCGACGAGACGCCGATCACACCGGACAAGGTCCTCGCCGCGCTCGCGCGCAAGCAGACCCGCGTCGGACCGGATGGTCTCGGCATCGCGGCAATCGACGGATCGGATTCCGGACCCGCTTCTCCAGGCGGCCACGCTGGTTCCCGGGACGCAAAGGCGGCGTTGCGCCGCCTGGGCGCGTCGACCGCGGCGCGGGACCGCAAGCGCAATGCATAGGTTCAGCCGACTCCCACTCCCCGCGCCGGCCGAGGGCCGCAGGCACGATGCTTAGGCTGCCGCGGTTCCAGCTTTTGACGCCGGGGACCGTCGATGACGCCGCGCGTCTGCTGCGCGATCACGGCGCCGCCGCGCAGGACCCGGCGACGACCGGGACGCCCGGCCTGGGGGTGATGCTCGTCGCCGGCGGGACCGACCTGTACCCGAACATGAAGCGGCGCCAGTTCACGCCGGCGGTCGTCATCTCGCTCCGGCGGGCGCTGGGGCGCGACATTCGAAACGGCGACGGCCTGCGGCTTGGCGCAGGTACGACCCTCAGCGCGATCGTCGCGAGCGATCGGGTGCGCGGCGGGTACGCCGCGCTCGCCGAGGCCGCACTGTCGGTCTCCACACCGCAGCTGCGGAACATGGGGACCATCGGCGGCAACCTCTGCCTCGACACGCGCTGCAACTGGTACGACCAGTCGCTCTTCTGGCGGACCGCCGAGGGGATGTGCATGAAGACCGACCCGTCGGTCGTCTGCCGCGTCGCGCCGTCGAGCCCGCGCTGCCTGGCCGTCGCGAGCGCCGACACGGTGCCCGCGCTGCTCGCCCTTGGCGCGAGCGCGCGCGTGGTGAACGCCGATGGCGAGCRGCTCGTCCCGCTGGCGAGCCTGTATCGCGACGACGGGATCCGCCCGATGACCATCGGGCGCGACGACATCGTCACCGAGATCGCCGTTCCCGACGCGCGCGGCTGGCGCAGCACCTACCTGAAGCTGCGCGATCGCGGTGCGTTCGACTTCCCGATCGTCGGCCTCGCCGCGGCGATCCGCCTGGAGGGCGGGGTCGTCCGCGAGGCCCGCGTCGCGCTCACCGCGGTCGGGTCGCGCCCGATGCTCGTGGCCGCGGCCGCGACGGCATTGATCGGCACGCGCCTCGAGACGGACGCGATCGCCGCCGCGGCCGCCGCGGCGCACAAGGTCGCCCGCCCGCTGGACAACACTTCCGGCACGCTCGCCCAGCGGAAGAAGACGGTCCCGGTGTTCGCCGTGCGCGCGCTCACCGCGCTGCGCGACGGGCACGCCGGCCCAGGGGGTCCAGATGCCGCGATGGGATCGCCGCGGCGGGAGCGGAGCTGATGCGCAGCGTCGCGGTCGTCCCCGCCGCCGGCAGCGCCGAGCGCTTCGGCGGCAAGAAGCTGCTCACGCCGATCGACGGCGCCCCGCTCCTCGACCGGACCATCGCCTCGCTTCTGGATGGCGGGGTGGGCCGGATCGTCGTCGTCGTCGGACCGGACGCCGACGCGCTCACGCGCGATGTGAACGCGTTCAGCGACCCGCGGGTCTGGCCGGTTGTCAACCCCGATCCGGCGCGGGGGATGTTCTCCTCGCTCCAGGCTGGCATGGCGGAAGCCGAGGGTGACGCGCTCGTGGTGCTCCCGGCGGACATGCCGTTCGTCCGGAGCGCCACCGTGGCGATCCTGCTCGCGGCATTCGTGAGCCGGACGGCGATCGTTTCGCCGACGTACCTGGGCAAGCGCGGCCACCCGGTGGTCCTGCCTCCGGGGCTGCGGGACGAGATCCGGGCCGCCGATCCCAGGACGAACCTGCACGAGATCCTCAAGCGGCACCCCGACCTGCGGGTCGATATCGACGTCGCCGATCGGGGCGTGCTGAAAGATGTGGACCGGCCGGCCGACCTCGAGGCGTAACGACGCCGGCCGGCCGGCCGGTGAGACACTTACCGCGTGAGAGAGCTGTACGCGACGATGGCCGAGCTGGAGCGCGAGGGACGCCGCTTCGCCGTCGCGACCGTCGTGCGCACCCGCGGCAGCACGCCGCAGGTCGTCGGCGCGAAGATGCTCGTCGACGACCTTGGCCGTACCTTCGGCACGCTGGGAGGGGGCTGCGTCGAGGGCGACGCGTTCACCGAGGCCGCGGCGGTGCTGACCGGCGGCGCGTCCTCGCTCCGCGAGTACGAGCTCACCGAGGACCTGGCCTGGGACACCGGCCTGGTCTGCGGCGGGACGATGTGGATCCACATCGAGCCGAGCGCCACGGCCCTGCGGGTCGGGGACCGCGATCTGCTGGGGGACATCCTGGCGGCCTCGGCCAGCGGGCGCCCGGTGGCCCTCGCGACGCTGCTGCGCACCTCGGGCGACACGCTCGCCCCGGTGGGGAGGCTCGCGGTCGAGCACGACGGACGGGTGATCGGGTCGCTCGGCGACGCTGCGATCGATACGAAGGCGCGGGCGCTCACCACCGAGGCGCTCCGACGCGGGACCGCCAGGACCGTGACGCTCGACGAGACCCACGAGCTGCTCGTCGAGCCGATCCTCGCACGGCCGCGGCTCATCGTGGTCGGCGGTGGCCATGTCGGGCTCGCGCTGGCGAAGCAGGCGGTTCTGCTCGACTACGCCGTGACGGTCATCGAGGACCGCCCCGAATTCGCGCAGCGCGATCGCTTCCCGGGGATCCGTGAGGTCCTGAACGCGGACATGGTCCAGGCTCTCGAGACGATGCCGATCGGATGGAACAGCTTCATCGTCGTGGCGACGCGTGGCCACAAGCTCGACGCGCACTGTGTCCGTGCGGCGGTCCGGTCCGACGCGCGCTACATCGGCCTCCTCGGCAGCCGGCGCAAGACGATCCTCATCGCCCGGATGCTCCGTGACGAGGGACTCCCCGAGGACCGGATCCGGGCGGTCCACGCGCCCGTCGGCCTCGATCTCGGCGGCCGCACGCCGGCGGAGATCGCGCTCAGCGTGCTCGCGGAGATCTCCCAGGAGCGTCACGGCGGCAGCGGCCGGCCGCTCCGCCTCGCCGACGAGCTCTTCGACCGGGCGCTGGCGAAGGGGAATGCCACCCGACGGTAGACCGAACGCCCTCGCTGGCGGGCCGGTCTAGCCCGCCCCGGGCCCGGACGCCGGTGTCGTCGCGCGACCGAGTTGATAGGCGCGGGCGCGACCTCGTCCGACCAACGCGAGATCGCCCGAACGGACGAGCGCGGCGAGATCGGCACGGGCGGTGACCTGGGTGACCGCGCAGCGCGCGGCGGCGGAGCGGCTGGTCCACACCGTTCCGGCGAGGGCTTCGTCCCGCAGCAGCGACCGGCGCGCCGGCGCGTCGAGCAGCCGCGGCCGGCCGGCGTAGGCGATGGGCGTCTCGCCGATCGCCCGCGCGTCGAGCAACGGGAGGGCGCGCGGCGCATCGAGCCGCGCCGATGCCGCGAGCCAGCGATACGCCCACTCCTCGGCGAGCTGACGGGTCTCGGCGAACATCCAGGACACCCCGGCGTGCTCGGCCTGGAGGGCGGCGATCACGTTCAGCAGCCAGCCCGGCTTCACCCGGTCGGCCGCTTTCAGCACGTCGCTCAGCCGGCCTTCAATGACAAGTGCCGCGTGCGCGGTGTGCCCGAGCTCGGCGAGGGCCAGGCCGAGCTGTCCGCCGACCGCGGCCGAGGCGAAGTCGGCGGGGGTCTTCCGTTCGACGACGGCGACGATCTCGTCGTCGCGCAGGAGCGCGTAGTCGCCGACCGGCAGGCGCCGCCGCTCGGTCGTCGCGTCGCGGCCGGCGAACCGCCAGGGGTAGCGCTCGCCGACGTCGATCGCGATCGTGAGTCGTTCGCCGAACGCGCGCGCAAGCGGCACCCGGATCCCCGGGCGGGCGCGGCGCATCGACGCGTCGGACCGCCAGAAGATGAGCGTCCGGTCACCCTTGCGGGTCCACACGAACAGCGACCGGCGGTTCGCGCGGCGCTGGAGCACCAGATGCACCGCCGCGCCGACCCGCCAGCAGGACTCGACCGGGACCTCCTCGACGATCTCGGCCTCGGCCGGCCACTCGGCCACCTGGTAGCAGAACACGTCGGTCCCGCGGGGCCAGGTCTCCCGCGCGGCGAGGAACAGGCGGCCCTCGCGGGCGATCGGCAGACGCAGGAGATACGGGAGCCGGCTCCCGCCCGCGGGGTTGCGCCCGACCCAGAATGTCGGCCGGTCGACATCGATCACCGAGTCAGAGGATGCCACGCCAGAGCGACGGGAGGGCCGGGAGGCTCGACCGCCCATGTCGCCGTCGCCAGGGGCCCCACCGCCGCTCCGGCAGCGCCGGCGCGGCGAGGCGCAGAATTGCCCCATGGGCGATGCCGCACCGGCTTGGCGTGGCAGCGGCCCCGGGCCCAGGTTCGGGCTGCCCGACGACATCTTCAAGGTGCGGGTGAGCCTGCTCGATGTCGAGCCGCCGATCTGGCGCCAGGTGCTGGTGCCGCAGGACCTGGCGCTGCCTCGCCTCCACGCGGTCCTCCAGGCGCTGATGGGCTGGAGCAACTCCCACCTCCATCAGTTCAAGGTCGGCGACCTCCGCTTCGCGGAGCCCGACCCCGATGAGGACTATGAGCCGGCCCCGATCGACTATCGACGCATCACCTTGAACCAGATCGCTCCGCGCCCGGGCTCGAGCTGCATCTACGAGTACGACTTCGGCGACGGCTGGGAACATCTGATCGAGGTCGAGGAGGAGCTGCCGGTCGCATCGGTCGCGGGCCCGCTGCCGCGTTGCCTCGGAGGCGAGCGGGCCGCTCCTCCCGAGGACTGCGGCGGCCCGCCCGGGTATGCGGACTTCCTCGAAGCCTTCCGAGATCCGCGCCACTCGGAGCACGATGCGATGGTCGAGTGGGCCGGACAGGACTTCGACGCCGAGGCGTTCGACATCGACCGCCTGAACCGGACCCTCGCTCGCTACGCCCCGCGACCGAGGCCGGTCCCTCGTGGGCGCCCACGGCGACGGCGGTCCTGAGTGTGTCGCCGCGCCGCGAGCCAGCCATCGCCCGAGGCGGCAGGCCACTCCGCCTGCCGTCAACCGCCCACCCCCAACCGGGGACCGGTCAGGACCTGGCGGGGACGGCTCACGGATCGGGTACGCGGTCCGTTCTACTACCGAGGATGGACGCCCCGCCGCTGACCTTCGGCCAGCTGCTCGAGCGGCATGAGCGCGAGCTCTTCGCGTACGCCCTGCGGCTCTCCGGCCAGCGCGCCGATGCCGAGGACCTCTATCAGGACACGTTCCTCGCCGCCTTCCGGGCCTGGCCGCCGCCGCGACGCGGCAACGAGCGGGCCTGGCTCTACCGGATCGCGACGAACCGCGCGATCGACCGCGAGCGTCGCTCGCGTCGGATCGTCGCGAGCGTCGACGATCTCTCCCTCGCGGCGCCGGAGCGTGACGACGTGTCCCTCGCGGATCTCGCCGGTGCGGTCCGCACCCTCCCCGCGGGCCAGCGCGCGGCGTTCGTCCTCCGCAAGGTGCAGGGTCTTCCGTACTCCAAGGTCGCCCAGGCACTCGCGTGCAGCGAGCAGGCGGCACGGGCCCGGGTCAGCGAAGCGTTGAAAAAGGTGAAGGCGGCGGTGGCCTAGATGACGATGGATGTTGCCCTGACCGAAGCCCGCGAGCGCCTCATCGCGCGGGCGCGAAAGGCCGGCCTCGCGACCGTCGGCTACGACGTGGTCGACTCGCCGCTCGGCCCGCTCTGGGTCGCGATCACCGCCAAAGGCGTGGCCACGATCCATTACGGCGCGTCGCCGCCGGAGAGCGAGCTCCGTCGCCTCGTGCGGGTGTACGGCCCGGGAGTGGTGCCGGACCACCGCCGCTCGAGCCCGCTCGCGCGCGAGCTCGACCAGTACTTCCGCGGAAAGCGGCGCACGTTCGACATCCCGGTGGACCTGGCGGGGCTGACGGCATTCCAGGGCCGGGTCCTGGCGCAGACCGCGAGGATCCCGTTCGGCGAGCTCCTCACCTATCGGACGATCGCCCGGCGGATCGGGAACGAGAAGGCGTCCCGGGCGGTCGGCGGCGCGGTGGGCGCGAACCCGATCCCGATCATCGTCCCCTGCCACCGCGTCGTGGCGACCGACGGCAGCCTGGGGGGCTACGCCGGCGGACTCGAGGCGAAACGCGCGCTGCTCGCGATCGAGCGACCGGGAGCGGTCCCCGCGGGGGGTTGGCCGCCCGCCCACCGCACGCTGTAGCGTCGCGGCCGTGTCGAGCCCCGGTCCCGGGTACGCGGCCGGAGCGGTACCGTGCCTTCTCCCTCCTACTCGATCGCGACGCGATACCCGGCGCCGCGCACGGTGATGATGAGCTCGGGGCGCGCCGGATCCCGCTCGAGCTTCGTCCGCAGCCGGCCGACGTACACCTTGAGGTAGTGCACCTCGTCGCGGTATTCCTCGCCCCAGACCTTGGCGAGGAGCTGCTCATGCGTCACCACCCGGTCGGCATTCGTGGCGAGATGGAACAACAGGTTGTATTCGGTGGGCGTGAGCGAGACCTCGGACCCGCGAATGCTGACCTGACGCCGCGCGAAGTCGATCCGCAGGTCGCGCGCGCGGAACACCGTCGCCCGCGATGGGTCGGCCGCCGCCCGGGTCCGGCGCATCACCGCGTCGAGGCGCGCCACGAGCTCTTTGTGGCTGAACGGCTTGGTCACATAGTCGTCGGCACCGAGCTCGAGACCGCGCACGCGGTCCTGCTCGGACCCCCGCGCGGTGAGCACGATGATCGCCACCTCGTTGCCGCTCTCGCGAAGGGTCCGCAGAACGGCAAAGCCGTCCGGCTGGGGCATCGCGAGGTCGAGGACGACCAGATCGGGCGGATCGGCCGCGATCAGGGCGAGCGCCTCCGCCCCGCCATGGCATTCGGTGAGCGTGTATCCCGGCCGTTCGTAGCCGATGCCCATGGCGACGACGGCCGCGACATCGGCCTCGTCATCCACGATGAGCACCTTCAATGCGGCAGGTCGACGATGAATTCGTTCCCGGCCGGATCCCCGGCCCGGTACGTGATCGTGCCCCCATGCAGCTCCGCCAGGGTCTTCGCGATGGCCAGCCCAAGCCCCGTTCCGCCCTGCACGTCGCGGTGTGCGGGACGCCGGTAGAACTTATCGAACAGCCGATCGCGCTCGCCGGCCGGGATCGGGAGCCCCTCGTCCTGGACGCAGAGCCGCAGCATGCCGTCGTCGGCGCTCGCCCGAGCGGTGATGGTCGACTGCGCCGGGCCGTACCGCACCGCGTTCATGAGGAGATTGCCGAGTACCTGCTGCATGCGGCGACGGTCGACATACGCGGCCGGGAGGTGCGGCGCCACGACGGTCACGATGCGCTGGCCGTGGCGCTCCGCGAGGACCTCGACCGCGCCTGCCGCTTCGGAAAGCAAGGCCTCACACGGCACATACTCGCGTGTCAGCTCGATCCGCGCCTGCTGGAGCTCGGCGAGCTCAAGCAGCTCCTGCACGGTGTATTGCAGCCGGTCGACGCTTCGCCGCGCTTGGGCGATCAGCCGCTCGGCGTTCTCGTGTCGGCCGACCGCGAGAAGCTCGAGCGACCCGCCGATCACCGTGAGCGGCGTGCGCAGCTCGTGGCTCACCGAGGCGAGGAACTCGTCCTTCAACCGGTCGGTCACGCGGAGGGCCTCGACCTCGCTTGCCTCGGCGAACAGCCGGTCATTCTCCAGGACCTGCGCGATGAGGCCGGCGACGGTCTCGGCCAGACGGAGGTCATCGGCACCGAACCCGTCCGGGAGGGCACGGGACAAGGAGAAGACCGCGACCGGACGGCCGCCGACCCGAAGGGGAATGAGGATCACCGAGCGGGGGGCTTCGGTCGCCGCCGGCGCGGCGTACCGCGGATCGGTGAGGACGTTCGGCACGAGGAGCGCCTGCTCCGCGGCGATGGCCGCACCGATGAGCCCTTCCCCCAGCCGAAGACGAGGCGGAGGCATCGCGCCCGCGCCGGCCTCGCTCCCGAGTCGATAGAGCACCCGGTACTCGCCCAACGCCTCATCGGCCACGAACACCGTCGCGCGATCGAACCGGAAGACATCGCGGCTCGCATCCAGGACCGCCGGGACGACCGCGCTCGCCGACGGCACCTGGGCGACGATGCGCATGACCTGCGCGATCGCCGCGTCCTCGCTCACCCGGCGCTCCAGCTGGACGATGAGCTCCTCGCGTTCCCGCCGCAGCTGCCAGGCATCGCGGAGCGAGCGGTCCAACAGCACCGCGGTGAGCGCGAAGATCGAGACGTGGAACAGCAGGCGCTCAGGGGCGAATTCGAAGCCGAAGGCGGCGGCGCGATACGCGGACACCGCGAGGTACGCGATCGAGACGACCACGGTCGCGGCGAACGTCCCCGTGGAGCGGAAGCGGAACGCTCCGGCGGTGATGACGAGCGGCCCCAGGAAGAACGTCGTCCAGAGCGGGTCGCTGGAGAAGAGGAGCATCGCCGCGGAGAGCGCACCCAGGTCGCCCGCGAACGCGGCGGCGGCGATGCGCCGATGTGCCCGGACGGTGGCCGACCGGGCCGAGCATCCCGTCGCCGCGAGGTTGTAGACCACGATGAACGCGCCGAGCGCGTACACGCCGGCCACCGAGAGATTGGGAAATGTCGGGCCGAGCACGATCGCGAGCGCCGCGGCGCCCCAGCGGACCCGCGCGATCGCGCGCTCGACCTGCTGGGCCTCGACCAAGAGACGGTCGCGCATGCCGCGGACAGTAGCGCGGGCGCCCGCGCGGACGAGCGGGACCGCTCAGCGAGCGTGGTCGGAGCGGCTCTCCCGGAGCGCCCGCCGAAGGGCGGCCCGCAGCGACGCCGGCCGGGTCTCGACGACCTCCACCGCGTCGCAGCCGACCCACCCGGCCGCCTGCGTGAGCGCGCCGGCCACCGCCGGGACCGCGTCCGCGGTCGTGGTGACGCGCTTCGCCAGGAGCGTCGTACCGCGCCGGCCCGGATCCACGCGGCCGACGATGCGTCCGCCGGCGAGCACCGGCATCGCGAAGTACCCGTGCACGCGATCGGCCGCCGGGGTGTACGCCTCGAGCCGGTGGACGATGCCGAAGATCCGCTCGAGGCGCGCGCGATCCCAGACGAGCGAGTCGAATGGCCGCGGCGGCCTGCGGGCGCGACATCCCACCGAAATACCCACGCAGGTCGTCGAGGGTGCCGACACCGAGCCGCTCCGCGGCGACCGCGACGAGCTTCGCATCGCAGGTGGCGTCGTCGAGGTCGCGGGCACGGAGCGAGGCCGGGATCGCGCGCTCAGCCAGGTCGTAGACCCGGCGCCAGCCGATCCGCTCGACGCACACGACCGTGCCGATCGCGAGGAGCCGCTCGAGGGCGATCTTCTCCGGGGACCAGTGCCACCACACATTCTCCGGGCGGGGCTCCTTGGCCCGGGAGCCGCCCAGGTCCGACGCGGTGAGCGGTCCCCGTGCCCGCAGCCCGGCGACGACCCGATCCATCGCGCGGGTGTCGTGGGCCCGGCGGGGATGTGACCGCGCCGCGCTGCGACGGCGGCGCGCCGCGAGATACGGCCACAGCTCGATCGGGAGGATGCACATCGCGTGAGCCAGGCCTTCGAAGGCTCGTGCCGGTCGTCCCCAGTAGGCGTTCTCGACGGCCGCGCGGCCGACCGCGCCGAGTCGCGCGTACGCGACGAGCTCATGCGACCGCGCGAGCACCGAGATCGTGTCGAGCTGGACCGCGCCAAGGCGCCGGTGCAGTCCCGGAACACCGCCGGCCGGAGCCGGTCCGATGGCGCCCTGCGCCCAGAGGGCGAGGCGGCGCGCTTCGTCGGCCGACAGCTCGACGGTCGCGGTCACGCGATGCGGCGGAGCGCTCGGCGGACCAGCTCCCGCGCGAGCGGGATCTTGTGGCCGTTGTCGCGGAGCGGCACCGCCCCCTCGAGCGCGGCGTCGGCGGCCGCGGTGCACGCGGCGTCGTCGAGGCCCCGCCCCTGCAGGAGCGCCTCGGCATCCCGGGCGCGCCAGGGCGCGGGTGCGACGCCGCCGAGGACGATCCGGACGTCACGCGCGGTCCCATCCTTCATCCGCGCCGAGACCGCGACGGACACCGTCGCGAAGCTCCAGGCCCGCCGCTCCATCGCCTTCTCGAAGGCGCCGGCGCGGCCGAGCGCGGCCTCGCCGATGCGGATATCGGTGATGAGCTCGCCGGCGCGGAGCTGATGCTCGCGGCGGACCGTGCCATGAGGGATGACGTAGAGGGCGGAAAGCGGGATCGTGCGGATCCCCCGACCGCTCCGCAGGATCACCTCGGCGTCGAGGGCGATGAGGGCGGGGGCGAGGTCCGACGGTGCCACGGCAACGCATTCCTCGGCCCCCAGGATCGCGTGCTGCCGGTTGTCGCCGTCGATCGCGAAGCAGCGCGTGCCACCCTTCCGCCAGCAGGGGAACGCCTCGTCCCGGAAATACCAGCAGCGGTTCTGCTGCAAGAGGTTCCCGCCCGCGGTGCCCATCGTGCGTAGCTGCGGCGTCGCGGCGGGCCGCAGCGCCTCGGCGATGATCGGCACGAGCGCGCCGAGGTCGGCTGCGGTCTCGAGATCCACCAGTGGGGTGAGCGGGCCGATGCGCAGGCCCTTACCCCGCGTTCGGGTCCAGCCCCGAAGCTCCGCGACCGCGCCCAGGTCCACGATCCGCTCCGGGGACGCGATGCCGGCCTTCATCAGACCGAGGAGGTCGGTCCCGCCGGCCAAGGGGACGGCGCCGGCGCGAAGGTGGCGGAACGCGTCCGCGAGATCGGTCGCCCGCGCGTAGCTGAATGGCTTCATCGGAGCGCCAGCGCCTGCAGGACGCGCGCAGGGGTGATCGGCGTGGTGCGCACCCGGACCCCGATCGCGTTCGCGACGGCGTTCGCGATGGCCGCGGGGGTCGGGATGATCGGCGGCTCGCCGAGGCCCTTGCTGCCGAGATTGTTCGCCCGCCGGTCGGCGGCATCGATGAAGCGCACCGTGATCTTCGGCACGTCGCGGATCGTTGGGACCTTGTAGCCCTCGAGATTCGCGTTCAGCACGCGGCCCGTCGGCCGGTCCAGGATCCGCTCCTCGGTGAGCGCGAAGCCAAGACCCTGGATGACGCCCCCCTCGACCTGCGACGCCGCGGTGAGCGGATTCACGATCCGGCCGATGTCATGCACCGCGACGATGTGCTGGACGAACACGTCGCCGGTGCGGGTATCGACCTCCACCTCGGCGAACTGCGCGCCGAAGGTCTTCAGCGACACATCATCCGGGTTCGGGTGTCGCGAGCCCTTCCCGATGACGGTGTAGTTGTCGATCTTCCGCAGCACATCGCCGATCGGGGTGCGCGCGCCGGCGCTCACGATGTTTCCGCCGGCCAGACGCAGCTCGCTCGCGCGGACCTCCAGCAGCCCGGCGGCGGCCTGGAGCAGCTGCACTCGCGCGTCTGCCGCCGCGAGCCGGATCGCCGGTCCCACCGAGGCGACCGTGAGCGAGCCGGCGGAGATCGGACCATACGGAGAGCTCGTATCGCCGATCTCCACCCGAATGCGTCCGACGGCCACACCGAGCTCCTCGGACGCGATCTGCGCGAGGATGGTGCGCGTACCGGTGCCGATGTCCTGCGTGCCGGCTCGAACGATGACGCCGCCGTCCGGGTCGAAATGGACGGTGGCGTACGCCGGCGGACCGCCGCCCCCACCCCAGTACTGCCCGGCCAGGCCGAAGCCGCGGCGCCGGTGCGGCGCGCTGCCCCGGATCCCCTCGGCGCGGCGCCGACCCCAGCCGATCTCGCGCGCGCCGGTCTCGAAGCACTCGACGAGCCGCTTGAGCGAGTACCGCACGCCGGTCTGCGGGTCGGTCGTCCGGCGCGCGTGCCGGAGGCGCAGGACGAGCGGATCGACGCCGATGCGCTCGGCGAGCTCATCGATCGCCGACTCGAGAGCGAAGGTCCCCTCGACGTAGCCGGGCGCCCGGAACGAGGCGAGCGCGCCGGTGTTCGTCACCACCCGCCACGAGCGCGTCCGCACGTTCGGGATGTCATAGAGGCCGTTCGTCGGTCCGGTGGGGTTCGCGACCCACTTCCCCTGGCCGGCGGCCGACCACGAGACGTGCTCGATGGCGGTGATACGACCGCGCGCGGCGCCGATCTTCACCGTCTGGAGCGTGGCGGAGCGATTCCCCGCGGCAAGGTTCTCCTCGTGCCGGGTGAGGACGCAGCGCACCGGACGGCCGAGCTGTCGGGCGAAGATCGCGGCCACGATCGTGTACTTGCCCACCCCGCCCTTCGAGCCGAAGCCGCCGCCCATGTAGTCGCAGATGACCCGGATCCGGGCGTACGGGATGCCGAGCGCCGCCTTCAGCCCCTGCCGCACGCCGAACACATGCTGCGTCGACTCCCACACGGTGAGGTCGTCGCCCTCCCAGGACGCGACGGCGCTGTGCGTCTCGAGGCTGTTGTGGAGCTGGGTCGCGGTGCGGTAGGTCGCCTCGACGACGGTCGTGGCGGTCCCCAGCGCACGCGAGGCGTCCCCGCGGGCGTATGAGCCGCTCTCGGACACGTTCCCTTGCTCATCGAGCCGCGGCGCATCGTCACGGATCGCCTCCTCCAGGTCGACGACGTACGGGAGCAGCTCGTAGTCGACGGAGAGGAGCGCAAGCGCCTCGGCGGCGGTCGCCTCGTCGTCGGCCGCGATGGCGGCGACCTCGTCGCCGACGAAGCGGACCTCTTCGCGGAAGATCGTCTCCTCGCCGCGGAAGGCGGCCTTCGGCGCGTTGAAGCGGTGCAGCACCCCGCGCACGCCCGGGAGCGCGAGCGCGCGGCTCGCATCGACCTTCCGGACCCGCGCGCGGGGATAGGGGCTGCGCAGCATCCGCACGTGCAGCATCCCCGGCAGGGATACGTCCTGGGTGTAGCGAGCCCGGCCGGTCACCCGCTGCGGGCCATCCACGCGGGTCGTGCGCGTGCCGATCGCGGTGAGCGCGGCGTCGTCCGCGTATGAGCGGAGGTCCTCCCCGTCGACGAGTGCCAGCTCCTCGGTCACCACGCCTTCGAACTCGACGCGGTTCCGGACGATCCGGCCGGTCATCGCCGCTTCTTTCGCGCCGCGGCGAGGCCCGCGGCGACGATGTTCGGGTAGGCGCCGCAACGGCAGAGGTTGCCGATCACCGCGCGCTCGACCGCCGCGGCATCCGGATCGGGGTCCGAACGGAGGAGGCCGGCCAGCGACATGAGCTGACCGGGGGTGCAGAAGCCGCATTGAAAGGCGTCGTGGTCGATGAACGCCTGCTGGAGCGGGTGGAGCGCGCCGTCCGTCGAGAGCCCCTCGACCGTTTCGATCGCGCGTCCGGCGCAGGCCACCGCGAGGGTCATGCACGAATACACCGCGCGGCCGTCCACCAAAACGGTGCAGGCGCCACAGGTCCCCTCGTCGCAGACCCGCTTGCTGCCGGTGAGGCCAAGCGGTCCGCGAAGCGTATCGAGGAGGGTCTCGCGCGGCGAGACGCGCACCGTCACGGCGTCGCCGTTGACCTCCAGGGCGAGGTCGGTCGGACCGGGCCCGACCGTCTCGGAACGTTCAGCCATCCCGGCCATCGTACCGACGCAGTGCCTATGCTGCCTTTGCGGTCACGGCACGATGCCGCGACGGATCGTCTCCAGAGGTGCGGAAGATGACCATCGGATCGGTCGGCGTGGTGGGCTGTGGGCTGATGGGATCGGGGATCGCGCAGGTCTGCGCGCAGGCGGGCCTCCGAACGGTCGTTCGCGAGGTCGCCCCCGAATTCCTGGACAAGGGCTTCGCCCGGGTCGACGGATCACTCGCCCGCCTGGTGAAGGCCGGCAAGCTGACCGAAGCGGAGGCGGCGGCCGTCCGCGGACGGATGCGCGGGACGACCGCGCTCGGCGACCTCGCGGACTGCGACCTCATCATCGAGGCGGTGGTCGAGCGGATCGAGGCGAAGAAGGAGGTGTTCGGCGAACTCGACCGGGTCTGCCCGGCGAGGACGATCTTCGCGTCGAACACCTCGAGCCTCACGATCGTGGAGATGGCCGCGGCCACCACGCGTCCCGACCGATTCGCCGGCCTCCATTTCTTCAACCCCGCGCCGATCATGCCGCTCGTCGAGATCGTGCAAGCGATCACGACCAGCGACAAGACGATCGCGACGCTGCGCGGCTTCGTGCAGCAGCTCGGGAAGACCGGCGTCGTCTGCAAGGACACCCCGGGATTCATCGTGAATCGCCTCATGGTCCCGTATCTCCTCGGCGCGATCCGCGCGCTGGAGCAGGGCGTCGCCTCGGTCGAGGAGATCGATACCGCGGTGAAGCTCGGCCTGCGGCATCCGATGGGGCCATTCGAGCTCATCGACTACACGGGGCTCGACATCAACCTGCACGTGGCGGATATCTTCTACGACGAATTCAAGGATCCGAGCATGGCGCCGCCGGCGTTGCTGAAGCGGATGGTCCTTGCCGGCCACCTCGGCGCGAAGTCCGGCAAGGGTTTCTATGACTACGACGAGGAGGGCCGGCGCAAGCCGCGTCCATGACCGACGTCCACGAGGCCGCCGCGACGCGCAAGGCGGCCCTCTGGTCGGCCCTTGCCGGCGCGGCCCAGCTCGCGATCCCGCTCGTGGGCGACCGGGCGTACCCGTTCCTCTTCGATCTGCTCACCGCGATCGGCTACGGCCTCATCTTTCCCCTCGTCGCGGTGCTTCAGGTGCGCAACGCGCCGCACCGGCGAAGCGGCGCGATCCTGGGCACGCTCACCGGCAGCGCGGTCGCGACGGTCGGCCTGGCCGGAGCGGCGAACATCGACGTGCGGCCGGCCTCGCTCTTCGTCCTTGGGATGTGGTGGTGGACGATCGGGAAGATGGCCGTGGAAACAGGCTCGCTGCCGCGGCGATTCGGCCAGGCGACCGCGCTCCTTGGGGCGCTGAGCTTCCTGGTCCTCCCGCTCGAGACATTCGGTCCGGCCTTCGATGCGGTCATGCCGCGTTCGCTTGCTGACGCGCTCGCGCAGCCGTACTTCAACGCCGCGCACGCCGTCCTCGCGATCTGGCTCGTCGCGCTGTCATGGAGCTTCCTCCGCGAGCGAGGGCCGGCGGTCGGCTGACGTCGTTGCGCGACGCGCCGTCCTACGGGTCTCGGCGACCTGGCGATCGACGAGCTCGCGGCGACGAAGCGGCGGCTCGCGCCCGACGCGGTCCTGAGGCGCGGACCTCCCGGGCGCTCCCCCGCGCCTGGAGGGCCTTGATCCGCCGGTCCAGCGACGCGCGCTCGGCCAAGAGCGCCGCGGCCAGATCGTCCGCCGCGCTTTCATACTCGCCCGGCGACTCCGCGATGCCACGCGCCGGCCGTTCCGCGCTCCCAAGGAAGAACGGGAGTGCCACGCCGTAGACGCGGGCGAAGGCGCCAAGCTCGATCACGTCGACCCGGCGCTCGCCCGACTCGCATTTCGAGACGAAGGACTGGGGCCTGCCGAGCCGCCGCGCGGTCTGCTCCTGCGAGAGTCCGGCCGACTGCCTCGCGGCACGCAGCCGCTTACGGAAGGCCGCGTAGGGACCGGAGCGGGTGATCACGACGTGCGGAATCGTCGCCGGACCACCTTTGGTATCCCAAAACGGGTTGCCTGCCCTATGCTCGCGAGCGATGGCGTCGTCCGCCGACGAGCTCACGGTGATGGCCTGGAGCTACCCACGGAACGGTCGCCGCGCCGAACCCCGGACGCGGTGGCACGTCGTGCGAACGCGCGGTCGGACCCGCCGCGCCCTCTGTGGTGCGTTTCCGCGGGCTGGTGCGCTCCTGCACCCGTGCCGAACCGACGACGCCGCGCGACGGGCCACGGGAGCGATCTGCCTGCGGTGCGCGCGGTGGCTCGCCGACCGTTCCGCGCGCCCCGACCGCGGCGTGGTGCTGCGATTCCCCGGCGGCGCGGACGCCGGCCGGCCGTGGCACGCCGCGCCGCCCCCGAGCGGTCGATAGACCGGGAGCGCGATACGGACGAAACGTGAGSGATGGGTCGGGCCACCTCGGGCACGTTCGCAAGCTCGAGCGGCTTCGGTTGCTGCGGACCGAGCAGCGGGCGTTCTGGGTGCGCGTTGGCGTTGCCGTGCTCGCGGTCATCATCGCCACGTCACTGCCGGTCACGCTGCCGACCGTCGCCGCGCTGTCCATCGCGCTCCTCGTCCTCTTCCCGATCGTCGCGAAGGTGCTGGAGCGCGACGCGACGCGGGACCGGCTGCGGGCGATCGCTCGCGCGGCCATCGTCTTCTACGTGGGCAGCGGCACGCTGTGGGTGATCCTCCTCGCTCCGAACGAGGCGGCGCTCGGGGTGGCGATCGCCGCACCCACGCTCGCCGCGGCGGCGACGCTCGGCCTGCGTCCCGCGCTGGGCGCGACGCTGCTCCTCGTGACCGCGCAGCTCGCCGCCGAGTATCTCCGGGTGACGATGTTCGGGTACGCCTTCACGCCCGTCCCCGTCGGCCTCGAGCTGACCGGCGTCGTCGGCATCGGCTTGATCACCGGCCTCGGGACCGAGGCGCTTCGCACCGCGCGCCGCGCGAGCCTGCGACTGCGCTGGGCACAGGCGTTGCTCACCGACCTCGCACCGCAGATCGCGGGTTCACTCGACGAGGAAGAGGCGCTGCGGCGGATCGTCGCCGCAGCGGTCGAGCTCACGCGGGGCGACGGGGGCGACATCGCCGTCCGCGATCCGCAGTCGGGCGGGTACCGCATCCGCGCGCTCGTCAGCATGTCCGCCGACCTGGCCGGACACGAGCTGCCGGCCGGACAGGGGATCACGCACCTTGTGCGCGAGCGCGGGGAAACGGTGGTCCTCACCGGCGATGAGCTTTTCGCCGTCCTGCCGGACTTCCTTCGCGAACAGTCGTTGGCCTCCGCGATCGGCACGCCGGTGCGCATCGGCACGGAGATCGTCGCCGTGCCGGTGGTCTGGACGCGCGACCGGTCACGCCGCTTCGACGCGGTGGACCGTCTCGGCTTGGAGTCCCTCGCGACGCTCGCAACGACCGCGCTCGCGAACGCGCGCCTCCACGCCGGCGTCGAGCTGCAGCGACGCCGGCTGCGACTGCTGCACGACGTCCGCGACATCGTCGGCTCGTCGCTGGAGCTCGATACGATCCTGCGGCGAGCCCTGGAGCAGCTCGACGACGCCTTCGGCATGAACCGGTCGTACCTGCTGCTCGCGGACGAGGAGGCGCGGGTGCTCCAGCTGCGAGCCCACCACGGCCCTCCGATTGAGAACGGCAACGGTGCGGACATCGCGATCGCCGTCGATCGCGGCCTGGCCGCGGCCGCCTTCCGGGAGCGGCGGATCGTCAACCTGCCGGATATCGCCGGCTATGCCGGCTACGCGCCGACGGCGCCGGACGTGCGTTCCGAGATCGCGCTCCCGCTCGTCGCGGCGGACCAAGCCGTCGGCGTGCTCCTCGTCTCCTCGCCCCACCTCGGGGCATTCGTTCCCGATGATGAGCAGCTCCTCGCGCTGTTCGCGGGCGAGCTGTCCGTCGCCGTCGCGAACGCCCGGGCATATGAGGTCCAGCGTGACGCCGCGATCCGTGACGATCTCACCGGGCTCTACAACCGCCGCTACTTCCGGGAGATGCTCGACCATGAGCTGGCCGCCGCGGAGCGGCACGCGACGCTGCTTTCGCTGCTGTTCATCGACCTCGATGACCTCAAGGGAATCAACGACCGCCACGGCCACGCGGCGGGTGATCTCGCGATCGTCCGGGTGGCGATGCTGATGAGTCGTGGGCGCCGGCGCACCGACGTCGCSGCGCGCATCGGGGGCGAGGAGTTCGCCCTGCTCATCCCCGAGACCGCGTACGCCGACGCGCTGATCATCGCGGAGCAGCTCCGCGCCGATGCGACCGTCGAGGCGATCGAGATCGCAAGCGGGCGGATCGGCTTCACCGCGTCGATTGGGGTCGCGACGTATCCGCAGTGCGCCGCCGACTCCAACGAGCTGCGCCGCGCGGCGGATCTGGCGATGTACGAGGCCAAGCGCGGCGGCCGCAACCGGGTGGTCGGAGCGCCGGCGACTCGCTAGTCGTCCGATTCCGGCATGCTCGAACGCGATCGGGCTGCGGCTGAAGATGTCGTGCAGCCCCTTGGCGATGTACCAATCGTCGCTCCGGACGACATCGAGGGCCACGACCACGCCGCGTGGGTCCGCGCTAGGCCTGCTGTTCGCGCACGTAGCGCAGCAGATCGGCGCGGTCGACCGCGCCGACGAGCCGCCCGTCGGCGTCCACGACGGGGAGCACCTTGATCCGGGCGTCGGTCATCAGTCGCGCGGCCTCTCCGACCGGGCGGTCGGCGGCAATGGTGATGGGCGGCGTCACCATGACGTCTCTCGCGGTGCTCGCGTCCGCCGCGGGCTTCGTCCGGCCCATCAACGCGTCGAGCATTCCTCTGCGGTGCCCCGGATCGAGCCGCGCCAGCACCTCGGCATCGCGGACCACGCCGATGACCTTCCGGTCGCCATCGATGACGATGGCCCGATTCAGACGCGTCGCGGTCACCGCGTCGATCACCTCGCCGAGTGTCGCGTCCGGACCGACGGTCGGGACATCATGCCGGGCCAGCTCGCCGATGGAACCGACCCGACCGTGCGGGGGGTCGCCCTCCGGCTGGCGAACATCCTCGCCGACGGTCCGCAGGATATCGACCCGGCTGATGATCCCGACGAGGCGGTCCTGCTCGTCGACGACCGGCACCCGCTTCACCCCGCGCTCGACCATCAGCTCGGCCGCCCGCGCGAGCGACTCGTCTTCGCGGACGCTGACGAGATCTGGGCTCAGCATCGACTCGGCGGTACGGTCGCGCGCACCGGAGCGCGCGAGCGCCTGCTCGAGCGCGTCCGGCCGCAACTCGGCGAGCAGCTCGAGCCGCGCCGGAAGGCCTCCGCGGGCGACAAGGTCCCCGTTCGTGAGGATCCCCTTGAGACGCCCGCTGTCGTCGACGACCGGCAGGGCACGGAAGTCGCTGTCGACGAGGATACGAACGACCTCGCCGAGCGGCGTCTGGGGATGAACGCTCATCACGTCACGGGTCATGACGTCCCCCACGCGATCCGGCGGCAACCCGCGCGGCGCGCGGTGGGCGTACTTCACGATCTCGACATCCTCGACCGTGATCACTCCGGAGGTGACCATCTCCTGGATGCGTGGCAGGAGCCGGTCGACGCGCTCCGGGCCGTCGATCCATTCGAGGACGACCGGGAGATCGGGCGCGACATCCGCCAGCCGGGCGGTGTGCAGACGACCGTGCGCGCCGAATCCGGCGCTTCCCCGGAAGAGCGTCGCGCCGGCCGCGCCCTCGCGATTCAAGAATACGAGCAGCGTCTGGGCAAGGGAGTCATGGCTGCCCGAGGCATGGTCGTGCTGGCCGACGTAGATCCGGACGCGCTTGCCCAGTCCGACGACGCTCACGCCCGCCACCCAACGAGGCTCGATCCAAGCCACACGCCGGCGAGAGCGAAGAGGTTGCTGGCTCCGACGTAGAGCAGCGCACTCATCCAAGCCCCATCGCGTGCCAGCATCAACGCCTCCCAGGCATAGCTGCTGAACGTCGTATACCCCCCGAGGAAACCGGTGGCGAAGAAGAATCGCCAGAGCGGGTTGATGTCGGTCCGGGACGCGAGAAGCACCAAGAACACACCGATGACGAACGCCCCGGACACGTTGATGAACAATGTGCCGTAGGGGAACTCCGCGCCCCAGCGGGTCGCGGCGCCGTTGGCGACCGCGTACCGTAGGTTCGCGCCGAGCACCGCTCCAACGCCGATGGCCGCGAAACGCATGATGTCTTCCCCCACCTTAGTCCGCGGCGCGCGGCGCCGGACGGCGATGACTGGGCACGGGCTCCAGCGCGGCCTCGGTCTCCTCATCCTCGGTAATGCCGGTCTCCGGACGGAAGAAGGTCTGTGCGATGAGCGTCGGAACCACGGCGCTGAGGATCACGACGGTGACCAAGATCGTGTACTGGGTCTGATCGATGATCTTGTTCGTCAGACCGAAGAGCGCGGAGATCGTACCGAACGTGAGCCCGGTGCTCATCAGCAGGGTCGTGTACATCGCGTCGCGAGGGAGGAACCGCAACGCTCGCGCCGTCGGCCAGACGCCGATGAACTTCGTCCCGAGCTTGATCCCGAGCAACACGGCGATCAATCCCGCTCCGGCGATCACCGCGGGAAGACTCACGAACAGGCCGGCCTTCAAGAAGTAGAACGGCGTGAGCAGCGCGAACGCGATGCTGCGCATCCGGTTGATGAGCACCTTGTCGCGGATGAAGACGCCGGCAATGACCAGCCCGACCAGATACGCCGGCAGCACCGCCTCGCTCCCGGCCGTGGTCGCCAAGCCACCGAGGATGAACAGCATGAAGAAGATGAACTTGACTTCGGGTTCCGAGACGTGCGCGCCGAGGCTGGTGACGACGAAGCGTGTCATCCGGGGCATGAAGTAGAGGCTCGTCGCGAGGATCGCGATGAACAGGATCATGAATCCGTTGAAGTTCGCGAAGAGCACGCCGAGCGCGAGCACGGTGCCGAAATCGGTGACGAAGCAGGCGGCGAGGATGGTCTTCCCCAGGTCGGTCGCGTTGAGGCCGGTCTCGACCATGACCGCGTACACGACCGCGACCGACGTCGTCGACAACGCGATCCCGGCGATGAGCGCCGCCCGATGATCCCAGCCGCTCACGTGCTCGGCGAAGAGCCAGACGCCGAGGAACGGAACGGCGAAGGAGATCACCCCGATCATGAGCGTCGGCCGGAGATGGCGCCGGAGCGCATCGGGCTCGATCTCGGCACCCGCGAGGAAGGTGAGGAGGCCCGAGCCGAAGGTCGCGAGGAAGTCGATCCAGGTCGTGGTCTGCAGGCCGAGGAAGTTGCCGGCGAGGACACCGAACGCGATCTCGATCAGCGCGACGGAGACGCCGAACCGGATCGAGATGAGGCTCGCCAGAAGCGCGAGCCCCATCCAGGCCGCGGCGACGAACCAGATGTTGTCGGCGATGAAGTGCTGGAGCATCGGGCCTCCCACCGGTCGATCCGGTCCCTAGGTCGGACACCCCCACGGGCTCCGCCACCTAGGGCCCATCAGCCCTTGCGGGCGGTTCGATCGCCTCGCGGCGACCCGGCGGGACCCATCGCGCTCGGGCGAGGATAGCGCACGGAAGCGGGGTCGGCGATCGGCGCTGACTACGCTACGCCAATGCGTGCATTGGTCGTACTCAATGGCGAGGCCGGCGACGGCGTCTGGCTCGCCGCGCAGGCCGCGATGTCAGACCTCGTCGTCGCGGCGGACGGCGCGGCGGACCTCCTGTTCGCCGCGGGGACTCGGCCCGGTCTGGTCATCGGCGACCTCGACTCGCTGCGCCCGGCCACGCTCGGCCTCCTCGACGAGGCCGGGGTGCCCATCGAGCGGCATCCCGCCGAGAAGGACGCGACCGACGGCGAGCTCGCCCTCCGCGCGGCGCTCGCACGCGGCGCGACGGTGATCCGTCTCGCCGGCGCGTTCGGCGGACCGCGCGTGGACCACGCCATCGCGACGCTCGCGCTGCTCGCCCTCCCGTCGCTGCAGGGCATCGACGTCTCCCTGATCACGCCGACGGACACCGTTCGACTGGTGCGCGGACCGGCGACGCTGCGGCTCGGTGGGCGGCCCGGCGATGTGGTCTCGCTGCTTCCCTTCACCGACCGCGTGTTCGGCGTGACGACCACCGGCCTGCGCTTCGCGCTGACGGACGCGACGCTGGAGCGCGGCCCGACGCTCGGGGTCAGCAACGCGCTGGAGGCCTCCGCGGGCGCGGTGACCGTGGTCGACGGAGCGCTCATCGTCACGATCCACCGCGCCTACCATTGATCCCGGATGGCCACCGGGACGCGCGCGACCGCGCGACACGAGGCGCTCGGGCTCACGCTCGAGGATGTCACCGGGATGTACCGGACGATGCTCCTCACCCGGATGCTCGGCGAGCGGATGATGCAGCTGAACCGGATGGGCCGGGCCGCCTTCGTCGGCGTGGCCGACGGACATGAGGCCGCCGAGGTCGGATCGGCCTGGGCGATCCGTCGCGGTCACGACTGGGTCCATCCCTATTACCGTGATGTCGGCGTCGCGCTCGTGTTGGGACAGACCGCGAAAGATCAATTCCTCGGCGTCTTCGCGAAGGCGACCGACCCGAATTCCGGCGGGCGGCAGATCGTGAACCAGTTCAGCGATCCCGCGGCGAACATCGTCACCGGATCGGTGTGCATCGCGACGCAGTTCCCGCAGGCCGCGGGCATCGCGCTGGCGATCAAGATCCGCAAAGAGGATCGCGTCGTCTTCACCTATGGGGGCGACGGGGCGACGAGCCCGGGAGACTTCCACGAGGCCGTGAACTTCGCGGCGATCCGCCACCTCCCGGTCGTGTTCGTCATCGAGAACAACCTCTTCGCCATCTCCACTCCCATTTCGCGGCAGATGAGCGTGCCCAACGTCGCCGACCGCGCCGCCGGGTATGGGATCCCCGGCGTCATCGCCGACGGCACGGACGTGCTGGACGTCTACGCCAAGACGAAGGACGCCGCCGACCGCGCCCGACGCGGCCTGGGTCCGACCCTCGTCGAGGTGAAGTGCTACCGCTATCAGCCGCACAGCTCGGATGACGACGACAGCCGCTACCGCTCGAAGGACGCGCTCGCCGAATGGCGCGCGAAGGATCCGGTGGACAAGGGTGGCGCCTATCTGTCCGCGTGCGGGGTGACGGACACCGAGCTCGAGCGGATCCGGTCCGACATCGCCGCCGAGATCGAGCGCTCGATCGACGCGGCCGACGCGGACCCCGATCCGCGTGCCGAGGATCTCCTGCTCCACGTCTACGCCACGGAAGGCATTCCCCGCGGCACCCGCGCCTGACCGGGCCGATGGCCGGCCGCGTCGCGCTGGCGATCGCGCTCCTTATCCTCTCCTCCGCCTGCGCCGCGCCGCCGCCGGCCGCGACCGCCAGCCCGTCACCGACTCACGACGCGACGGCGCTGAACGTGACGGCATTCCTGGATCTCTCGGGTGGGCGCCCGCCGCGCGGCGACGCCCAGCGGAACGCCCTGCAGCTCTGGCTCGATCAGCAGGTGGGGCGCTCGGTCGCGCCGCGCCTCCGGCTCCGGATCGTCGACGTCGCGGGGAGCGATGCCCGGCTGCTGGTCGAGCTCCATCGGATCGCGGAGGAGAACCTCGCCGACGCGATCGTCATCGGCGTCCCGGTCGGCCTGAACGACACGCTGCTGCGGGCGATCGAGCTCACCCRTCGTCCGGTCCTCTTCACCGTGCCCGTTGCCGAGGCCGCCGGACGCGGTGCCGGCGGCCGGTGGACGTTCGGTCTCGCGCCCACGCCGGAGCAGATCGCCGCGGTCGATCGCACCGTGCTTCCGGCGGGAGCGCTCGCCGACGCGGTGTCGGTGATCGTCGTGAGCGACGAATCGCCCGTGGCGGTCCGTGAGCGGACCGCCCTCCAGGCCGAGTTCGCCGCACGTGGCGGGACGGCGCCGACGGTCCTGCGGATCCAGGCCGGCGAGCGTGAGGCGTTCCCCGAACGGCTGCGACCGGCGCTCGCGGTGAGCGTCGTCATCTACTTCGCGGGGCCCGCCGCCTCGTATCTCACGCCCGTGCGCCTGCTGCCAAGCCCAGGCCCGAAGACGGGCTTCGCCACGGTCCTCTCGTTCCTCACCGACGCGTCGGACCTCGGGCAGCTGCGCGAAGCCGCACCGGCGACCCGTTGGCCCGGCACCCGGAACATCGTGAGCGGTCAATACGACCCGACGACGGGCACTGGCGCGGCGCAGGCCGCGTTCGTGCGGGCCTATGCCGACCGGCACGGGTCCCCGACCACGCAGGCCGCGCTCGCGTATGACGCTCTCGGGCTCCTCACGTACGCCGCCGAGCGCGTCGGGAGCGCGCCCGAACGGTTGCGTGAGCGGATCGAGAGCGGTACGTTCGCCGGCATCGCCACCTCGTACGCCTTCACGATGTCGCGGCACGCGGCGTTCGACCCGGTCGACCTCGTGCTGCTCGCGTGGGACGGCAGCCAACCGGTGCTCGCCCGTCCGGCGTTCGCGGCTCCGAAGTAGCCGTGCCCGGATCCAGCGAGGTCGACGACCTCATCTACGACTGGAACCGCGACGGTCGCGCCGCGTCCGTCGAATGCCGCGCGGTGGAGCTCGACGACGAGACGCTCCGCGACGGCCTGCAAGGCCCATCGGTCCGCAATCCGCCGCTCGCGGTGAAGATCCGGCTGCTTCATCTCATGGACGCGCTGGGGATCGAGAGCGCGGACATCGGGCTCCCTGGCGCGTCGCCGCAGGCCCGCGCGACGGTCGTGGCGCTGGCGAAGGAGACGACCGGGCTGCGGCTCCGGCCGAACGTCGCGGTGCGCACCCATCCCGCCGACATCCAGGGCGCGATCGAAGCGTCGGTCGAGGCCGGCGTCGCGATCGAGACCTGCGCGTTCATCGGCTCGAGCGCGATCCGTCGCGTGGCCGAGAGCTGGTCCCTGGACACGATGCGCGCGAACGTCGAGGACTCGGTCTCGCTCCTGGTGCGGAACGACCTGCCGGTCATGTTCGTCACCGAGGACACGACCCGTGCCGATCCCGAGACGCTCCTACTCCTCTACGACACCGCGATCGACGCCGGCGCGACACGGATCTGCGTGTCGGACACCTGTGGCCACGCGACCCCGGAGGGCGTCCGCAACCTCCTGACCTTCGTCCGTGATCACGTCGTGCGCGGTCGCGCGGTGAAGATCGACTACCACGGACACAACGACCGCGGCCTCGGCACGATCAACGCGCTCACCGCGACCGCGATCGCCGACCGCGTCCACGGCACCGCCCTGGGCATCGGGGAGCGGGTCGGGAACACCTCGCTCGATCAGCTGCTCATCAACCTCCAGCTCTGGGGGCTCATCGACCGTGACCTTCGCCCGCTGGTCGAATACACCGCGCTCGTGGCCGAGCACTGCGGCGCGCCGATCCCCGCCAATTACCCGGCCCTCGGGGCGGACGCGTTCCGCACCGGTACCGGCGTCCACGCCGCCGCGGTGGTGAAAGCGCTGCGGAAAGGCGATCGGGCGCTCGCGGACCGGGTCTACAGCGCGGTGCCGGCGTCGATGCTCGGGCTCGCGCAACGGATCGAGGTCGGGCCGATGAGCGGGGAATCGAACGTCGTCTTCTGGCTCGAGCAGCACGGCATCGAGGCGACCCGGGCGCGGATCGACCGCATCTTCGCCGCGGCGAAGACCGCGGATCGACTGCTCCCCGACGCCGAGTTGGAGCGCCTTGCCCGCGTAGACTGAGGATCCGATGAGCGCACTCCCGACCCATCGCATCGAGCCCGCGCGGTTCATCCCGGGTGCCGGCCTCGATGATCTGCCCACGGTCCGCGATCGGACCGTCGCCGAGGTCGCCGCCGGCGATCGCATGATCCGCGGCCGGGCGCTCATCTTTTGGGACCGGTCCGGCCGCCATCCGGGCCGAAAGCTCGACGCGATCGACACCGACCAGATCACCCCGGCCAAGGACTGCGTCTCCGAGAGCTTGGCGACGCTCGATGAGAAGTGGAAGGCTGGCGCATTCCGGTACCTCATGCCGGACTTCCGGGCGCGGGTGCATGCGGGAGAGACCTTCGTCATCGCCGGCGACCGCTTCGCCATCGGAAGCTCGCGAGAGATGAGCCCCGCCGGTCTGAAGGGTGTGGCCGAAGAGGTCGGGCGCGAGCTGGTGATCGTCTGCGGCGAGAACATGGGGGACATCTTCCGGCGCAATGCGTTCAACCTCGGCCTCCAGGTCGCGCAGGCGCCGGACGCGGTCGCCGATGCCCAGGACGGCGACGACTTCTCGTTCGACCCGGTCACCCGGTCGCTGCGGAACGAGACCCAGGGGAAGACCTACGTTCCGAAGCCGCTCACCCCGAAGGAGGATGAGATCCGCCGCTCCGGCGGGATCTTCGCCCTCGGTCGGCGCGAGCTTGCCGAGTCGGTCCGCCGGGTCCCGCAGCTCCACTGGCCCTCCACCGCGACCGCGCGGCGGCTCACCACGACCGAGCAGATCCTGTACGCCCATCGGATCGATCCCGAGGCCGAGGTCCGCCCGGGGGCGACGATCCGCGTCGCCGCGGATCTCCTCCCCGCCTCCGATGGGACGGCGCCGTTCGCGATCCACACCTTCGACCAGATCACCGGCGGACGGGTCATCCGGCCCCGGCAGGCCGCGATCGCGAACGATCACTTCGTCTTCACCGGGAAGCGCGCCGACGAGAAGCAGACCTCCATTGGCGCCGCGTTCGCCGCGCTGCACGGGATCGCGAAGCCGTACTACGCGACGCCGGGAGACGGGATCTTCCATTTCTACTTCCCGGAGCAGGGCCTGGTCTATCCGGGGCAGTTCATCGCCGGCGCGGATTCGCACAGCCGTGCCTATGGCGCCTATGGCGCGATCGGCATCGGCGTCGGATCGACGACGCTCGGCTTCGGCTGGGCAACCGGCTACGTGTATCTCACCGTAGCGCCGGCCCGGCGGGTCGTCTTCAGCGGACGGCTGCAGCCGTGGGTAAGCGGCAAGGACATCGTCCTGAAGCTCCTCGAGCGCTGGGGCACCGCGCAGTCGCAGGGGATGTCGGTCGAATTCGTGGATGCCGAGCAGCAGCTCCCGATCGCCTACCGGAACACGATCGCGAACATGATGGCCGAGGCCGAGGCCCAGAACGGGATCTTCGCCGCAGATGACATCACCGAGGCGTGGTACCGGGAGAAGGGCCTGACCCTTCCGTATCCGCGTCTTCGGCCCGGCGCCGACGCGCGCTACGAGATCGACGAGACGCTCGACCTTTCCACGGTGGTACCGACGATCGCCAAGCCGTTCAGTCCGGGGAACGCCTTTCCGGCGACCGAGGTCGCCGCCGAGCACCTGCGCTTCGACAAGGCCTACATCGGGTCGTGCACGAACGGCAGCTACGACGACCTGCTCCAGGCCGCGCTCGTCCTCCGTGCCGCGCGCGCCGAGGGGCGCGGGAAGGCCGCGACCGACTTCGTCATCTTCCCTGGATCGGGCGCGGTGAAGGCACGGATCGAGCAGCCCGAGCCGCGACTCGAGGGCGAATCCATCGCCGACGTGCTGCGGAGCGCCGGCGGCGAGATCCGCGCGTCGTGGTGCGGACCCTGCTTCGGCCAGGGACCCGATGCACTCGCCGAGGGGCAGCGCGCGATCACCTCGTTCAACCGCAACTGGCAGAACCGCATGGGCGTGGGCGGCGAGGGGTACCTCGCGAGCCCGGCGGTCGTCGCGGCATCGGCGCTGCTCGGATACATGGCCCCGCCGAGCGAGCTGCGGCTCCGGTGGGAGCCCGAGCGCTACGAGGTCTAGCCGGGCGCCGCTGCTCCGGCGGTGCGACAATCCGCCCTGCCAATGAAGACCGCACGTGAAGCCGCCGCGCGGATCGGCCGGGTCGGGGTCTGGCACCACGACCTCGAGCGCCTCGGCGCCGCGGCGGCACGCGACGCGGTCAGCGAGATCGAGTCGCAGGGCTACGGCGCGATCTGGATCCCGGAGTCGCTGGGCAGCAAGGAGATCATGGCCCACTCGGCGATCCTCCTCGGGGGCGGGAGCCGGATCGTCATCGCCCCCGGCATCGCGAACATCTGGGCCCGCGACCCGGTCGCGATGGCGAATGGCGCGAAGACGCTCGGCGAGGCCTATCCCGACCGCTTCCTCCTCGGACTCGGGGTGAGCCACGCCCCGGTCATCGCGCTTCGCGGCGACCGGTACCGCAAGCCGCTCGAGCGGATGCGCGCCTACCTCGACGCGATGGACGCCGCGCCGTACGTGGGACCGAACAAGAGCGATCCGCCGGCCCCCCGGGTGCTCGCCGCCCTCGGACCGGCGATGCTGCGCCTCGCGGCCGAACGGTCCTTGGGGGCGCATCCGTATTTCGTGCCGGTGGAGCACACCGCGACCGCCCGCGCGGCGCTCGGACCCGATCCGTTGCTCGCGGTGGAGCAGGCCGTCGTGCTCGAGACGGACCCCGACCGAGCGCGCGCGCTCGGACGGCGCCACACGAAGTACTACCTCAAGCTCGACAACTACGTGAACAACCTTCGCCGCCTCGGCTGGGGCGATGCCGATCTGGCGAACGGCGGGAGCGACCGGCTGGTCGACGCGATCGTCGCTTGGGGCGACGCGGCGCGGATCGCGGAACGGATCGCCGCGCACCACGCGGCCGGCGCCGACCACGTCTGCATCCAGGTCTTCGGAGATGACGCGTCGGCTGATCTTCGGTCGCTCGCCCCGACCGTGCTGCGCTAGCGACCGGGCCCGTGTCCGGCTCATCCGCTCGCGTGGTGAAGCTCGGCGTCCTGGGCGGTGACGGCATCGGGCCGGAGGTCACCGCCGCGGCGCTCCTGGTGCTCGACGCCGTCGAGGCGCGCTTCGGGTTCCGGACCGAGCGCCGATCGTTCGACTGGTCCGGGGCGCAATACCTACGGGACGGCCGCCGCTTCGACGCTGCGGCCCTCACGGCTATCCGGGGCTTGGACGCGGTGCTTCTGGGCGCGATCGGCCATCCCGACACGCCGCGGGGGATGATCGAGGAGGACATCGTCTTCGGCTTCCGCCGGGGCCTCGACCTGTACGTGAACCTCCGACCGCTCGTCCTCTACGACGAACGGCTGTGCCCGCTCAAGGGCAAGACCGAGCGCGACATCCAGATCCAGGTCGTCCGCGAGAACACCGAGGACGTCTACGGTCGCGCGGGAGCGCGGACCGGTCAGGGCAGCGCGGACGAGCGCGTCTCGGTCGAGATGAGCTTCACCCGGCGGGGCATCGAACGGATCGTGCGCTACGCCTACGAGCGGGCCCGCGAGCGGCCGCGCAAGCACCTCACCCTGGTGGACAAGGCGAACGCCATCCCGATCCAGGGCCTCTGGCGCGAGATCCTGGGGGAGGTCGGCGCCGGCTATCCCGACGTGGAGCGGGAGGCGATGTACGTCGACGCGGCCTGCATGTGGCTGGTGCAGCACCCCGAGCGGTTCGACGTCATCGTGACGACGAACCTGTTCGGCGACATCATCACCGACCTCGGCGCCGCGATCTGCGGTGGCCTCGGCACCGGTGCCTCGGGCAACATCCACCCCGGACAGGTATCGATGTTCGAGCCGATCCACGGCTCGGCGCCGAAATACGCCGGGCAGTGGGCGGCGAGCCCGGTCGGCGCGATCGGCGCGCTCGCGCTCCTGCTGGAGCACGTCGGTCTGCCCGACGCGCGGGCCGCGGTGGACCTGGCGCTCGTGACCGCGTTCCGCTCCGGCGCGATCGACGGCGTCGCCGCCCGCCCGGGCCGCACGCTGGAGGACGCCCGAGCCGTCGCCGAGCTGGCCACGAACGGCGGCGCGGCCGAGGGAAAGGAACGCTGATCTCGGCACGCGTAACCCGGAGGAGTAGATTCCCGGCGTCTTGGCGATAGCGCGCAGGGAGGGACACATGGCGATCCAGTCCAGCGGCGCGATGTCCGACGACATCGGGCTCATGCCCCAGAACCGAACGGTCCGCACCATCGTCGTCTCCGGCGTCCTCGCGGCGATCCAGATCGCGCTCGGGATCACCGGCCTCGGACTCATCCCGATGCCGACCGGCGTGAACGCGACCATCCTCCACATCCCGGCGATCGTGGCCGGCGTGATGGAGCGCTGGGTCGCCGGCCTGGCGGTCGGCGGCATCTTCGGTCTCTTCAGCTTCCTCCGGGCGACCACGCCCTTGTTCCAGAACCCGATCATCGCCTTCGGTCCGCGACTGCTCATCGGCGTCGTGGCCTACTTCGTCTACAAGGCCCTCAAGCCGCTCAACGAGGTCGTCGCCCTGCTCGCGGCGGGTGCGCTCGGCACGCTCACGAACACCGTTCTCGTGCTCACCCTCGCCGTCGTGCTCACCGGGCCGAACGGCACCCCGTACCTCGCCCCGAACGTCGCGTGGAGCGTGGCGCTCACCAACGGCGTCCCCGAGGCGATCGTCGGCGCGATCATCACTCTCGCCGTGGGCCTCGCGGTCCGCGGTGCCGGGCGCGCGCGCAAATCCACCGTCTAGCGTCTTGACGACGACCGGTCCCGGCGGCGGTCCATCGATCGCCGCCGGGACCGCGGCGTTTCGCTGCGGCGTGCCCGCCCGGTGAATGACGCACAATCCGCCGACGGAGGGACCCGTGTTCGACTATCCCGCACTCTTCCGTCTCGACGGCCGGCAGGCCCTCGTGGTCGGCGCCGGCAGCGGCATCGGCCGGGCCAGCGCCGAGGCGCTCGCCGCGTTCGGAGCGCGGGTCACCTGCGCCGATCTCGACCCTGCCGCAGCCGAGCGCACCGCGGCCACGATCGCCGCGAACGGAGGCTCGGCCGACGCGATCCGGGTGGACGTCCGCGATACCGCGACCGTGACCGAAGCGGTCAAGCATTGCGGCAGCATCGACGTGCTCGTCAGCACCCCGGGGATCAACGTCCGCAAGCCCTTGCTCCAGATCAGCGACGATGAGTTCGACCGGGTGATCGACACGAACCTCAAGGGAACGTTCCGGCTCATCCGCGGGGTCGGCGCCGGGATGGCCGAGCGTGGCCGCGGCAGCATCATCGCCTTCGCGAGCATCCGGGCGCTCACCGTGGAGCCGGGGCAGGGGGTCTACGCCGCGACGAAGGCCGGCATCCTCCAGATGCTCCGCGCGCTCGCCGCCGAGCTCGGGCCGCAGGGCGTCCGAGCGAACGCGATCGCTCCGGGGGTCGTCGACACGCCCCTCACCGCCCCGATCAAGGCCAACGCCGACTGGTACGACGGCTACGCCCGCAAGAGCATCCTCGGCCGCTGGGCGAAGCCGGAGGAGCTCGCCGGCATGGTCGTCTATCTCGCGTCGGACGCCAGCTCGTACGTGACCGGCGCGCTCATGATCGTCGATGGCGGCTGGACCGCCGCCGACGGCCGCTTCCAGCCGCCACTGTGACCGGCGACGCGCCCGCCCCGCTCATCATGTTCGGCACATTCCCAATGCAGCGTACGGCCGTGCCACTGTGACCGGCGACGCGCCCGCCCCGCTCATCAGGGTGGACGGGGTCTCGGTCTCCTACCCGACTCCCGGCGGCGGGCTCGTGCCGGCGCTGCGGGAGATCTCCCTCGAAGTCCGGCGCGGCGAGTGGCTCGCGGTCATTGGCCACAACGGCTCGGGGAAGAGCACCCTGGCCAAGCTGTTCAACGGTCTGGTGATCCCTGGCCGGGGCACGGTGACCGTCGATGGCCTCTCGACCCGGAACCCCGCCGAGCTGCGGCGGATCCGGCAGATCGTGGGGATGGTGTTCCAGAATCCCGACAACCAGCTGGTGGCCACGATCGTCGAGGAGGACGTCGCCTTCGGCCCGGAGAACCTCGGGCTCGCCCGCGGCGAGATCGCTGCGCGCGTCGCCGACGCGATGCGGACGGTCGAGATCGAGGATCTGCGGAGCCGTGCGCCGCACCAGCTCTCCGGCGGGCAGAAGCAGCGGGTGGCGATCGCCGGGGTGCTCGCGATGCGGCCGTCCTGCGTGATCCTGGACGAGGCCACCGCGATGCTCGATCCGTCCGGACGCGCGGAGGTGCTCGACACGGCGAGCGCGTTGCGCCGGCAGGGCGTCACGATCGTGTCGATCACCCATTTCATGAGCGAGGTGCCGCGGGCAGACCGGGTCATCGTCCTGTCGGAAGGTCGGGTGGCCCTCACCGGAACGCCGCGCGAGCTCTTCGCGATGCCGGATCGGCTGCGCGGACTGGAGCTCGACGTGCCGCAGGTCACCGAAATCGCCGAACGCCTCGGGGCGCGCGGCCGTGACCTGGGGATCGTCCCGATCACCGTCCCGGAGCTCGTCGACGCGTTCGTCGCCGGGGTACCTCGATGACCGATCCGATCATCGCGGTCCGAGACCTCTGGCACTGGTACCTCCGCGGGACGCCGCTGGAGTCCACCGCCCTGCGGGGCGCGTCGTTCAGCCTCGCCGCCAGCGAGGTCGTGGGCCTGATGGGCCACACCGGTTCGGGGAAGTCAACGCTCGTCCAGCACTTCAACGCGCTCCTCCGGCCGCACCGCGGCTCGGTCCGGGTGTTCGGCCAGGACCTCTCCGACCGCCATCTCGACCCACGCCCGCTCCGTCGCCGGGTCGGCCTGGTGTTCCAATTCCCGGAGCAGCAGCTCTTCGACCCGACCGTCGCCGATGACATCGCATTCGGGCCACGCAAACACGGCTGCGATCGGGCCGAGGTGCGGCGACGGGTGACGCGCGCCATGGATCTCGTCGGCCTGCCGTTCGGGACCTTCAAGGACCGCTACACCTTCGGCCTCTCGGGCGGCGAGCTGCGCAAGGTCGCGCTCGCCGGGGTGCTCGCCCTCGAGCCCGAGGTCCTCGTCCTGGACGAGCCCACCGCCGGGCTCGACCCGCGGGCGCGCCGCGAGCTCCTCGCCGCGCTGCGAGGATTGCACGATCGAGACGGGACCGCGCTCGTGTTCGTCTCGCACAACATGGACGAGGTCGCCGAGCTCGTCGACCGGGTCGACGTACTGGCGAACGGGACGACGGTGCTCTCCGGTCCGGTCCGGGAGGTCTTCCGCGAGCACGCCCTGCTGCGGGAGCTCGGTCTGGGCGTCCCTGCCGCCACCGAGGTGGCGGCGGCGGTGCGCGAACGGGGGATCGCGCTGCAGGGCGACGTGCTGACGGTGAGCGATGCGGTGGAGGCGATGTGGACGAGTTCGAATTCAGCCGCAGTGTGACCGTCGGGCAGTTCATCCCGGGCACGTCGGTCGTGCACCGGATGGACCCGCGGGCGAAGATCATCGCGTTCATGATCATCATCGCCGGAGTGATCACGACGCCGTCGTACATTGGGAACGCGATCGCCTTCGCCTTCGTCCTCGGGCTCATCGTCCTCAGCCGGCTGCCGGTCCCCTACCTCGCGGGCGGCATCCGGCCGGTCGTCCCGATCATCGTCGTATTCACGATCTTCAACTTCCTGTTCCTTGGGAACTACGATCCGACCGGCTCCGCGGTGCTCTGGCGCCAGCCGGTCGGGATCGGCCCCTACGAATTCGCGTTCACCGTCACCGACAACTCGATGCGCCAGACGGCTCAGGGGGTGTTCCGGATCTTCGACCTCATCCTGCTCTCCAGCCTGCTCACCCTGACCACGCCGATCACGCTTTTGGCGAAGGCCGTCGAGTCGCTTCTCGCGCCATTCCGGCGCTTCCGGGTTCCCGGACACGAGATCGCGATGATCCTCGCCATCGCCTACCGCTTCATGCCGACCGTCGCCGAGGAGCTCGAGCGCCTGATGAAGGCCCAGGCCTCGCGGGGAGCGGATTTCGGCCGGCCCGGACGCCTGCGCTTCGTGCAGCGCACGCGGCAGCTCATCCCGGTCACCGTCCCGTTGTTCGTCGCCGCGTTCCGGCGGGCCGAGGACCTGATCCTCGCAATGGAGGCACGCTGCTACGTCGGCGGTGCCGGCCGGAGCGCGGTGCACCTCGGCCGCCTGGGCGGGCGCGACTGGTCCGGCCTGGCCGCGGCGCTCTGCTTCACGGTCGCGCTCTGGCGCGTGCCGTTCCCGCTATGAGCACCGCCGCGCTGCTGCTCGTCGCGGGGATCCGGATCGGCCACTGGACCGATCCGGTCGGCCGCACCGGCTGCACCGTCGTGCTCTGCGATCAGCCGGCGGTCGCCGCGGTGGACATTCGCGGTGGTGCCCCGGGGACGATCGAAACGGCCCTGCTCGAACCTGCGGCCACCGTGCAGGCGGTGAACGGAATCCTCCTCACCGGAGGAAGCGCGTTCGGCCTCGCCGCCGCGGCGGGGGTGCTGCGCCACCTGGAGCAGCGCGGTCAGGGATTGGCGATCGGCCCGGTCCGCGTGCCGATCGTCCCCGGTGCGGTCATCTTCGATCTTCTGAGCGGCGATCCGGCGGCGCGGCCGGGCCCGGAGGCCGGCACCGCGGCCTGCCTGGCGGCGACCCGCGAACCGGAGGAAGGCGCGGTCGGCGCAGGCACCGGGGCGACCGTCGCGAAGCTCGCCGGCCCGGCGCATGCGCGGCCCGGCGGCATCGGCATCGCCACGGTACGTGCCGGTGCCGCGACGGTGACCGCGATCATCGTGACGAACGCGGTCGGGGCGATCCTCGACCCGGCAACGAACCGCTGGATCGCCGCCCTCCCCCCGTCGGGCAGCCCAGCCGATGGCGCCGCGCTGCCGGGCGCGAACACGACGATCGGGGTGATCGCCACCGACGCGGTGCTCACCAAAGCGCAGGCCCAGCGGGTCGCGACCGCCGCACATGACGGTCTGGCGCGCGCGATCCATCCCGCCCACACCGACCTCGACGGCGACACGATCTTCTGCCTGTCCGTCGGCGGCGACCGGCGGG
>JRHI01000276.1_pt1 | contig 57864 bp, 56 predicted proteins | sample 215371 | NCBI WGS metagenome assembly JRHI01 (sample SAMN02929681, study PRJNA255918) | sediment metagenome | biome: cave system; feature: Ice Cave; material: Sediment; isolation source: sediment from deep within a dark volcanic ice cave with no known source of... ...
CCGCGATAGGAACGCCCGCATTGCGCAGTGCTTGAACCGGCGGCAGCTTCGTCTCCCGCAGAAAATAGAACGCCCCTGGCAGCAAGACGGCAACCGTTGCCGTTGCCGCCATCGCGGCGACGCCACGATCGCCGAGGTATTCGAGATGATCGGCCGACAAGCCGCCATATCGCGCCGCGAGCACCGCGCCGCCCTGGTCCGACAGCTGCTCGGCGTGGACTTTGACCGGCAGCCCATGCTTGCGCGCCGTCCGGAATACTCGCTCGGTTTGGGCCGCGGAGAAGCCGATGTTCTCGCAGAATGCGTCGACTGCATCGACTAGACCTTCGGCCGCCAAGGCCGGCAGCATGTCGTCGCACACCGACGCGAGATACGCGTCAGTCCTTCCGGCGAATTCCGGCGGTACCGTGTGGGCGCCGAGAAACGTCGTCTTGACGCCGACAGGTAGCGTGGCGCCAATTTGTCGGGCGACGCGCAGCGTCTTCGCCTCGGTGGCGAGTTCGAGGCCGTAACCGGATTTGATCTCGAGGGTCGTCACGCCTTCGCCCAACAGGCTCAAGACACGTGGCAGGGTTTGGGCGAGGAGTTCGTCTGACGAGGCAGCGCGTGTCGCGGTGACGGTCGCATTGATGCCGCCCCCGCGACGCGCTATGTCCTCGTAGCTGGTTCCGTTCAGCCGATCTTCGAATTCGTTGCTGCGGTTTCCCGCGTAGACGATGTGCGTATGGCAGTCGATAAAGCCTGGCAACAGCCAGCCTCCGCCGCCCGCTTCGACCACGTCGGCATGATGCCCCAGTGGCAGGTCGCGGCGGCGTCCGACCCACGCGATACGACCGTCTTTGACGGCGAGAGCGGCGTCGTGGATCTGGCCATAGCCACTGCCGCCCGCCATGGTGGCAAGGTTGATATCGGTCCATATTGTGTCCCAGGCGCCGGGCCGTGTAGACGTCATCGTGGCCTGTCCTTCGCCGCGTGTTGGCCGGTCAATCCGAGCGGCGCGATGTCGGGACGGGCGCTTGAAAGATGCACGACGCAGAAGCCTGCGGTTCCCTCTACGGTGACGCTGAAGTCGTCTTCGCCCGCGTTGCTCAGGATCGCATCGTACGTCTGCAAGCGTAGCGCTTGCCCCGCGGCGACGGAAACGACCACACCGGCACCTGCGACAAGGAGCACGAGCATGGAATCTCCTTGACGATGAATCCGGCCCGACTCGACCACGTCGACGCGCTCAAACAGATGATGACAGCGTTCGCGTCGCGTCATCACGTTGACGTCCTCGACCATCGCGCCCACAAGCCGCGCGACCACTCGCAGCTCGCCGGGGAACGCGACGCCGTTATCGGCGGCGTGCAGAGGCAGCGGAGCGCGCCCTTCGATGTCCAGCGTGAGCCCGGCGCCGCTGAGCACGGCAAGCGTTCGATCGATACCCGAAAAGCTAGAAAACGGGCCCGCTGTCTCGATGCACGCCACGCTGACGCGCCAGTCGAAATTGTCGAGCGTCGCCCCCGCCGGACCGATGGCGACCTCGGTGGTGATGCCACCGCCGTTTTTCCAGGGCATCGCCTTGGCCGCTTGGAAGGGAAGCAGGAGCACAGACGGGATCGATCAGTCCAGCGACGGCAGCTTAAGGCTCTTCTCCTCGGCGCAGCGTATCGCGCTTTCATAACCTGCATCGGCATGGCGCATCACACCCGATGCGCTGTCGTTCACCAGCACACGGGCGAGTCGCTTCGCCGCGGCATCGGTGCCGTCGGCGACGATGACCATGCCCGCGTGCTGCGAGTAGCCCATGCCGACGCCACCGCCGTGATGCAGCGACACCCACGTCGCTCCGCTGGATGTGTTCAACAGCGCGTTGAGCATGGGCCAATCGGACACCGCGTCGGTGCCGTCGCGCATCGACTCGGTTTCGCGATTGGGGCTCGCCACCGAACCAGTGTCGAGGTGATCGCGGCCGATCACGATCGGCGCCTTGAGTTCGCCGCGCTTGACCATGTCGTTGAACGCGAGACCGGCCTTGTCGCGCTCGCCCAACCCCAGCCAGCATATCCGCGCCGGCAGGCCTTGAAAGGCGATGCGCTCGCGCGCCATGTCGAGCCAGCGGTGCACGTGATTGTTGTTCGGGAACAGTTCCTTGACCTTGGCGTCGGTCCGGTAGATGTCCTCCGGGTCACCCGACAGCGCAACCCAGCGGAACGGGCCCTTGCCCTCGCAAAACAGCGGCCGGATGTACGCTGGCACGAAGCCGGGGAAGTCGAACGCGTTGGCGACGCCCGTGTCGTGCGCGACCTGGCGAATGTTGTTGCCGTAGTCGACGGTCGGAATGTCCATGGCGTGGAAGTCGAGCATCGCACGCACGTGCACGGCACACGAGCGCGCCGCGGCATCGGTCAAGCGGGAATGCTGCTCCGGGTCGCGTTGCGCCGACTTCCACTGCGGAACGCTCCAGCCTATCGGCAAGTACCCGTTGATCAAGTCGTGCGCTGACGTTTGATCGGTGACGAGAGCGGGCTTGATGCCGCCGGCCTGGACGCGCTTGACAAGTTCGGGTAGCACTTCGGCGGCATTGCCGAGCAGGCCGATGGACACCGCCTCCTTGCGCTGACAATGATGCTCGACCTGCGCCAGCGCGTCGTCGATGTCCTTCGCGCGCCGGTCGAGATAGCGGGTGCGCAGGCGGAAATCGATACTCGCCTCCTGACACTCGATGGTGAGCGACACCGCGCCGGCGAACGTCGCCGCCAGCGGCTGCGCGCCGCCCATGCCGCCCAGGCCCGACGTCAGGATCCAGCGCCCTGCCATGTCGCCGGCATAGTGCCGCCGCGCGGCTTCGGCGAAGGTTTCATACGTTCCCTGCACTATGCCCTGGCTGCCAATGTAGATCCAGCTCCCCGCGGTCATCTGGCCGTACATGAACAGACCCTTGCGATCGAGCTCGTTGAAATGTTCCCAGTTGGCCCACTTCGGCACCAGGTTCGAATTCGCAATCAGCACGCGTGGCGCGTCTGGATGGGTCTTGAACACTCCTACAGGCTTGCCCGACTGAATCAGCAGCGATTCGTCGTCCTCGAGCGTCTTCAGTGTCTCGAGGATCCGATCGAAACAGCGCCAATCGCGTGCGGCCCGGCCGATGCCGCCGTACACGACGAGATGTTTCGGATTCTCGGCAACTTCCGGATCCAGATTGTTTTGCAGCATCCGGTACGCGGCCTCGGTGAGCCAGCTCTTGCAGGTGATCTGCGTGCCGCGCGGCGCGCGGATCTCGCGGGCGGCATCGTAACGCGGGTCGCCGGCGAGTTCGTTCCCGAGTTCAGACAGATTGGTCATGATGATCGCCCGTTGCAGGTTGCAATCAGTGTAACCCAGGTCGGCGCCGTCAGAATGCGCGCGAGGCACACCGCAGATCGGCCGCCGCGATCGTGCGGAGATTCGCGTGGTCCGCGACCCTGTGGCATTCTGGCGGCCTGTCCCCGTTCGCCGGAAGTGTTCAAGGACCGTGGTGTCAATCCCTGCACGTTCAATGATGGAACCCTTCGTCTTCATTCCCGGGCGCGTCCCGCTCCTGGTTAGCATGCCGCACCCGGGCACCTACGTTCCCGACGCGATCGCCGATGGCCTCACCGGCGACGCATGCACGGTTCCGGATACCGACTTGCACCTGCCCCTGCTCTACGACTTCGTCGCTGCGATGGGGTCGAGCACCCTCATCGCCACCCATTCGCGCTACGTGATCGATCTCAACCGCGCCCCGGACGGGACGCCGCTGTACCCAGGGACGAGCAACAGCGAACTGTGTCCCACGACGCAGTTCAGCGAGGCGGCGATCTACCTGCCCGGCCGCGAGCCGGACGAGCAAGAAATCGACGCGCGGAGGCGCGCGGTGTGGGAGCCCTATCACCGCTGCCTGGTCGACGAGCTGCAGCGTATGCGCACAACGCACGGCATCGCGCTGCTGCTCGATGCGCATTCGATCAAGTCCGAAGTGCCGCGCTTCTTTTCCGGGCGCCTGCCCGATCTGAATCTCGGCACCGCCGATGGCGCGAGGGCCGATCCGGGGCTTGCGTCACGCTTGCTCGCGCTGTGTGCGTCGAACCGCGGCTATACGAGCGTGCTCAACGGTCGCTTCAAGGGCGGCTACATCACGCGGCACTACGGGCGACCGTCCGCAGGCATCCACGCCGTTCAGCTCGAAATCGCCGAGCGCATCTACATGGACGAGGATCCGCCATTTCGTTTCGATGAAGCTCTGACGGACGCGCTTCGACCGCTCCTGCGCTCATTCGTCGAAACCATGCTCGGCTGGGCCGAGGGCGCGCGCAAATGACGACGCGCGCATTGTTCGCCGCCGACGCGTGGTTGCCGCAAGGCTGGGCGCGCAATGTGCGCTGCGAAGTCGACGCGCAAGGCGCGATCGCACGCATCGACATCGACGCCGGCGCCGGCGCCGGCGGGTGCGAACGCATCGACGGACCGGTGGTTCCGGGGTTGTGCGATGTGCATTCGCATGCCTTTCAGCGCGCGTTTGCCGGCCTGGCCGAGCGCAGCGCGGCGCGCCACCAGGACGACACCTTCTGGACCTGGCGCGAACTGATGTACCGCTTCGTCGCACGGCTCTCGCCGGAAACGCTTGGGCGCATCACCGCGCAGCTCTACGTAGAGCTGCTCAAGGGCGGCTATACCGCGGTCTGCGAGTTCCACTACGTGCATCGCGATCCGCAGGGCGCGGCCTACGCCAACGCGGGCGAGATGTCGGAACGCATCATCGCCGCCGCGCGCGAGGTGGGCATGGGACTCACGCTGTTGCCCGTGCTCTACATGACCTCCAACTTCGGTGGCGCAGCGCCGCATGCAGGCCAGCGCCGCTTTCTGGCCGATCCGGAGACGCTGCTGCGCCTGGTGCAGGACCTGCGCCAGCGGCACGGCGATGCCCTTTGCGTCGGCATCGCGCCGCACTCATTGCGAGCCGTGCCGCCGGACGCGCTCGCCGCGCTAGTCAGCGGACTTGCTGCCATCGGCGGCGGGCCCATCCACATTCATGTGGCGGAGCAGACAAAGGAGGTTGATGACTGTCTCGCCTGGTCGGGACGGCGCCCCGTGCAATGGCTACTCGACAAGCAGCAGGTGACCCCTGCCTGGTCTCTCGTCCATGCCACCCACATGACGCCTGCCGAGACGCTCGCGCTGGCGCAGACGGGCGCGGTGGCCGGTATTTGCCCGACGACCGAAGCGAACCTGGGTGACGGCTTCTTCGCGCTGCGGCAGTACGTCGATCATGGGGGTACCTACGGAATCGGCAGCGACAGCAACATCGCGACGCATTGCGCGGAGGAATTGCGCTGGCTCGAGTACGGCCAGCGCCTGCTGCTTCGCCGGCGCAACGTCATGGCCCCGGCCGCCGGTTCGTCGGTCGGCGAAACACTATATCGGCAGGCGCTCGCCGGTGGCGCGCAGGCGTCGGGTCGACCGGTGGGCGGTCTCGCCGTGGGTCAGCGTGCCGATCTCGTGGTGCTCGATCCGAATCATCCTTCGCTCATGGGACGCGAGCGCGACGCGTGGCTCGATGCCTACGTGTTCTGCGCGCACGGGAATCCCGTGCGCGACGTGATGGTCGGCGGCAAATGGGTCATCCGCGATGGCCGACACGCCCTCGAAAACGTTATCGCACAACGCTATGCCGGTGCGCTGCGGGAGTTCACTCAATGAACATTTTCATGCACTATCTGAACGGCCCGGACGTGAAGGCGCTCGGGCTCACCGACGACGAGATCCTCGCGGCGGTCGAAGCGGGTCTGCTCGCGCAGGGCCGCGGCGAGACGGTGATCGAGCCGCGCGTGCACCTTATCCCCGATCCCGCGTTCAACGGCCACTTCAATATCCTGCGCGGCTATGTCGCGCCGTTGAACCTGGCCGGCGTGAAGATCGTCGGCGACTACGTTGACAACTACAGGCGCGATCTTCCTTCGGAGATGGCGCTGCTCAACCTTTTCGATCCGCGCACCGGCATGCCGGTCGCGCTGCTCGACGCCACAGCGATCACCGACATGCGCACCGGTGCGATGACCGCACTCGGCGCGAAGCATCTGGCGCGCAAGACGAGTAAAGTACTGGCGCACATCGGCGCGAGAGGCACCGCTTACTGGAACGTGCGCCTGCTCGACCGGATATTCGACTTCGACGACATCCGTGTGCACTCGCGCCGGCCGGAAAGCCGCGATACCTTCGCGCAACGGCTCTCCGCCGAACTCGGCAAGACGGTGACGGCGACGAGCGACTGGGAAACATGCGTCCGCGGCGCCGACATCGTGGTCGAAGCTTCACGGTTGACGCAGCCCACGCCGCTGCTTCGCACGGCATGGATCAAGCCCGGGGCGCTTGTCGTCCCCTACGGCACCATGAGCGCGGTGGAGCTTTCGCTCACCGACCTCATGGACAAGATCGTGGTCGACGACTGGGGCCAGTGCAAGGGTGGAATGTTCGGGTCGCTGCGCGCCCATGTTGAAGCGGGGAAGCTCTCGGAGCGGACGCTGCATGCCGAGCTGGGCGAGATCGTCGCGGGGCGCAAGCCGGGACGCGAGTCCGACGACGAGACCAACCTGTTCTGGCATCGCGGGCTGTCGATCAGCGACATCGCGCTCGGCCACGCCATGCTCGAAAAGGCAAAGCGGCTGGGTCTCGGGCAGCAGCTGCGGTTCGCATGAAATTTCGCGTAACACCTAATGGAGATTTGAGTCTTGAATTGGAGTTCATCATGTCCCTGTTCTTCCGATTGATATGTCTCCTACCGCTGATTGCTACGCCCACAAGCCTTGCGCTCGGCGCCGACGCTTACCCAAGCAAGCCGATCCGGTTGATCGTTCCATATCCACCGGGTGGCCCCGCTGACGCGCTCGCGCGGATAGTGGGCGAAAAGATCGGCGCACAGATGCGCCAGCCGATGGTCGTCGACAATCGTCCGGGCGCGGCCGGCAACATCGGCATGGCACTCGGCGCCAAGTCTGCGGCGGACGGCTACACGCTGGTGCTTGCCCCGGCGGGAAATCTCACGGTCAACCCGAGCCTCTATCCCAATGTGCCCTACGACGTCGGCAAAGACTTCGCGCCGGTGACGGTGGTCGCGGCGGTGCCCAACATTCTGGTCGTGAATCCATCGATTCCAGCGCGAAACCTGACGGAGTTCATCTCCTACGCGGAGGCGCATCCGGGCCAACTCAACTATTCGTCGCCCGGTGCGGGCAGCGGGGCGCACCTTGCAGGCGAACTCTTCAAGAGCACGACGGGGGTGGACATGGTGCACATACCGTTCAACGGCATCGCGCCCGCCGTCACTGCAGTGCTCGGCGCTCAGGTGCAGCTCATGTTCGCCGGCGCACCGGCGGTGTTGCAGCATGTCCAATCCGGGAAGCTCCGAGCGCTGGGGGTCGCGAGCCTGAAACGAATCGCCGCTGCTCCCGAGCTTCCGACGCTGTCCGAATCGGGCCTCACCGGCTTCGACGTCACGTCCTGGTACAGCATCGTCGCGCCGGCGGGTACGCCGCCCGAGATCATCGCGCGCTTGCAAATGGAGATCGCGAAAGCGTTGCGCGAAACCGAAGTGCGCGAAAAGCTTGCCGCACAAGGCGCGGAGCCGATCGGCAATTCGCCTGCGGAGTTCGCGGTCATGATCAGGACCGAGACCGCGAAGTGGAGCCAGATCGTGCAGAGCGCCAAGATCACCGTCGAGTAAGAGCGCTGCCAACGACCAGCGCTGGCAGCGAGTGGGAATCACCGTGATCGCCAATGCCCGGATGTATTCGATCGACGCCGCGACGGCCGCGGGCTGGCGCGCGCTGCTGCAGTGGGTTATCGCGCGCGCCGGCGTCGACTGCGAGGTGATCGACTATCCGCCGCCGCAGCCGCTACCGGCACTGTGGGCACGCGACGATCTCGGCTGCGCATTCATGTGCGGCTACCCGCTGGTGCGCGCCAGGCCCGCGCCGGTGGTGCTCGCCGCCGTGCGGCCGAGTCCGGCACGCTACCGGCACGAGGCCGTTTACTGGACGGATCTCGTCGTGCGCGCCGATTCGGCGCTTTTATCCGCGACCGACGCCCCCGGCAAAAGGCTCTCCTACACCACCGAGGATTCGCAGTCCGGCTATCAGGCGCCACGCCGGTTCTTCGCCGCGTTCGCCGGTGCGGCCAAGGCGCCGCTGTTCGCATCGCTGGTCGGCCCGCTCATCACGCCCGGCAACGTCGTCCGCGCGGTGCTCGACGGGGAGGCGGATATCGGACCGCTCGACAGCTACGCGCACGATCTCATGCGCCGGCACCAACCGGAGCTGACCGCGCCCCTGCGTACGATCGCGACCACACCGCGAACGCCCATTCCGCCGCTGGTGGCGGCCGCAGGTACGCCGCTCGGTACGGTGTCGCTTCTGCGCGCGGCGCTGGCCGCGATCGCCGACGCCGACGAACTCGCCGACGTGCGCGAGACGCTTCTCATCGAAGGCTTCGCGGCGGTCGAGCCCGCGGACTACCACGTGCTGCAGGAAGCGGCGAACGAAGCCGATGACCTCGGCTACCCGCGCCTCGCCTAGGAGATCGAAGGCAGGCAGTCGATGTTCGCAGCCGCTGCAATCATACCGCTGCGCACGAGTTCGGCGGCGGATGCGATATCGGGGGCGAGGTAGCGATCTTCGTCGAGCGCCGCAACGCGCGCCCGCAGTGCGGCCCGCACCCGCTCCAGCGGCGGGCTGGAGGCGAGCGGCGCGTGGAATTCGATTGCCTGCGTCGCCGCCAGCAGTTCGATCGCGATGATGTGCTGCGCATTTTCCGCCATGGCCAGCAGCCGGCGCGCGCCGTGCGCCGCCATCGACACGTGGTCCTCCTGGTTGGCCGACGTCGGAATCGAGTCGACGCTCGCCGGATAGGCGCGCTGCTTGTTCTCCGAGACCAGTGCCGCTGCGGTGACTTGGGGAATCATGAAGCCGGAATTCAGCCCGGGCGCAGACGTCAGGAACGCCGGCAGACGCGACAGCGCGGGATCGACCAGCATCGCGATGCGGCGCTCGGCAAGCGAGCCGATTTCGCATAGTGCAATCGCGATCTGGTCGGCGGCGAACGCGACGGGCTCGGCATGGAAGTTGCCACCCGAGATCACTTCGCCGGTCGCGGCGAACACGAGGGGATTGTCCGACACGCCGTTCGCTTCCGTCGCCAGCGTACCGGCGGCGTGGCGCAGCAAGTCGAGACACGCGCCCATGACCTGCGGCTGGCAGCGCAAGCAGTATGGGTCCTGCACCCGGTGGTCGCCTCTCTTATGCGATGCGCGGATCGCACTGCCGGCCATCAAAGTGCGCAGCGCGAGCGCGACATCGATCTGGCCGCGATGACCTCGCAGCGTCTGGATGCGCGGATCGAACGGGCCATCCGAGCCTTTCGCCGCGTCGGTCGCCAGGGCGCCGGTCACGAGCGCCGACTGGAACACGCGCTCGGTTTCGAACAAGCCGGCCAGCGCCATAGCGGTGGACGTCTGCGTGCCGTTGAGCAGCGCGAGTCCCTCCTTGGGACCCAACACCAGCGGTGCCATGCGCGCACGCTCGAGCGCCGTTTGGGCGGCGAAGGTCTCGCCATCGACGCTGATTTCGCCGATGCCGATCAGCGCCGCCGCCATATGCGCGAGCGGCGCGAGATCGCCGGATGCGCCGACCGAGCCTTGCGCCGGAATCACCGGCAACAGTCCGCGCTCCAGGCAGTCGACGAGGCGCTGGATCGTGCTCCAACGCACGCCTGACGCGCCCTGCGCGAGGCTGGCAATCTTGAGCGCCAACATGAGCCGGACCACGTGCTCCGGCACCCGCTCGCCCACTCCCGACGCGTGCGACAACACGAGATTGCGTTGCAGCGTCGCGAGATCGCGCACACCGATCGACACGCTGGCGAGCTTGCCGAAGCCGGTGTTGATGCCGTAGACAGGCGCGCCCAGCGCAACGATCCGTTCGATTGTCGCCGCCCCAGCGTCGACGACCGGACGACACGACGCAGTGAGCGAAACGTCGGCGCCGAAGTAGATCGCCCGCCACGCGGTGAGCGGTATCGAGCCGGGGTCAAGAGTCACCGTGCTGCTCACGTTTCGTCCTGCTCATATTTTGCACGTCGGTGGCGAATTCGGTTATCGTCGCACAATTCGATCCGGCCGGGCAGGCTTGCGAGATGCCGACGCTGCGGACGCAGGGTCGCATTGTCACCGCGATATGTCAGAATGGCGATCCGCCACCGGCTGGAGCTTTCCATGACCACTCGCACTTTCCGTCTCCTATGCCTGACCATCACCGCGGCGCTCTTCGCCGGCTCTGCGCTCGCACAGGTCAAGATCGGCTCCAAGAACTTCACTGAGCAGTTCGTGGTTGCCGAGATCTATGCCCAGGCGCTCGAAGCGGCCGGGATCAAGGTCGAACGCAAGCTCAATCTCGGTGGGACGATGATCGCGCACAAGGCGCTAGAGGAAAAGCAGATCGATCTGTATCCCGAGTACACGGGCACCATGCTGCTTGCCGTGCTCAAGGCGCAGCCGATGACCGACCAGAAGGCCGTGTACGACAAGGTCAAGGCCGAGTACGCGAAAAACGGCTTTGTGCTGCTCAACGAAGCACCGGTCAACAATACCTACAACATGGTCGTGCGGCCGGAGACCGCGGCGCAATACAAGCTCGAAACGCTGTCCGACCTGGCACGCGTGTCGAAGGAACTGAAACTCGGTGCTGGCCCCGAATTCCGCGACCGCGCCGACGGCCTGCCCGGGCTCAAGTCCAAGTACGGCATCGAGTTCAAGGAAGACCTGCAGATGGCGATCGGGCTCCGCTATCAGGCGCTCGCGAATAAGCAGATCGAAATCGTCAACGGCTACGCCACCGACGGCATGATCAGCGCGCTCAAGCTCCAGCGCCTCAAGGACGACAAGAACCTGTGGCCGCCGTACTATCTGGTGCCGGTCGTGCGCAAGGACGCGCTGGACGCGAACCCGAAAATCGCCGAAGTGCTCAATCGCGTGAGCTCGATGCTGGACGAGGCGTCGATGGCGGCGATGAACTACAAGGTCGACGGCGACAAGATGGAACCGCGGGACGTCGCGCGCGATTTCCTCAAAGCCAAGGGCATGGTTCGGTCGTGACAGCCACTTGCGACTGATCGCGCTCAGTACGCAATTCGATGACAGGATAGTCGTCGCTTCGGCGGTAAAATGTCATGTCATTCCGAGGAACGCAAGCGACGAGAAATCCGCTTTTGACAACGCGTTGCTTCGACGCAACAGCAGATTGCTCGCGTTGCTCGGAATGACATTATTTTGTCGGGTCGCATAGCCCTTTCAACAAACGGCTAAGTTGCGAAAATCTCCGTAGAGCTTAACTTGCGTCCGCCGATGACATTGCACGGCCATGGCGTCACGCTCGCGGACGTCGAGGCAGTGGCCAGAGGTGGCGCGCGGGTCGTGATTAGCGGCGAGGCGCGAGCACGCGTCGTTGCGGCGCGCGCGGTGGTTGATAGGCTGGTTCGATCCGGGAGCCGGGTGTATGGCGTCACTACGGCGCTCGGCGCCAACACCGGTGCGGCGATTCCGGTCGCCGATCTGGCGGCGTACCAGAAGCGTGCGGTGCAGGCGCGCGCGGTCGGCGTGGGCGCACCATTTGCGACCGATGTGGTGCGCGCGATGCTGTTCGCGCGGCTTTGCGGTATGGCGGTCGGCGGGTCCGGGGTTTCGCCCGGGCTGTTGGACGCGCTGCTGGCCATGCTCAACGCGCGCCTACATCCCATTGTACCGAGCAAGGGATCGATCGGTGCGGCCGATCTTGCGCCGTTATCCCATCTTGCGCTGCCGCTGTTCGGAGAAGGTCGTGCGGAATACGAGGGCGCGATACTCACGGGCGCCGAAGCGCTCACCCGCGCTGGCCTCGAGCCGGTAACGCTGGCCGCCAAGGATGGGCTTGCGCTGATCAGCGCGAACGCGGCGACGGTCGGCCATGCGGCGCTGGTCTTGGTGGATTGCGCGCGTGCCATCGACCAGCTCAACGTCGCTGCCGCACTCTCGTTCGAGGGCTTTTGCGCGAACCTGAGTCCGCTCGATCCGCGGGTGCACGCGGCACGTCCCGCTCGCGGCCAGGCTTGTGCGGCTCAACGCCTGCGTACACTGCTCGACGGCAGTTCGCTCAATCAACCAGGCGCGGCGCGCCGCGTGCAGGATCCGATTTCGCTGCGTTGTGTGACCCAGGTCCATGGCGCCGCGATCTCCGCGCTATGGAATGCACGGGACGCCACCGAGTTGGAGCTCAACGCCGCAGCCGAGTCACCGCTGGTGCTGGTCGCGACCGACGAGATGCTGTCGAACGGCAACTTTCACACCGCCGAACTCGCACTTGCCTTTGAGGCGCTCGGTCTTGGCCTCGCGCAAGCCGCACTGCTTTGCGTGCAGCGCTGCCAGCGTCTCTACTCGCCGGCAGTGTCGGACCTGCCGCTGCAGCTCACCCGGCGCGGACCGGAGCACTCGGGCTTCGCCACCCTGCAGAAAACGCTGACGGCGCTCTACAACGACATCCGCCATCTCGCGCAGGCGGCGATGCTCGATGTCCTGCCGGTCTCGGAAGCGGTGGAGGATCACGCGTCGATGGCGCCCAACGTCGTCGCGAAAACAGGCGCCATGCTCCCCGTGTTACGGTATCTCGCCGCCATTGAGCTGATGAGCGCTGCCCAGGCGATCGATCTGCGCACCCTCGGCCACGATGCGCTTGGCGCGGGCGCGCGCGCGGCCTATGCGGCGGTTCGCGCTGTCGTGCCATTCCTCGATGAGGACCGGCCGCTCGGCTTCGAAGTCGAAGCGCTCGCTGCGTCGCTCGAAAAGGATGCGTGGCCCACGATCAATCTGCTGGTAGCGCAAAAATGAATGTATCGCCGCATCGTTCACAACGCGCAGCAGGACGATGAACTGGCTCCTCCGCAACTGGGATCAAGTGCTCGACGCGCTTGGGCAGCACGTTGTCATCTCGCTCACCTCGATTGGCATCGCCTTCGTCATCTCACTCGTGGTGGGTGTCTGGGCCGCGCGCCGAGAATCGGTCTTCCGTGCCGCGATCGCGCTGACGGGCATTCTCTACACGGTGCCGACGCTTGCCTTTCTGGCGCTGCTGATTCCCATCGTCGGGCTGGGCAAAGCCAACGCGATCATCTGCATGGTCTCCTTTTCACTGATGATCATGATCCGCAACGTCGCGGTCGGCATCCGCGGCGTGCCAAGCGACGTGGTCGATGCCGGACGCGGCATGGGCATGACAGCCTTCGATATCCTGACGCGCATCGAACTGCCGCTTGCGGCACCAGTCATTGTGGCCGGCTTGCGCATCGCGACGGTGACGGTGATCAGCGTGGCAGTGGTCGCCGCCTACGTCAATGCGGGTGGTCTCGGCACCCTCATCTTCAACGGCATCAGCAACGATTTTGCGCCCAAGATCTGGACCGGCGCGCTCACCGCCTGCGCCCTCTCGATCGCCGCCGACTTGAGCCTGGCGCGGGTCGAGACGTGGCTGCGCCACCGCGCCGACTGAAGGGTCACAGCGAATGTTGCTGATCGAGGCCTGGCAATTCATCGTCGCGCACCCGGATCGGTTCTTGACCGCGCTTGGCACGCACGTTGCGCTTTCCGCCGCAGCGCTCGCGCTGGCCGTGGCCATCGCCCTGCCCGTGGGGATCTGGCTATCGGGCACGCAGCGCGCGGCGCTGGTCGCGCTCACGACGGCGAATATCGGACGCACGCTGCCCTCCCTGGCGGTGCTGGCGCTGGTGATGCCGATCCTCGGCACCGGCTTCGCGCCGTCGCTGTTTGCGCTCACCTTGCTCGCACTGCCGCCGATCCTGCTCAACAGTTATACCGCGATCCGGCAGGTCGAGCCCGACATCGTGGATGCCGCCCGCGGCATGGGAATGACGCGTGCGGAGATCATGCGCAAGGTGCAGTTGCCCATTGCCACGCCGGTCATCTTCGCGGGTATTCGTACCGCGGCAGTGCAGGTGGTCTCGGGCGCAGTGCTTGCTGCGTACATCGGGGGGGGCGGCCTTGGCGACTTCATCACCGCCGGCATAGCGATGATGGCCTTGCCGCAGCTTCTGGTGGGCGCGATCCCCGCGACGCTTCTATCCCTCGGCGCCGACCAGTTGTTCGGCCAACTCCAGCGCGCGATGACGCCCAAAGGCCTCGCGCAGTGATGCTCGCTTGATCGACATCATCGACTTGGTGAAGCAGTTTCCAGGCACCGCGCGACCGGCGGTCGACCGACTCAGCCTGACGATTCCGGCGGGCGAGGTCTGCGTGCTCATTGGCCCTTCCGGCTGCGGCAAGACGACGACCATGCGCATCGTAAACCGCATGATCGAGCCCGACGCGGGCGTCGTGAAAGTTGACGGCCGCGACATCATGCAAAGCGATCCCGTGAGCCTGCGGCGCAGCATCGGCTACGTCATCCAGCAAGTCGGCTTGTTCCCGCACTGGACGATCGCCGAGAACGTGGCGACCGTGCCGCGCCTGTTGGGCTGGGAGACGGCCAGGACCACCGCCCGCATCGACGAGTTGTTGGAGCTGGTCGGCATGGACCCCGCGCTCTACCGCCTGCGTTTTCCGCGTGAGCTCTCCGGCGGACAGAAGCAGCGGGTCGGCGTCGCTCGGGCGCTTGCGGCCGATCCTCCGGTGATGCTCATGGACGAGCCGTTCGGGGCCATCGACCCGATCACCCGGGCGCGACTGCAGGACGAGTTTCTGAAGATCTTGCGTGCACTCAAGAAGACGATTGTCTTCGTTACCCATGACATCGACGAGGCGGTCAAGATGGGCGATCGCATCGCCATTCTCAAGGACGGCGCGCTGCTGCAATACGATACACCGGAACGCATCCTCGCCCATCCCGCGAATGCGTTTGTGAACGCGTTCGTCGGCGCCGACCGCGCATTGAAACGCCTGTCCCCGATTGCGTGTGCCAGCGCGGCCGACCCGATTGCCGGTCCACGTCCGGCGCAATCGATCGACGGGACCGCGAGTCTTCGCGACGCGCTGGCGCGGATGCTCGAGACAGGCGACGATGTGCTAGGCGTGCGCTCCGGCGATCGGTGGCTAGGGGTTGTCACGCTCGCTGCTATCCGCGCACGAGCCGTTTCGGCGCCACCCCACAGGTAGGCCGCCGTCCACAGGTTGCTCGGTTTCCCATGCAGCTTGCGACGAAGGTCGAGATCCGCGCCGATTGACCCGCCGCGCCGTTGGTCTTGATGATCGCTACACGTCGCATCGAACATCCCCCAGAATAAATGGTCCGCCACCCCACTTCCTGAGCCCATCATGCGCCCTACCCTCGCCACGCTGCCTTGCATCGCAGCGCTTGCCTTCGCCGTCACTGCGAACGCACAGGAAACCAAGGTCAACATCGGTATTTCCGGCCGGACCGGATTTGCCCCGCTCACGCTCGCCAAGGAAGCCGGCATCTACAAGAAGAACGGTCTCGACGTGTCGATCAAGAAGATTCCGCAGAAGGACTGCCACCTGGCCATCGCGTCCGGCGATGTTCAATGCGCGGCGACCACCGTTGAAACCTATGTCGTATGGAACGCCAATGGCGTGCCGATCACGCAACTGGTCCAACTCGACAAGTCGTACGGCGCCGACGGGCTCGCCGTGCGCGGCAATATCGCGAAGATCGCAGACCTCAAGGGCAAGACGGTCGGCGTCGATGCGCCGGGCACGTCGCCCTAGTTCGGGTTCGCGTGGATGCTCAAGAAAAACGGGCTCTCGATCAAGGACGTCACCGTCGCCACGATGAGCCCGCAAGCAGCCGCCACCGCGTTCATCGCGGGACAGAACGACGCGGCGATGACCTACGAGCCATTGTGCTCCGCAACTATTGGCGTCCTGCATTCCACCGCAGATTTTCCGACAACGATTAGGCGCTCGCCGGCGCCGTTGCCAGCACATACTCGTGATGCAAGCCGGCCAGGACCGATTTAGCCAGCACGAGCGCACCCGCCGCCAGTCGATGTCGGGATTCTGACTTCGGGATCAGCGCGAGTTCCTGCGGAGGATCTGGAACACCGGGGCCCAGGCTGCTGTGCGGTCTACCGCAATTGTAATGTTCTACCCAGGATTTCAGAATTGAGCGCAGATGCGACTCCGATATCGGGATCAGCCAATCCAGGCACTCCCGCCGGATCGTGCCAATCACTCGTTCACAAATCGCGTTCGCTTATGGGCAATGCGGTGGTGATTTCAGTACATTCACGCCCAGCGCCTTGATCGACTCATCCAATTGCCTCGCGAATATGCTGTCCCGATCGTGAATCAAGTATCGGTGCGTGTCGTCGAACCCAATGACCTCTCGCAACTGCTGTAGCGTCCACGCTGCGCTCGGGTGCGCCGTAACATTGACGCGCACAAGTCGGCGGCTACCGTGCTCGATGATCGCGAACACGTAGAGCAACCGGCACGTCGCAGTAACCGCCACGAAGAAGTCACACGCCAAAATAGCTTTCGCGTGGTTCTTCAAGAACGTCGACCAGCGCTGGTCGCCCCGCGGCTGACCATCAGGCCGCTTCGGCATGTACTTCCGGACCGTCCGAGGCGATACCTGGATGTCCAGTTTTACCAACAGCTCATTGGCAATCCGCTCCTCGCCCCAAACTGGGTTTTCCCTGGCCATCCTACGGATCAGTGCCCGCAACTCGACGGGAATCCTCGGTCGGCCAGGTCGACACTTCCAGCGATCGCGGTAGGGATGCGCATTACTGCACACCCCCCGCACAGATCCCGGCGTGCGCAATTCACGCACCGGGCTCCCACCTGGGGTGAGTAACGGCAAAGCGAGCCTCCGGCCACGGATGAAGGATGCGCGGTGCTGGCAGAAAGTCCGCCGCAAGTCGAGTGATGCGATCCCACGTAGTGTGGTCCTTTTGGCTGCGGCGCCGAAGCGTACGTCGCCAGAGGTCCACGATATGGTGCCGAAATGCACTCAGGCTCGCGACGTTGGTGGGCACCGCGTGGTAGGCGAAATAACCGCGCACCACTCGGTGCAACCATCGTCCCTGCTGCGGGATAGATTCGTGCCGGCGTCGCCGCAGTTCTTCCTTGATAGCTCGCAGCTTGGCACGCATCCGGTCCCGGCACGACTTCCGCTTAAGCTGGAAGAAGCCCCTTTTGGAGCGGCCACAGATATGAACGAAACCAAGGAACGCGAACGTCTCCGGTTTGCCAAGCCCACGCCGCGCTCGATCCACAGCCGCGAAGCGGCCGAACTCGATCAGGCGGGTCTTGTCCGGATGCAACGAGAGCGCGAACTTCTCCATCCGCTGCTGCAAATCCGCGAGAAAGCGCTGGGCATCAGCCTCGTGCTCAAATCCGGCGACAATATCGTCGGCGTAGCGCACGAAGATAACGGTCCCGTGTGCGTGGTGCTGACGCCACCGCTGCGCCCACAGGTCGAACACGTAATGGAGGTAGATGTTCGCCAACAACGGTGAAGCGACTGCGCCTTGCGGCGTACCCGCTTCGGTTGGCGTTATGACCCCATACTCCATCACCCCGGCTTTCAGCCATTTGCGAATCAAGCGGATCACGCGTGGATCGCCAATTCGATGCTCCACGAACCGGATCAGCCATTCGTGACTGACCGAATCGAAGAACGATCGAACATCGGCATCTAGAATCCAGTTCACTTTCATACGGGTGGTCGCCACCGCAAGCGTGTCCAGCGCATCGTGCTGGCCACGCCCCGGCCGGAACCCGTACGAGAACCCAAGGAAGTCTTCCTCGTAGATTGCATTGAGCACTTCCACCAGCGCGCGCTGGACGATCTTATCTTCCAGCGCGGCAATTCCGAGCGGACGTTGTCGTCCATCCGATTTTGCGATGTACTTCCGCCGTGAGGGTAATGCTAGGTAGGCGCCCCGATGAACGCGGGCATGCAAGTCCACAATGTTGGCTTCGAGGTTCTGCTCATAGTCCTGCCACGTGACCCCGTCCACCCCAGGTGCCGCATTCCGCTTGAGCCAGGAATGAGCATCCCCGAGTAGATCGACACTCACATGGTGGAGAAGAGCAGTGAACCGTTCCTTCTTCCTCGCTTTTGCTGCTTGCCGTACACGGTCTAGCCCCTGGGGCACACTTCCCCGGCTCGGCGTCCGGCGCATGCGTGGCTCGACCATGTTCCCCTCGGTCCCCGCCCTTCGCTCCACCCACTCCGCAGCCAGTTGCACAGCTTTGTTCGTAGGCTTCATCGCTACTATGGCGGAGTCTGACTTCTCTCGTCCGTGCATCACCGGCTATGGCTCCTCGCCTTTCCGGCACGGACCAGCCCCGTGCTGCGACTGGTCGGGCGAGAGATCTCCCGGTTCCCGTGCAACGAACTTCCGTGCATGCCAGGTTCTTCGACCACGCCGGGTCGTCGGGGCGCTCGCGTTAGCGCACCCCGCCGTTTCGCCTTCCGCGTTCTGGACCTCGTCAGCACCCGGGACAACGACTCTTTCGCGGCTCAATGGCTGGCCTGCACGCTCCCCTACCGACGCTTCGCCTTCCCCCTCGCGAGAGACTGCGCACGGCTCGGGGCCGATACGGATCGCTACTCCTTTATCGTAGTGGACTCGCACCACCTACTCGTTGCCGGTCTCCCGGCGCACCCAGAAGAATCCCAGACCTCTGACCTTTCTAGTTTTCTGACACTTGTGACGGAATGCGTTCATGAAAGCCTAGAGGAGTACTCACGTGCCGCACAAGAACACCGAGAGAAGTCCGAATGGTTATCCTCGCTAGCAGACAAATTTACCGCGAGAGAGAAGACAAAGGCTGCAAACGAGTATGAGGTTTGGAAGAGCGCCATGGAATTGCTGAAGGGTTATTTCCGGCAAACAGCTGACATGCTTGATGAAATGGCGCAGATCGCTGACGTGTACTTTCGTGATTTTGGCACCTTGGAATTCGAGAAGTATCTAACGCTTCGGGCAGGGGATTCTGTCAAAAAGACTTGGTTTTTTCGCGTTGATTTTCGAAGCGGCGAGAAATCCGCTAGGTACCTCTTCTTCTTCGGGGCGCCGAGCTTTCATCTGCGTAGACATTGCGATGTGACGCTCCTAATAGCCAGAGAGGAAGGTGCTGGGACATATAGATACCAGCGCCTCGAACACCTGACGGCCCCGAATGTCCCAACGATGGTCGAAATTGGGTACAAACAATCGGAAGAGACCTTTATTTCGCGTAATCGCACAGGGCACCTGAGAGAAGACAAGTTGGATGTGCTCGGGAGACAATTCTTCGAAGAGGTAATTGACCTCCACTTCAAGAACTGACGCCCAACCCTGCGCTCAACCGGACGGGCCGGCACGTGCTTTCGCGTTGATGATCATCGGCGCGGCCCGCCGGTTAGCTTGAACGTTGGGCCTCGTCCAACCACGATGTATCGCGGAGGTAGAACCATGGCGAACAGTGTGCATCCATTCCCATATGACCGTTACACTGAAGAAGTTTGGAATTCCCATAATCCAGAAGCGCTGGCCCAGTTCTTCGCAGCCGATGCGAGAGTCCATAGCATGACTCCGGGTGTCGTCGCCGGCACAGGTTTGGGCTATTTGAAGGGGCGTGCACAATCACTATTCAACGCCTTTCCTGATGTGCATTTCGAAATCGAGGACATCGTCCAGCGGGAGGACCTACTCGCTGCACGGGTCACCTTGGAAGGTACGCAACGAGGCGAATTTGCAGGGATTCGCGTCACTGGCAAGCGTATGAGGGTTTATGACTTTGCGATGTACCGCATTGTCGATGGGAAGCTCACCGATGTGTGGTCACTTATTGACATGCATGGTCTTCGTGATCAATTAGAGACTTCAGGCTCTCCCAGTTCCTCCGGGAACTTCCGATAGGCGAAATGCGATGTCGTCCGCGAGAGCGCCGTGGCCCAACCCTGCGTTCAAGCGGACGCGCCGGTATGCGACTTCTCGTTTTCGAACGGCAGCGCGGCGCGCCGCTTAACTTGATCGTTAGGGCCCATGAGCGCGCCGCAATCCGGTACCGCACTGTTTACCGCCGGCGACTTTTGCGCTGTGGAGCTGTACGCTGGAGACATTCCGAAACTGCAACGCTTCTTCGAGCTCAATCCTGAGTACTTCTTTAGCGTGAATGGACGACCCTCCACCCCTGATGAAGCCCATGAGGAAATTCATGGCGCACTGCCGGATGGTTGGCCATTCACCAAAAAATGGATCATTGGCTTCGTGGACGAAACGGGTTCCCTGATCGGAATGGCGAATGTCGTGTCTGGTCTTCTAGCAGCCGGTGTTTGGCACATTGGATTGTTCATGGTTGCCACTCGGCTACATGGAAGCGGCGCGGCGCAATCTCTATACAAGCAGCTTGAATGCTGGGCGCTTGATCTGGGTGCGCAGTGGCTACGCTTGGGTGTCGTCCAAGGCAACACGCGGGCCGAGCGCTTCTGGGAGAGCTGTGCATTTGTCGAAGTTCGTAAGCGCGGCGGTGTCGAAATGGGTAAGCTGGTCAACACTCTTCGCGTCATGGCGAAACCACTCGCTGCGGGCACGCTGCCCGAATACTTGGCGTTGGTGGAGCGCGATCGGCCCGAGACATTCCAGGAGGGGTGAGCGCCGCGACGTGATTCTCGGTCCAGCGAAGCATCGACGAGATTGTGCGCAGAACGCGAAACAAAAGAAGCCCAGATGATGACCCTGCAGCAACTCCTGGGAATCGAGCTGCCGATCATTCAGGCCCCGATGGCGGGTGTCCAAGGTAGCGCGCTGGCGGTGGCGGTTTCCAATGCGGGTGGGTTGGGATCACTGCCCTGCGCCATGCTCAGTCTTGACGCCATGCGCAATGAACTGGCGACGATCAAGGCACAAACCAGCAAACCTTTCAACGTGAATTTCTTTTGCCACGCATCATCTACACCCAGCGCCGTGCGCGAAGCGGCATGGCGAACTGCGCTTGCGCCCTATTACAAAGAGTATGGGATCGATGCAGACAGCATTCCCGTCGGGCCGGGACGCACGCCCTTCAGTTCGGAAGCGGCCGACGTGCTAAGCGAATTCAAGCCCGCCATAGTGAGCTTTCATTTTGGTTTGCCATCGGCCGAATTGCTGGCGCGGGTGAGAGCCTGGGGCCCGAAGATTCTCTCATCGGCGACGACCGTCGAAGAGGCGCTTTGGCTCGAGGCGCGCGGGGTCGATGCCATCGTCGCGCAAGGTATCGAGGCGGGTGGACATCGTGGCATTTTCTTGTCCGATGATCTAAGCTCCCAAGTGGGCACGATCGCATTGTTGCCGCAAATAGCGCGCGCAGTGAAGCTCCCGGTCATCGCCGCTGGCGGCATCGCGGATGCGAGAGGTGTTGCTGCTGCGCTGGCACTGGGCGCAGCCGGCGTACAGATTGGAACGGCTTATCTGCTTTGCCCTGAGGCGAACACAAGCGTGGTGCATCGCGCCGCGCTGAAGAGTGAGGCCGCCCGCCATACTGCGCTCACCAACCTTTTCACGGGCCGACCCGCGCGTGGAATCGTTAACCGCATCATGAGAGAGCTTGGCCCCATCAGCACCGCTGCGCCTGCTTTTCCCTTGGCTACCGCCGCCATCGCGCCCTTGCGCGCCAAAGCGGAAAGCCGGGGCTCCGGTGATTTCTCGCCTCTCTGGTCCGGGCAGAATGCAAGCGGATGCAAGGAGATCCCAGCCGCTCGACTTACCCGTGAATTGGCCACCGACGTTGCGCGCCGTCCGCCCGGCGCCGGTTATTGGTTCGTTTGGCAGGCACCATTCGAGGCCGTGCCGCCATCGGCAGTTGATTGATTGGCCTCAAACAACGTAAGGAGAAATCGCCATGGCTACCTACATTATGCTCACCAGTTTCACGGATCAAGGCATTCGCAACGTCAAAGACAGCACAAAGCGGGCCGATGCCGTGAGGGAGATGGCCAAAAAATTTGGAGTTACCGCGAAGGAGTTTTTCTGGACACTCGGAAGCTACGATGTCGTTGCAATATACGATGCACCTGACGATGCCTCTATGACCGCCCTCGGATTGGCCATCGGTTCAGCGGGTAACGTCCGCACACAGACCATGCGAGCTTTCTCCAGAGAAGAAATGAATGGAGTTCTCGCCAAGTTGGCATAGGAGAAATACGCCTGCCTGACCCCTCATGCAGCCGTGGTGGTGATCAACCGTGCCCATAGTGGACGTGGAGCTTGTCGCGGGTGCCAGTGGCGTGGTCGTCCCTGGCCTCGCTCAGTCGCTTGCCGATGCCGTGGGTCGTACATTCCAATCGCCGCCGGGCCAAACCTGGGTCCGGTTACACGTACTTGAGCGAGATCATTACGCAGAGAATGAATCGTGTCTCGAACCAACCGAATTGCCGGTCTTTGTTCGGGTGCTCAAGTGCGCGGTTCCGGAAGGGGCGAAACTTGCCGGCGAACTCATGGAGCTGGCAAGTGCGATTGCAGAGATCACAGGCCGCCCCGTGTCCTGTGTGCACGTCGAATACGCGCCAGCAGCGCGCGGCAGGCTTGGCTTCGGAGGCCAGCTCGTAGAATGAAAATGCTGCTTCCGCGATTCGATTCAGTTGCCGCAATGTGTTATCCCATTCTTGGAGATCCCCGCATGTCGTGGCGCACCGTGTTCACTGCAGAGCTCCTGTCTCTCGTCACCGAGGCATACGCCGAGGTCGCGGACATGAGTTCATCGGGGTTTCTCACCAAGCATGAGGTGACCGTCAATGCCACGCCTGCGAACGCATATAAGGCGCTCGTTGACGAAGTCGGCGGTTGGTGGAATCCTGCCCACACTTATTCGAACGACGCGAGCAACCTATCCATCGATGCGCGGCCGGGAGGTTGCTTCTGTGAGAAGTTGCCCAATGGCGGCGGCGTGCAACACATGAGCGTTGTGTACGCGTCCCCAGGTCAAGTCGTCCGGATGATGGGCGCGCCTGGCCCCTTGCAGAGCTCGGGCCTTGCGGGAAGCATGACGTGGAAATTCACGGTGAAGTCTTAGAATTGCTGGAAAGTTAGGTGGGATGCATCCTTGTCGTCTGGAGGTTCGTGAAGACGAATCTTCGGATCGACAAACGTGAACGCGACTCGGTTAGCGCCGAGTCCAAACAGACGAAGGAGCATCCCGATGAAGAGGATACCGGCAAGTGCGGCGACGCGCGAGCGGTTGGAGAAGCTGTTCAATGGCCAGAGCGACGTTGAGGACGTGAAGGGTGGGATGGTGCGCCAAGCGGTGCGCTTGATCGTGGAAGAGGCGCTGGAAGGCGAGGTGACCGATGCGCTGGGGCGCGGCTATTACGAGACCGGAGCCCAACCTGGCGCGGGGTATCGCAATGGTTACCGCACGGGCAAGTTGAAGAGTGCTGAAGGCCGCATTGAGTACGCGGTACCGCAGGTGGCGGATCGAGCGGAGCCGTTTCGCTCGCAGATTCGCGCGATCATCAAGGGGCGCACGGCGGAGCTCGAGCGCTTGGCGGTAGAGATGTATGCGCGGGGGCTGTCGACTCGCGACATCGAAGCCGCCTTTAGCGACGAGACGGGCCAGAGTGTGCTGTCCAAGAGCGCGGTGTCACAGGTGACCGAAGTGCTGTGGCAGCAGTACGAAGCGTTTGCCAGCCGGGATCTTTCCGAATTCAAGGTGCTGTACTTGTTTGTCGACGGCATTGCCGAGCGGCTGCACCTGGGGCAGCCGCGGGAGGCGGTGCTCTGCGCCTGGGCGATCCTGGAGGACGGCAAGAAGGCGTTGCTGCACCTGGCTCCTGGCACCAAGGAAGACACGGTGAGTTGCCGCGAGTTCTTTCGCGACTTGAAAGCGCGCGGTCTCAACGATCCGATCCTGGGCAGCACCGATGGCGCGCCAGGACTGATTCGCGCCTTCGAGGAGTGTTGGCCGAAGAGTCTGCGCCAACGATGCCTGGCGCATCGGATGCGTAACCTCGAAGCGAAGGTGCCGGTCGATCGCTGGGGCGAGTTCAAGTCGCAGGCGTGGGGTAGTTACACCGCGGCCAGTCCGAAGCTCGCTGAGATTCTGCGCGATCAGCTGGTGGCCACCTGGCAGCGCGAGCTGCCCACGGCGGTGAGCTGCTTCCTCGACGATTTCGAAGCCTGCATTGCCTATCTGAAGTTGCCGCTGGCGCATCGCAAGGCGACGCGAACCACAAACTTGCTCGAACGCCTCTTCGGCGAGGAGCGCCGGCGCACCAAGACCATCCCGCATGCTTTTGGTGAGCGACCGGTATTGAAGCTAATGTACGCGGCTCTGATCCGCGCCTCGGAAAGTTGGCGCGGCGTGAAGGTGACTGAATTCGAGACCCGACAATTGCAAGCACTGCGCGAGGATCTGCAGCGTGCTCACGCTCAACGCGTCAGTCCTGCAGTGCGGGTCTCAACGGAAAGTCGTCCCACCAAAGTTTCCAGCAAAAATAGGACTTGACCAAATTCACCCCCGGGCCTTGGTAACAAAGATCGAGCTCTCCTACAGTGTCGGCGGCTACCTGCAGGGAGGATTCGAGAAGATCGCACCCGCTGTCGATCGTGTTGTCGGAGAGCAACTGGGCAGGCTCAAGACTTTCATTGAAACCGGAAGACCCAGCTTGGCGAAGTAGCCGCGGCGTCGCGAACTCAACCTCCGTGAGCACGCGTAACCCGGACCTAGCCGTCACATTTCGCGCCGCCGTTAGTTGTGGCAGACACCATGCTGGTATCCCTCCGCGAGATCACGGCTGACACCGTTCGGCTGATCACGAGCCTTTCAGTCGGCGCGGATCAGCAGGGGTTCGTCGCCAGCAATGCGGTCTCGCTTGCGCAGGCACTCTTTAGCGAGGAGGCTTGGTATCGTGCCATCTACGCCGGCGAGTCTCCGCCAGGGTTTGTCATGCTCTACGATGAGTCGCTTCGAGGTACCCCGCCTCCCACACCGGAGGTGGTCTTGTGGCGGCTGATGATCGACACCAAGTTTCAAGGTCAAGGCATCGGACGTTTGGCCCTTCAACATGTCATCGACCATGTGAGGAGCAAGGGCCTGTTCTCTTCGCTCGTGACATCGTACATTCCCGGTCCTGGTTGCCCGGAGCGGTTCTATCTTGGGGCGGGGTTCAAGCACACCGGCAAGGTCGATGGCGGCGAGCTTGTTCTTGAGCTGCCCCTCCAGACAAATGCGCCCTAGGCTTTTCGTGGGTGGTCCAGCTTCAGCGGTGACGGTGCTGGCCATTGATTTACGTTGAGCGGCCTGGCAAGAGACATGACCGCTGACGAAGCAATGGCTATCATTCGAGAGCATGGCGTCGTTCTTGCGTCGGCCAAGGGACCTGCTCCGCGATTGGCGGAGGTCATCGCTGGTGAGTCCATCAAGGGAAGCTGGTGGGCTCACCCCAAAGGCCATGAGATCTTCGCTATTTTCCAACAGATCGATGAGTCACCTGACATCCTCATTTGTCGCCTCGTTAATGGAAAGGTGACATTTGTTCATCGCCGGCTTTGGCCGGCATTGGTTCGCGTGGCGCACCGATTCCAGGCCAATCAGCTCGCGCAAGTGCATCAAGAACATACAGCTTCGGGTCATCATGTGAGCCACGAGCTTCCTTTCCCCAAGTGGGTGCCGCCCGAAGTCATCGAAGCGGCGCAGCGTCTAAGCGAGCAGGAGGCATGCAGCGCCTTGAGTCCGTGGCTCATGCTGCCCGAAAAGGCGCTCAAACCGACCGGCCGCAAAAAGCCGCGCCGGCAGGCTTAGCTGGCTTGTGCTGCAGTCGCAGAGCTAAGCTGTCCACATGGACCACATATTCTGGCTCGTTCCAAACCTGCTCGCCGGACGTTGCGGTCCAGACATGCAACCTTGGCAGCTGGAGCGTTTGCGTCAGTCGGGTTTTGGCGCGGTGCTGTCTGTCAACGACGGCGAGCTCTGTCATCCTGAAGATTTCGAGAAGCATGGACTCGCTCATGCCTGCATTCCACTTTCAAATAACGCACCTCCACAGAAGGGCGATCTTGAGCATTGTCTTAGCGTTCTTCCGGCAGCACTTGCGTTCGCTAAAGAGAACATCAGCCGAGGCGTTCCGGTCCTCGTTCATTGCACCGCGGGCAAGGACAGAACCGGGCTCTTTATGGCTTACTATCTCATGCAATGCGAAGACTGTTCCCTTCAGCAGGCAGTTGAAAGGGTCCGTGCTGTAAGGCCTGTCGCACTGACAGCGGACGGATGGTATGACTTTGCCTTGCGAGTTCTCGCGACAGCGAAGGGATAGCGTTTCATTCCAGCGGACCGCTAACGCGCGCCACCTAGCGAAAATTGAGTAGCCCGATGGAGCTCGTGCGCCCTGCGTTGGATTACCTTCCGGAATATGTCGCGGCATTGAAGCGTGGATGGTCGCCCGACAATGTGAAGGGAGTTGCTGCCACTGTTGAGGAACTCGCGGAGATTGACAAAGATTCGCAAGCTTTTATCGACCAGCTCACGGATCGAGACGCCAAGGGTCCACCGATCGTATTACCTGACGGTTCGTTCGCCACACGCCTCCCGGGCTACCGGCTATGGCTGTGGGATGGCGAATTTTGTGGATCGATCGGGATTCGATGGCAGCCCGGCACGTCGTCGCTGCCCGAGCATGTACTTGGGCACATCGGGTACGCGGTAGTACCCTGGAAAACCGGGTTGGGCTACTCTAAGTTGGCGCTGCGCTTGATGCTGCACCGCGCGCAAGACGAAGGACTGAAATACGTTGAAATAACGATGGACCCCGAAAACATTGCATCGAGAAAGGTCGTCGAAGCCAATGGAGGAGTTCTGTTTGAACGCTTCCAATATCCGGTCCAGTACGGCGGGAAAGATGGGCTCCGATTTCGAATTGACCTTTGAGGCGAGAATGCCGAGCAAAGGCCCACGCGCATGCCACGGATAAATAAAGTGCCGGCGCGCCATTGGCTTCGAGCGTCGCTGCCGACGCCCTGTTCGATGCTTGTAGTTGCACTTCTGGCAACGATAGGCCTCGCTGCTTGTGGCAAGTCGAGCGAGCAGACGGAACGGGAGGCGGCGCGTCAGGTCGCCATGAAAAAAGCACTCGCGGATTCCCTTGCGGAAGAGCGCGAGAAAGACCGGAGGATGCGTGATGCAGCCACCGAGCAAGCCAATGAGCGTATCGCCCGCGAGGCTACGACACATGAGCGCGAACTTGCCCGAGCGGCTACCGCCGGGCCCACTGTGGAGCAAAAGCAGGCCGAGCGTGCCGAGACGTTGCGGAGATACACGGACAAGTTGATGCAAACCATCAAAGACCCAGTTTCCGTACAGGTTCGAAAAATGGAGTTGAGCCCGAAAAAAAACGGCATGTGCGCGGAGTTCAGCGCGAAAATGCGGACCGGTGCTGATCCAGGCTTCAAACGCGTCGTAGTTACCGATACCCTCGTGACCCCGGAGGAACCGCCGACGCGAGAAACGCTTACCCAGTTCTTGTTATTCCAGATCGCCGCCCGGGACACCGGCTGCTTCCCTGACGTCGAGAATGTCCGGATTCTGCAATAGCGAGGGGCGAGGGGGCGGAAGGCCGCGGAGGAATGCTACAAAAAAATAAGAGGCGCAATGCGCCCCTTATTTTCGTCACAACGAAGTAATTACGCTGCTTTCTTCATCGCCTTGGCATCGGCCTTGGCTTTGTCGTAAGCGGCCTTGGCGTCGGCTTTGGCAGCCTTCTCCTTGGCTTCAGCGTCCTTCTTGCAGCTCTTCTTTTCGGCGGCGGCCATTTTCTTGCATTGTGCTTCGGCGGCCTCGGCATCGCCTTTGATCTTGGCTTTGGCGGCCTTGTAATCGCCGTCCGCCTTGGCCATCATCGACTTCGAGTCCATTTTAGCCGCATCGGCCGCGATGGCGACGCCGCTCACCGACATCGCGAACAGGCTAGCCATCAATGTGATCATCAGCTTACTCATTATTCGTCTCCGTTTAAAGTGTGCAAAAAACCCCCATGGGCGTACGACAGTGGTGACTGGCGCAATGTTGTGCACTCACCGTCAAGTCGCTTTTATTGCTGTTGCCATGCGCCCCAACTAACAGACAGTTATCTGCCCCAGTCCGATCCAGACGTGGGACACACTTGGCATTTTAGCGCCTTTGTGCCAGTTTCCGCCATAAGATGTCAAATCCAGCGCTCGGGGTGGTTCTTCGCCGCAGAGGCTGGTCAGGGCGCAGCGAGGGGCGAGCATGCCCTGAAGGCCCACGGTGTGGAGGCACTGCTTTTCGGGCGAGGTGGTTATATAGTCCGGGTGCGGGCAGCAACTAGCGCATTCCTTGCCCAAACAGCGTCACCGCGACAAATACTACGGGGAGCGGAACTCATGGGCGCGTCAATCCGGCCGACAGTCTAGCGTGGCGGACCGGGCATGTTCCGAGGCGGAGTGGCAGACGCGCGTCGATCTTGCGGCGTGCTATCGACTTGTCGAGCTCTACGGCATGTCCGACATGATCGCCAACCACATTTCGGCGCGCGTGCCGGGCGAGGAAGGCGCATTTCTGATCAACGCCTACGGCATGTTGTACGAGGAGATCACCGCGTCGAGCCTGCTCAAGGTCGACCACGACGGCAAGATTCTCAGCTCGCCCGATTTCGGACCCCTCAATTACGGCGTGAACAAGGCCGGCTATGTCGTGCATAGCGCCGTGCACACGGCGCGGCCCGACCTTGCCTGCGTGATCCACACGCATACGTGGGCCACGATGGCGGTGTCGTCGCTCGAATGCGGTCTGCTGCCCATGACGCAGACCGCGATGCGCTTTCTGAAGATCGGTTACCACGACTATTGCGGTGTCGTCTTGAAGCTTGACGAGCAGGAGTCGCTCGTTCGTGACCTGGGTCAGAGCGAAGCGCTGATCCTGCGCAATCACGGGGCGCTCGTGGTGGGCCGCACGATCGGCGAGGCGTTCAACTGGATCCACCGCCTCGAGCTGGCATGCCGGTCGCAACTCGCGGCGATGGCATGCAACACCAAGCTCATCCCTGTGTCGCAAGCGGTGCTCGAGGAAACCTGGAACAACTATCAGCCGCAGACGCGCAGGGCGTACGGCGTCATGGAATGGCCGGCCCTGTTGAGGAAGCTCGATCGCATCGATCCGAGTTACAGAAATTGATCGTCGAAAGATCGTGCCGCCATGAATGCCTTTGATCGCGATCGTGAGGCGCCGGCGTTCATACGGCTCGCGAAGCAAATCCTCGGCGGTCTCGCGATCGCATGGCTTGCGAGTCTCCCCGTCATCTCGCACGCGCAGGCCTACCCGACCAGACCGGTACGCATCGTGGTGGCATTCACCGCCGGCGGCACCACCGACATCCTTGCGCGCAGCGTCGGACAGCAACTCACCGAGCAATTGAAGCAACCGTTCGTCATCGACAACAGACCGGGCGCCGGAGGGAACATCGGCACCGAAATCGTCGTGCGGTCCGTGCCGGACGGCTACACGCTGATCGTCGATTCGGTCGGTCCGATCGCGGTCAATCCCACGCTCTACAAAGGGCTGAGCTACAACCCGCTGACCGATCTGGTGCCGATCGTGCAGATTGCGGATGTGCCCAACGTGCTCGTCGTGCATCCCTCTCTCGGTGTGAAGAATTTCGAGCAGTTCGTTTCCTATGCAAAAGCCAACCCGGGCAAGTTGAATTACGGCTCGACCGGCATCGGAACCTCGTCGCACCTTTCCGGATACATGCTGAGCAAGCGAATGGGCATCGAGGTGACGCATGTCCCGTACAAGGGCGCCGACGCCCTCAACGACCTGCTGGCCGGCCGCCTGCAATTCATGTTCGCGACGATTCCGTCGGTCATTCAGCACATTCAAGGCAGCAAACTGTTGCCCATCGCCATCAGCAGCGCGAAGCGGTCGCGCTCGTTGCCGGACGTCCCGACTGTCATCGAGAGCGGCTTACCGGGTTTCGAAGCGGGGTCATGGTTTGGCTTCTTCGCACCCAAGGGCACGCCCGAGTCGGTCATCGCTCAGCTGAACAGGACCGTGAACAAGATCCTCGCCATGTCCTCGATCGAAAAGCAGATGATCAGTCAGGGAGCGGATCCTGTCGGCGGTACACCCGCCGAGTTCGGCCAGTTCGTGCAGCGCGAATACGAGAAGTGGAAGCTGGTGGTCCGCGAATCGGGCGCAACGGCGGAGTGACGCGCGTCCGGCGTCGCAAAACAATTTGTTTTTGAACCGGGATTGCAGATGATTGCTTTCAGTTGCGCCGCTATTCTCGCCGGCCAGGCGCCCAAGGACACACCGGTCACCGTCAAGGGCTGGGTGCGCACGCGGCGGGATTCGAAAGCCGGCATTTCCTTCGTGAATGTCTCCGACGGCTCCGGTTTCCAACCCGTCCAGGTCGTCGTCCCCAACACGCTTGCCAACTACAACGACGAGGTCATGCGCCTCACCGCCGGTTGCGCGGTGGAAGCGACCGGCATCATCGTGCCTTCGCCGGCGAAGGGACAGCCGTTCGAGATGCAGGCCAGCGCGATCCGGGTCGTCGGCTGGGTCGAGGATCCGGACTCCTACCCGATTCAACCGAAGCCGCACTCACTCGAGTTCCTGCGCGAGGTCGCGCACCTGCGGCCGCGCACCAACGTCATCGGCGCGGTATCACGCGTGCGTCACACCATCGCGCAGTCGATCCATCGCTTTTTTCACGACAACGGCTTCCTCTGGATAAACACGCCGATCATCACCACGTCCGACGCGGAAGGCGCGGGCGAGCTCTTCCGCGTCTCGACCCTGGATCTGATGAATCTGCCCCGCACGGCCGAGGGCAAGGTGGACTTCGCGCAGGATTTCTTCGGACGCGAGACCTTTCTTACCGTGTCGGGCCAGCTCAACGTCGAGACTTACTGCATGGCACTGTCCAAGGTCTATACATTCGGACCCACATTTCGTGCCGAGAACTCCAACACCAGCAGGCATCTGGCAGAGTTCTGGATGATCGAGCCCGAGATCGCATTCGCGGCGCTTGCCGACAATGCGACGTTGGCGGAAGCATTGCTGAAGCACATCTTCAAGACGGTGCTCAGCGAGCGCGCCGACGACATGGCTTTTTTCGAGGAGCGCATCGAGAAGGGCGTGATCGCCAAGCTGCAGGGCATCGTCGACTCCGAGTTCGTGCGCATGGATTACACCGAAGCCCTTCGCGTTCTGGAACAGACGAAGCAGAAATTCGAATTCCCGGTCCATTGGGGCATGGACCTGCAATCGGAGCACGAGCGCTATATCTCCGAGAAGCACGCCGGCAAGCCGGTGATCCTCATGAACTACCCGAAGGAGATCAAGGCGTTCTACATGCGGCTCAACGACGACGACAGGACGGTTGCGGCGATGGACGTGCTGGCACCCGGCATCGGCGAGATCATCGGCGGCAGCCAGCGCGAGGAACGCCTCGACGTACTCGATGCGCGAATGACGCAGGCCAAGCTCGACAAGGAGCACTACAGTTGGTATCGCGATCTGCGCCGCTACGGCACGGTTCCGCACGCGGGATTCGGCCTGGGCTTCGAGCGCACGGTCGCTTACGCGACAGGGCTTTCCAACGTGCGCGATGTCATTCCGTTTCCGCGAACACCGGGGAACGCGAGATACTGAACCCCCGTACCGCCTGAAGGTTGACGAAATTGGCGACGGCGTTCACAAATCTCGCGTCGTCCTCACCCCCGATTCAAGCATTCGAGGCAGGCTTCAGCGGGGACCGAGCGGCGTTCGTCAAAAGACACTGGATTCCCGCTTTCGCGGGAATGACGATGTTAGGGGGCCACCCCGCTAGTCTGCGCCATGCGCCTCGCGGGAATCGACCGGTGCCTCGGAGCGATCCTCCATGCCATAGTCGCGGATGACCTCTGCGACGCGCAGCCGATAGTCGACGAAGATCGAGTTGCGGCCCGCGCTCTGGATGCGTCGGTGTGCCTCCAGGTTTCGCCACTGCCGGACCGCATCCTCGTCGCGCCAATACGACAGCGAGAGGATCTTTCCCGGCTGCGTGAGGCTCTCGAAGCGTTCGATCGAGACGAAGCCGTCGATATCGGCAAGCAAGGGCCGCAGCCTTGCCGCCGCGTCCAAGTAGGCGTCCCTTTTGCCGGGTTGCGGTTGCGCTTCGAAGATTACAGCGATCATGCGCGCTCTCCCTGGTCAGTCGCGGCGGCACGCAAGCCGCCCCGGAGCGCTTCGAGAAACGTGCGCTCCTCGCGCAGGATCAGCCGCCTCTCCTGCGCGAAGGCGAAGTTGGTGCGACCCTCGGCATCGGATTTCAATCTCGCCCGATACGCCTCATAAGCGGCAAGGCTCTCGAACGAAATCAATCCCCAGGCCACGTTGTTCGTTCCCTCATGCGGGAGAAAGTAGCCGACAAGGTCTTCACCACAACGCGGAATGATGCGTCGCCAGTTGTTGGCATATTCCCGGAAGGCATCGAGCTGGAACGGATCGATTTCGTATCGGATGAAGCAGGTGATGGTCATATTGGACTCGGCTTGGATGATTGGCGAAGATAGCACCTGCGGCACTGCAATGGTTCGATCTGAAGTGCCCGTTAAATCGCGCGTTGACGAACGCGAAAGAATTTCCCAGAATCGCAGCAGCGAGTGGCCTCGGGGATAGTCACGACAAGACTTTTGGTTGTGGCTGCTTCATCCTGTCGCATCCGGAGGCCGACCCTGAACGTAAAGGGCTTGGTACATTACCGAGGAGGTCGTAAGCCATGGCGATGATCAACGTCGAAGTGCAGCGAACCATACACCGGCCTGTCGCCGTCGTCAGCCGTCAATTCGGCGACATACAACATCACGCGCTCAACCACGTTCACCCGAACATCAAATTCAAGGTGCTTTCCGAAGAAGGCGATACCTGCCGCTTCAATCAGGAAGTGAGGCTGGTCGGCATGCTCCAGACGGATGAAATCGTCCAGCATCGAAACGCCGACGGGAGCCTTTCCTGGGACGTGGTCGAGGGCGCGAACAAGGGAACGCGCATTTACCAGGGCTTCACTCCCGCGAGTGCGGATGCGACGATGGTGACCTTTCGCGCGGAAGCCCCGGCCACCGGAATCAAGCGCGTGCTCAAGCCGCTGTTCGAGATTGCCATTCGCAAAGCGGTTGAAAAACGACTCGAGGAAGACCGGCTGGATCTGGAGGAGCGTGGATACGGCAAAGCGGCTTAGATCTGAACCCGGTCATCGATGAAGATTGCCACCTGGAACGTCAACGGCATCCGTGCCCGCGAAGCGCAGCTTTGCGAGTGGCTTGAGCGCGACCAGCCCGACGTGGTGTGCCTGCAGGAACTGAAGGCGGATCCGTCACAAATCCCCGCGCGGTGCAATCTCGCCGACTACCACGTGTTCTGGCACGGCCATCGCGGCTACTCCGGGGTATCGCTCCACATCAGGAAAAGTCTGGTCGATGCCGGCCCTGAGTTCAGCCATCCCGAGTTCGACATGGAGACGCGCATCGTGCAGACCGGACTTGGCAACCTGGTCGTCGCTTCGGTCTACGTGCCCAACGGCGGCAAGGACTATTCCGCCAAGCTCGGCTTCCTGACCCGGCTCGCAGCGTGGGCGAAGCAGTTGCACGACGAAGGACGCGAGGTCGTCCTGTGCGGTGACATCAACATCGCCCGCGCCGACATCGACGTGCATCCAAGGGAGCGAAAGGCTGACGTTATCGGACAACGACCCGAGGAGCGCGCACTTTTCGACAGCCTACTCGGCGGGCACTTCGTCGATGTGGGCCGCGCGCTGCAGCCCGACAACACGGACCTTTACACGTGGTGGCCGCCCTGGCGCAACATGCGCCAGCGCAACATCGGCTGGCGCATCGACTACATCCTAGCCTCGCGCAGCATCGCCGCTCGCGCGACCAGCTGTGTCGTCCTTGCCGACGTGGGAACGAGCGATCACGCGCCTGTGATGATGACCATCACGTAGCGTCGTCCGAGGACGCGCAGCTCCGCACCGCAGACCGTTCAAGCGTGGCTGATCGCCTGCGAAAGGGTGCGAAGCTCGTCTTCGTTGAGCTTCGGGCCGTCGAGCGTGCAGCGCTGATCCTGGGTCTCGGAAGTGCGGAAGCGCGCGATCACCGGCTTCAGCTCCGCCTTCAGGTGCGCGTCGCTGTACCCGTTGAAGAGGTGCCCGATGAGGCCGCGCTTGAGGTCGCTCGTCTTCATCGCCCAGTCGGCGACCGGAAAGGTGAGGTTCATATTGCAATGCATCATGATCCCCATGTTGTGGTGCGCGGCATGGTGGCGGCGGACGGTGTTGACGAAGGGCATGTTGCGCACGAACCAGTTGTCCTTCACGTGGCAGCAGAAGTGAAAGGTCTCGTACAGCATGTAGTGCCCGATCATGGTGATAAAGACGACGTAGCCCGCGTTCGCATTGATCAGCTGCCCGACGATGGACCCTAACAGGCCGCCCATGACGGCGAGCACGATCAGCACGCGCCACGGGAAAAACACGATGCGGAATTCCTGCACGGTGTCGATGGTGGGCTCATTGTCGGTGAAGTACTGGTGGTGCTGGCGCGTGTGGCGGTCGTAGATCGCACGCAGCGCGAAGACGTCGATCTTGCGATGCATGACGTACTTGTGCATCGCCCACTCGCCGAAGTTGCCGGCGATCGCCACGGGCACGATCAGCAGCCATTCCCATGTGGCCCCCTGCATCCGGCTCACGCACCACCAGATCGCCGCGATTCCGGCCGCGTACATGACGCCGACGTGCACCAGCCCGTGATACCAAGGGCTGATCTCGGACAGGTATTTCTCGCGGAACTTGCGCTGGCGCTCGGTCATCATCATGGCTCGAATCCTTAAGCTTGCTACGACGGTAAAGGCCTGATATATTAGTTGTCGATCAGGTCGCTTGTCAATCAAAAAGCCCGTCCCTAGCGAGGTCCGCCGTGGCCCAGGTCGCCGAAACACCTGCCCGCAAGAAGCGCACGATCCAGGAAATCCGCGACTCGAAGACCACCGGCGAGAAGATGGTCTACATGTCGGTACCCGAATACACCGCGGCGCGCTGGGCGGAAATGGCCGGGGTCGACGTCGCGGTGGTCGGCGACAGCCTGGCGATGATTGCGCACGGTCATCCCACCACCATCCCCGCGACCATGGACATGATGGTGATGCACGCCCAGGCGATCCGCCGCGGAGCGCCCAACACCTTCGTGCTCGGCTGCATGCCCTATCAAAGCTACAACACCGTCGACCGGGCGCTCACCAACGCGACCCGCTTCATGCAGGACGCCGGGTGCGACGCGGTGAAGCCCCAGGGCGGGAAGTCGCAGGCGCACATCCTCAAGGCGCTGGTCGATGCGGGGATTCCCACTGCCTCGCACGTCGGCCTCACGCCGCACACGATCGCGATGTTCGGCGGCTTCAAGATCCAGGGTAAGACCGCCGATACCGCGATGAAGATACTCGAGGACGCGCTCGCCATCCAGGACGCCGGCTGCTTCATGCTCGAGTTCGAGGCGGTGCCGGCGAAGATCGCCGCGGTCATCTCGAGCCAGCTCGAGATCCCTACGATCGGCATCGGCGCCGGTGTCGGCACCGACGGCCAGATCCTGCTCTGCCATGACCTGCTCGGCGTTTTCACCGACTTCAAGCCCAAGTTCACGAAACGTTTCTCCAACCTGACCGAAATCGCCGTCAAGGGCATCTCGCAGTACATCGCCGAAGTGAAGGCGGGCACCTTCCCCGACGATGACCACAGCTATGGCGTGGACGAGAAGGAATACGAGAAATTCGTCTCCATGGTCGAGAGGCGCAGGCAGACTTAAAGCCGACGATGGTCAAGCGCGCCACCCCCCAGGAACTCGCGCCGGCCGCGCCCGCGCAGAGCCTCACCGACCGCGCCTACGCCGACCTGGAGGAAATGATCGTTACGCTGAAGCTCGCGCCCGGCGCCGCCGTCTCGGAAGCGGAGCTTTCCAAGCACCTGGGCATCGGCCGCACGCCGATTCGCGAAGCCCTGCAACGGCTCGCGCGCGAGCGGCTGGTGGTGATCCTGCCGCGCCGCGCAATCATCGTTTCCGAGATCAACGTGAAAAGCCAGCTGCGCCTCCTCGAAGTACGCCGCGAGCTGGAGCGCCTTATCGCGCGCCGCGCCGCGCGCCGGGCGACACCCGAGGAACGCGCGCGCTTCCAGGAGCTCGCACGCCTGTTCGAGAAATCCGCGAAGGTCAACGACGACGTGACCTTCATGCGCACCGACCGCGAATTCAACACCCTGTGCGTCAACGCGACGCGCAACGAGTTCGCCGCAGGCGCCATGAGCCTGATGCATTCGCTCTCGCGGCGCTTCTGGTACATCCACTACAAGCAGGCCGCCGACATGCCGCTGACGGCCAAGCTGCACGCCGACATTGCGCGCGCGATCGCCGGCGAGGACGAGGAAGGCGCGGCAAAGGCGACCGACAGATTGCTCGACGTGATCGAGAAGTTCACGCTCGATACTGTAAGCACCGACGTAGGCTAGAGCCTGTTAACAGGCCCTAAACACCCACCCAGGAGGAGTCCCATGAACCAGAACCGCAGAAAGATACTGAAGGCGCTTGGCAGCGGTGCCGGCGCAATCGCAGCCCAGCCCTACCTCAGTTTCCCCGCCATCGCCCAGAGCCGCACGCTCAAGATCGGGATCATTGCTCCGAAAGCGGGCATCGTCGGCACGATCGGCGAATGCGGCCTGCGCGGAACGCTGTTCGCCGTGGACCGCATCAACGCGGCCGGTGGCATCGCCGGGCGCAAGATCGAGCTGGTGGTCGAGGAAGAAACCAACCCAAAGGATTCGATCGAGCGCCTGCGCAAGCTCGTGCTGCAGGACAAGGTCGATTGCGTGCAGGGCATCGTGTCCTCCGGCGTGAGCCTCGCCATGGGCGCGGTCGCCGAGGAGATGAAGGCCCTCACCATTTTCTGGGATGGCACCACGCAGGATGGCGTCAAGGAGACGATGTTCAACCCGCGCTACATCTTCCGCAGCACCGACAACGAATGCGAGGCCGTGATGGCATCGCTCCTGGCGATCAAGTACTGGAAGGGAAGGTTCGCGACCATCGCCGGCATCAACCCCGACTACTCGTACGGCCGCAACAACTTCGCCGCCTTCCAGGCATTGCTGAAAAAGTTCGGCGTCGAGGTGAAGGTAGTGGCCGACCAGTGGCCCAAGGTCGGCACGCTCGACCTCACCTCGCACGTGGCCGCGCTCAAGGCCGCCAAGCCCGACCTTATCTTCTCGTCGCTGCTGTTCGCCGATCTCCCGATCTTCATGAAGACCGCGCACGGCGCGGGCCTCATGGAGGGCGGCACGAAATTTGTCTTCCCGGCGGCGGGCTTCCAGCACACGGGGCTGAAGAAGGAGTTCACGCCGGAAGGCATGATCTTCGGCCATAACACGCTCTATTTCGACTACAAGGACGGGAGCGCGCTGCAGAAGGAGTTCGTGCAGGACTACGTGGCGAAATACAAGGACTATCCGCATTGGGAGGCCGATCGCGCCTATTTCGCGATGCAGGTCTACAAGGCGGGTGTCGAGGCCGCGCAGAAGGCGAAGAACGCGTGGCCGTCGCAGGAAGACATCATCAACGCGATGGAGGGCATCAAGGTGCAATCCCTCGGCGGACCGGGCCACATGCGCAAGGACCACATCGCCGAGCAGACCTTCTATCAGGGCCTCACGACGCACAAGAACAACTACGACTTCCCGACGCTCGGCACCGTGGACATCATGTATTCCGAACAGCTGCAGAAGCCGCCGGGAACGGACTTCTGGAAATGGATCGAGACCGCGCAAATCAAGCTCTGAGCGCGCCGTCTTGACGGCTTTCTTCGACATCCTCATCGGCGGCGTATTTCACGCCGCCGTTCTTTTTCTCGTGGCCGCCGGGCTGCAGCTCGTGTTCGGCGTGCAGAAGATCGTCAACCTCGCCTGCGGCTCGTTCTATGCGCTCGGCGCCTATTTCGGGATCAGCAGCGTCAACTGGGCGATCGCGGCGGGCATGCCGCCGGCGTCGTTCCTGCCGGTCCTAGTCGCATCCGGTGTTTTGCTCGGAGTGATCGGCCCCTTCATCGAAGCGCTGCTGCGCACCGTCTACCATCGCGACGAGGCTTTCCAGCTGCTGCTCACCTTCGCCTTGGTGCTGATGTTCCAGGACGTGCTGCGCTTTTTCTGGGGCGCCAATCCGCAGCAGCTCGGTAACCTGTCGATGGTCTATGGCAAGCTCGCCATCGGCGCGGTCCAGGTCCCGACCTACAACGTGCTGGTCATCCTCGCGAGCGTGCTGATCGCGGTGGGCATCGGCGCGTTCCTGCAGCGCACGCGCTTCGGGCGGATCCTGCGCGCCACCGCCGAGAATCGCGAGATGAGCCAGGCGCTCGGCGTCAACGTGCGCCGGATCTACGCCACCGTCTTCACGCTCGGCACCGTCCTTGGGACCGTGGGTGGCGCGCTCGTCGTGCCGACCGCGGCGGCATCGCTCGACATGCCGGTCGAGCTGGTGGTCGAGGCGTTCGCCGTGGTGGTGATCGGCGGGCTCGGCAGCATGCGCGGCGCGCTGGCCGGAGCGCTGATCGTGGGCCTCATGCGCGCCGCGGCGATTTCGTTCTACGCCGAGCTCGAGATCCTCGCGATCTACGTGGTGGTGATCGTGGTGCTGATCGCGCGTCCGGCGGGCCTCTTCGGAAAACCGGTCGAATGAGCGATGAGCCCTCCGCCCGGCCGCCCGAAGGAGGGCTCGCTCCCGCTGGGCGGGAAGGCGCGAGAGCGCCAAGGAGCTCAATGATCTGGCTGCGCGAGCACGCCGTCCTCGTCTCGGCAGTCATCCTGGCCGTTGTCGTGCTCGCGGCTATTCCGAGGCTCGCGGAACCCTACTACATCACCCTCGTGCTGCCTGCCTTCGCCTACGGCATCGCCCTCCTCGGCTTCAACCTGCTGTTCGGCTACACGGGGCTCTTGTCGTTCGGCCACGCACTCTTCGTCGCCGTCGGGGCATACGGGGCCGCGGTGCTCTCGAGCAAGCTCGGCGTGAGGAGCTTCGAGCTCATCGTGCTCATCGCCGGCCTCGCCGCGGTCGCCGCGGCGATTCCCGTCGCCCTGCTTTCAGTGCGCTACGTGCGCATCTTCTTCGGCATCCTCACCCTCGCCTTCGGGATGCTGTTCCACTCGTTTCTGTTCAAGTTCTACGACATCACCGGCGGCGACACCGGCATCCGCGTCCTGCGCCCATCGCTCTTCGGCAACGACTTCAAGGAGCTCGACAAGATTGCTTTCATGGTCGGCCCCTTCTACTACTACTGCCTCGCGCTGCTGGTCGTGCTGGGACTCGTCATGTGGCGCATAGTGCATTCGCCGTTCGGGTTGCACCTCGCCGCGATCCGCGAGAATCCGCGCAAGGCGCAATACCTCGGCGTGCGGGTGCGCCTGTTTCGCTTCATCGCGTTCCTCATCTCGGCGTTCTATTGCGCGGTCGGCGGCGCGATCCTCGCGATCAACACCGGCCAGGCTGACCCCGAGCTCGCGTACTGGACGCATTCGGGCGAGCTCGTGTTCATGACCGTCCTCGGCGGATTCGCGAATTTCTTCGGACCGCTCGTCGGCGCCTTCTCGTTCATCTTCCTCAAGTCGGAACTGATGGGCGCCACGCAATACTGGCGATTCTTCCTGGGTGTGACGCTGGTGCTGATCGTGGTGCTGTTTCCGCGCGGTCTCATTGGACTGGCCCAGGACCTGTGGTCGAAAGCGAGGCGCCGGTGAGCGCCCTGATCGAAACCGTCGGCATCGGCAAGGCCTACGGCGACTTCGTCGCGCTGCAGGGCGTGTCGCTCTCGATCGCGGAAGGCGAGCTGGTGTCCATCGTTGGCCCGAATGGGGCGGGCAAGACGACCTTCGTCAACGTGATCACGGGACTGCTCAAACCAACTGCCGGGGTAGTTCGATTCAAGGGAAACGATATCGCCGGCATCGGCCCGGTGATGCTCGCCAAGCGCGGCATGGCGCGCGCCTTCCAGCTGGTGCACATCTTTCCCGCGATGACGGTCGCCGAGACCATCGCGGTTGCGGTGCTTTCCCAGACCGGCAAGAGCCTGCGCCTGTTCGGTTCGGTAAAATCGGACGAGGCCCTGCGCTCCAGGGTTCGCCAAGTGGCGTCGATCTTCGGCCTGGAAGGCAAGCTCGAGGCCGAGTCGCGCCTTCTCTCGCAGGGGGAGAAGAAACTTCTCGACATCGCCAGCGCTTTTGCTCTAGCGCCGGAGGTGATCCTCCTCGACGAGCCGACGAGCGGCGTGTCCAGCGCCGACAAGCACAGCATCATGAAGACGCTGATCGACGCGGCCCGGCGCGCCGGCGTGAAGGCGATCATCCTCGTCGAACACGACATGGACCTGGTCGCGGAGTATTCCAGCCGGATCGTCGCGCTGCAGGGCGGCAAGGTGCTCGCCGACCGGCCACCCGCGGAATTCTTCGGCGATCCGGAGATCGTCGCGGCCGTGGTGGGCAAGCTCGTCGGCAAGCTGGCGCGGAAGGATTAGGCCCTAATCGATGCTGGCCCTCGAGCGCCTCACTGTCGATATCCAGAACAGCCGCATTCTGAGCGGAATCTCGCTCAAGGTCGCCGCGGGCGAGCTGATCTGCCTCGTGGGACGCAACGGCGCCGGCAAGACGACGACTTTCCGCAGCATCATGGGTTACGTGCAACCGGTTTCGGGGACGATCGATTTCCAGGGCAATGCGATCGTCGGCTGGCCGACACACCGCATCGCCCAGCTCGGCATCGGCTACGCACCCGAGGAGAGCCAGGTCTTCGGCGATCTCAACGTCGCAGAGAATGTCGAACTGCCGACCTGGACCCGTCCCCAGGGTCGCGATGCGAAAACGCGCATCGCGCTCGCCTACCAGATCTTCCCGAACCTGCGCGATTACGCCGCGCGCGGCGGCAACCAGCTCTCCGGCGGCGAACGAAAGATGGTGTCGATTGCCCGCGCGCTGGCCCTTGACCCGCAGTTGCTCCTGCTCGATGAGCCGTTCGAGGGCCTGTCGCCGGCGATCATCCCCAATATCAGCGAAGGCATCTCCTCCATCCGCCGCCTCGGACACGGGATCCTCATCGCCGAATCGAACGTCCACCACATTCCTGAAGATGCCGACAGCTTGTATGTGTTAGAGCGCGGCGAAATCATCTACAGCGGCAAACCCGGCGATACTTATCCTCCCGAGGTCATGAAAGTCATCAGCGGCGCCGCGTAGTCGCCCTTTCAAAGGAGCTCCCATGCCCAAGATCCTCACCCCAGCCCAAATCGACCAATTCTGGCGCGACGGATGCGTCTTTCCCGTGCGCGTGATGCCGGAAGCCGAAGCGCTCGAGATCCGGCGAAGGCTCGAAACGTTCGAGTCGGAAAACGGCGGTCCGCTCAAGGGGGCGCTGCGCCACAAGTCGCACCTCCTCTTCACGTGGCTCGGCGACCTCGTGCGCAACAACGGCATCGTCGATGCCATCGAGGATCTGTACGGCCCGAATCTCCTCTGCTGGACCACGAACTTCTTCATCAAGGAGGCCGACAATCCGGCGTTCGTGTCCTGGCACCAGGATTCGACCTACTGGGGGCTCGACAAGCCCGATGTCGTCACCGCGTGGGTCGCATTGACCCCCAGCAACAAGGCGAACGGCGCCATGAAGTTCATTCCCGGCAGCCACACCAAGGACCAGATTCCCCATCGCGACACCTTCGCCAAGAACAACCTGCTCACGCGCGGTCAGGAAGTCGCGGTGGAAGTCGACGAGTCGAAGGCGGTCGCGATCACGCTCGAGCCCGGCGAGATCTCGCTGCATCATGTGCGCCTGGTGCACGGCTCGCCTCCGAACCCGTCGCGGGACCGCCGCATCGGCTTCGCAATCCGCTACATTCCGACCACCGTGGCGCAGATCGCCGGCGGGGACAGCGCCACGCTCGTGCGCGGCGTCGATACGCATCGCCATTTCGAGCTCGAGCCGCGACCCACCCGGGACATGGATCCCGAGTTCGTCGCGCTGCACCAGACCATTACCGAGCGCAACGCGCAGATCCTATATCGCGGCACGGAGGTCAAGAGCTACGACGATCCCAAGGCCTTGCCCGACCGGGCCGCGTGAATGGACCAAACCGCCGCGGCTCCGCAAATGAGATTCACCAGCCCGACAGATGGAAACTCCACGCGTGTTGAACGACTTCGAAGTCTAACGAGACGATATGTCGATCCGTGGTGAGCGAGACATGGTACGACAGCGGTTCGATCCGCTTGAATCCGAGCATCGCCTGGATTCCTGATTGGCCCCAATTGCCCGTCAGCTCGGCCTTGACCCGGTATTTTCCGTCGGGAAAATCGTTCAGGTGTACGTCGGGTACATTGAAACTCACCACGTGCATGACGCCCTCATCGGGAGCGGCCGAACACGGAGCCGACGCGGTCGCGACCTTCCAGATTCCAGTGTTGGGATCCCTTTCCGGACCCGACGGACCGAATCGAAACTTGGATACGGTGTGCTCGTCCACGGAAATCCTGAAACCGCTGCAGGGGAAAAAGCGCCGTAGCCGCTCATCGGACACCACGGCAGCGCCGGCGTGATGCTTCCCCACTATTCGGCGCTCAAGGTCGCCGAACAGTTTCGCGTCCTGGAGGCTATCGCTCCCGGACGCATCGACCTCGGCGTCGGCCGCGCACCGGGCTCCGACCAGCTCACCGCTCGCGCACTGAATCCCTATTCGAATGCTGCCGACCAATTCCCGCAGCAGGTATTCGAGCTGCAAAGCTGGATCGCCGGCATGCCCTTGCCGGAAGACCATCCATTCCGCAACGTTGCCGCGCATCCGCAAGGTCCCACCAGTCCCGAGCTGTGGATTCTCGGCAGCTCGGATTACGGCGCGCAGCTCGCGGCTTTTTTTGGGCTGCCGTATGCCTTCGCCTATTTCTTCAGCGACGGCCGCGGAGTAGAGGAGGCGCTCGCGCTTTATCGGCGCAATTACCGGCCGAGCTCGCGGCACCCTGCGCCGATCGCAACGATCTGCGTCTGGGCGCTCGCGGCGGAAAGCCGGGCCGAGGCGCAGCGGCTATTGATGACGCGCGAATACTGGCGCATCGGTTTCGAAAAGGGCTTGCGCAATCCGCTGGTTTCGCCGGCGCGCGCGGCGGCGTATCCCTATAATGCGGAAGAACGCGCGCACATCGAAGCGCTGCGTGGCAAGGCCTTTGCCGGGACCGCAGGCGATGTAGCGGCGAAGCTCGACATGCTGGCGCGGCGGCTGGAGCTAGACGAGATCGTCATCAACACCTGGACCCACGACCCGGAGGCGCGAAGGCGCTCGTACCAATTACTGGCGGACGCCTTCGGGCTTGAAAAGCGCGCCGCTGGTGGGTAGAAAGACCCCTCACTCATGCTGCAATCAACTTCTCCGATCGACCTGCGCTCCGACACCGTCACTCGCCCCTCGCAGGCGATGCGCGCGGCAATTGCCGCTGCTCCGGTCGGCGACGATCAATACGGCGAAGACCCCACGGCCAATCTGCTCCAGCAAAAGATCGCGGCCTTGCTCGGAAAGGAAGCCGCGCTCTGGCTGCCGTCGGGAACGATGGCCAATCAGGTCGCGCTTCGCCTGCTCACCCGGCCGGGCGACGACGTCATCGTCAGTCGTGAGAGTCACGCGGTATGGCACGAAACCGGCGCCGGGGGCGCCAACGCCGGTGTTCAGTTCACCGAGATCGGGACTCGAGGCACGTTTGGTGTCGATGAGTTCCTCGCCGCATGCAAGCCCGCGGGTCATGTGATCTATCCGCCGACCACTCTGGTCGAGATCGAAAATACCCAGAACCGCGCGGGCGGCGTGATTTTTCCGCAGGACGAAGTCGAGCGCATCTGCGGCGCCGCTCGACGGCACGGCGTCTCTTCCTTCCTCGATGGCGCGCGGCTCTGGAATGCGGCGGTGGCCAGCGGCCGTTCACCGGCCGAGTTGGCGGCGCCGTTCGACCTGGCGTCGGTGGCGCTGTCCAAAGGGCTGGGCGCGCCCGGAGGCTCGCTCCTCGCCGGATCGCGCGAGCTGATCGGACGCGCCGTGCGCTACCGGCGCATGCTCGGCGGGGCGATGCGTCAGGTGGGAATCTTCGCCGCCGCAGGTCTGTACGCGCTGGAGCATAACGTCACGCGGCTGGCCGAGGATCACGCCAACGCACGATGTATCGCAGAGCGGCTCGCGTCGAGCGAGCGCATCGGCATCGACCTCGCAGGCGTGCAGACCAACATTCTCGTCTTCACCCTCGCGCCCGACGCGCCCGATGCCCCGACGGTGGTGACTCGGGCGCGCGAACGCGGCGTGCTGGTGTTTGCTTTCACGCCGAGAATGCTGCGCGCGGTTACCCACCTCGACGTCTCCGCCGAGCAGTGCGCGCGCGCCGCGGACATTCTCGTCGAGATCGCCGAAGGGTCGCCTGCGTGCGCGAAGAGGGGCGTAGAATAGCGTCGGCCATGACCGCGAAACCGATACCCGGGCGGAGTAAACCAGCTGCCGCGATGATTGCGACGGGCGCGCTCGTTGTCGCCACCGGCGTCGTTGGCGTCGCCGACGCCGCCACGGCACCGATCTACAAATGCCTCGGCAACGATCTCGGCATGATCTACACCGACCAGCCATGCAAGGGCGGCGAGCGGCTCGATGTCCATGCGGGTGATCCCGATCCGGTGGCGGTCGCAAGATTGCAGAGCGCCCGCGATCAGCTCGACCGGAGCGCCGCGGCGCGTCTCGTCGAAGAGCGGCGGGCGGCGGCGCAAAGAGACCTTGCGGCGTGGGCGCGGCGCCGGCAAGAAGAGGATCGCATCGCCGCGGACGATACCGCCGCGCTGTCGCCCTACGATTACTCCTTGCCGTACTATTCGGGGCTTGCACCGATGCACCCGCGGCACCCGTCGCGCCCGCATCCGCCACGAGCCGCGGCGCCGCGACATTTCGCGCCCACTCCACCGTATGTCGTCCCGCGGTCGTAGACGCATCTCGGGCGGGCTCATGCGCGCGTCAGAAGAAATCTCCTCGTCGCGCATACCGGTCCGTGCCACGTCTGAAGCTCGCAATCGCCCGCGCTCACCTGCGCGGCTAATTGCCCTGAGCGCGCTCATCGCGCTTTCGCTGGGATGCGCCCGGGCTAACGGTGAAGTGTTCAAATGCGTCGATGCAGCCGGAAAAACGAGCTACCAGGCAGATCCTTGTCCGACCATCGCCGAGGAGGCGGTAAAGGTCCAGCCGCCGGCGCCGCAGAGCACCCCACCGCGGCTGCCATCCTTTGCTCAGACGCCGCCCGGCACAGGAACGCGGCAGTCATCCACTTCACAGGCGGCAAGCCCTTCGGCGACGAACCCCAAGACCATGACCGGTGTGTCCCGTGGACCCAAAGATCGAATTCCTACCGAAGCTGACTTCAGGGGTCCACGTGAGGCGTGGGAACGCCTGGGGGTGGCGATCCGCCGCGGCGACAAGGATGCGGCGCTGAAAGAGCTGACCCCCGCGGCAAAGCAACGACTCGCGCCCGTCTTCGATACCATCGGTAGCAAGTCGACACCGCTCAACTTCGACGAGCTCGGCTCGATCCGTTCGGTCATGCTGGCGGGCGAAGGCCTCGCCACAATCACGCTCACGCGCAAAAAAGCCGACGGCATCTATGGGTATGAAGTGAATTTGATACGCGATGCCGATGGAAGGTGGCGCATCGATAACATGTAGGCGCACCGATCCTGGCACCCGTCCAGGTCAGTCCGTGCTTGCCTGACCGTCGCTCGCGAACGCCCAGTTTCGCCCCGGCGCAGCGGCAAAAAGGGCCCTCGTGTATTCGTGTTGCGGATGTGCGAACAGCTCGCCGACGGGCCCCTCCTCCACGATCCGCCCTTGCTGCATCACCGCCACGCGGTCGCAGACTTGCGCCGCGACGCGCAGATCGTGAGTGATGAACAGCATCGCCAAGTTGAGCTGGGTGCGGATCTCGTCTAAGAGCGCCAATACCTGCGCCTGCACCGACACGTCGAGCGCGGACACCGCTTCGTCGGCGATCAGCAGCTCGGGCTCGATCGCCAGTGCGCGCGCAATGCACACGCGCTGCCGCTGTCCTCCTGAAAACTGATGCGGGTAACGGTCGAGCGATTTGGGATCGAGCCGTACCAGATCCATCAGTCGGCGCGCATTGGCAAGCGCCGCGTCGCGGCCGATACCGTAATTCATCGGGCCCTCGACGATAGCCTCGCCGACCGTTCGCCGCGGATTGAGCGAGCGATACGGATCCTGAAAAACAATCTGCACCCGGCGGCGGAAACCGCGCAGTGCGCCGGAAGCGAGCTGCGCCACATCCTCGCCGTCGAGCATGATCCGCCCCGCGGTCGGCTCGATCAGCCTCGCGATGCAGCGCGCGACCGTCGACTTGCCCGATCCCGACTCGCCGACGATGCCGAGCGTTTCGCCGCGTCGAATTTCGAGCGACACCGACGCAGCTGCGGCAACGTCGGCGCCGCGGCGCAGCCATCCGGACCGGGTGTAGCTCTTGGTCAGCTGCTCGGTGCGTAAAACGACCGGCGCGCCGGCTGCAATCCCACGCTGGCGCGGCTTGAGGCTCGGCACCGCCGCGATAAGCATCCTAGTGTAGTCGTGGCGCGGACGGGAAAGCAGCTCGCGCGCCGGCGCGAACTCCACCACCTCACCCTGACGCAGCACCGCGACGCGATCGGCGATCTCCGCGACCACGCCGAAGTCGTGAGTGATGAACAGCACGCCCGTGCCGTGCTTGCGCTGCAGCTCCCGGATCAACTCCAGGATCTGCGCCTGCGTCGTGACGTCGAGCGCCGTCGTCGGCTCGTCAGCGATCAGTAGCCGCGGATTCAAGACCAGCGCCATCGCGATCATGATCCGCTGCCGCTGGCCGCCCGAGAGCTGGTGCGGATACGACGCGATCATGCGTTCCGGCTCGGGCAGCTGCACGTCGCCTACGATCTCCAGAATGCGCGAACGTCGAAGGGCGGCCGAGAGCTCGGTGTGGGTCGCCAGCACTTCGTCGATCTGATCGCCGCAGGTCATGACCGGATTGAGCGCGGTCATCGGCTCCTGAAAGATCATCGACATTCGCGTGCAGCGCAACCCGCGCAGACGAGCTTCACTCGCCGCCAGCACGTCCTCTCCATCGAGCAGCACCTGTCCACCCGTGGCGCGCAGCGCCGCTGGCAGGAGACCCATCGTCGCCTGCGCGATGACCGATTTGCCCGAGCCCGATTCGCCCACCAGGCACACGATCTCGCCTGCGTTGACGCTGAAGCCTGCGCGATCGACTGCGAGCGCGCGATCGGCCCCGGACGGCAACGCGATCGTCAGGCCGCGCACGTCGAGGACCCGCGCGCCTTCACTCATCGGCGCTCACAAGCGTTTGCTCATCCGTGGATCGAGCGTGTCGCGCAAGCCGTCTCCGAGCATGTTCACCGCGAGCACGGTCAACGCGAGCAGGATGCCGGGATAGAGAATGTTGTGCGGAAAGATCCGGAACAGCGAGCGGCCCTCGGCCATGATGTTGCCCCACGTGGGAGTCTGCGGCGGAATGCCGACACCCAGAAACGACAGGATCGCTTCGATCAGGATCGCCGACGCGGCGATATAGGTTGCCTGCACGATCAGCGGCGGCACGGTGTTGGGAAGTATGTGGCGGACGATCAGCGGCAGCGTGGGCGTGCCGACCGAGATCGCAGCTTCGACGTAGGGCTCCTCGCGCACCGACAGCACCACTGAGCGCACGAGGCGCACTACGCGCGGGATTTCCGGAATCACGATGGCGACGATCACCGCCAGGAGACCGGTCGAGGAAAGCGATACCACGGCGATAGCCAGGAGGATCGCCGGAATCGCCATCAAGCCGTCCATCACCCGCATGACGATGCCGTCGAGCCAGCGGATGTATCCGGCGGCGAGGCCAATCACAAGCCCGATCGCGACGCCGATCAGCGCCACCGATGCCCCGACCAGGAGCGATGCGCGCGCGCCGTAGGCGACTCGGCTGTAAATATCGCGGCCCAGCGTGTCGGTGCCCATGTGATGCACCAGCGTGCTTTCACGACCGTCGGCGCTGCGTAGGGTCTCCTCGTATCCTGGCAGCTTGTTTCGTACCGAGGGATTGATCGCCGCCGGATCGACGGTGCCGAGCCACGGCGCCGCGAGCGCGATCAAAAGCATGATCGCGAGTATCGTGGCGCCAGCAACCACGCCCGGGTTGCGCAGCAAACGCCGCCCCACGTCGGTCTGAAGCGCAGGCGGCGCGGGCAGATCGGTGGCCGTCGGATCGGCGACGACGCTCATGGGCAGGACTTCATGGCATCGCGGTTCAGGTGCGCGATCATCCGATGGGATGGCATCAGTAGCGGATTCGCGGGTCGAGCAGCGGGTAGGCGACATCGACCAGGAGATTGATCAGCACGTACGCCAGCGAAAAGAGCAGGATCACCGCCTGCACTGTCGGATAGTCGCGGGCGAGCACGGCGTCGACCGTGAGGCGCCCGAGCCCGGGAATGCTGAACACGCTCTCGGTCACCACCACGCCGCCGATCAGCAACGCGATCCCGAGCCCGATCACCGTCACGATCGGAACCGCGGCGTTACGCAAAGCATGCCGCATCAGCACCACCCGATTCGTGAGGCCCTTGGCGCGCGCGGTTCGGATGTAATCTTCGCCCAGCACTTCGAGCACACTGGTCCGCGTGATGCGCGCGATAAGCGCGATGTAGATCACCGACAACGCGAGGCTGGGGAGGATAAGCCGCTGCACAAATCCGCCGAAGCCCTCGGCCAGCGGCTGGTAGCCCTGCACCGGCAGCCAGTTGAGCTTGATCGAGAACACGTAGATCAGCACATAGCCGACGACGAACACAGGCACCGAGAAGCCGAGCACCGAAAAGCCCATGACGATTCGATCGAGCCAGGTCCCCTGGCGGTACGCGGCCACGACGCCCAGCGGCACGGAGATCAGGATCGACAGCGCCATGGTCAGCGTCGCCAGCGCCAGCGTCGGCCCGACGCGGTCGGCGATAAGCTCCGCCACCTGCTTCTTGTAGAAAAAAGATTCGCCGAAGTCGCCGCTCAGCACGTGCCCGAGCCAGATGAAGAATTGCGTGACGATGGGGCGATCGAGGCCGAGCTTTTGCCGGATCTCGACGATGTCCTGCGACGTCGCGGCGGCGCCGGCGATGATCGACGCCGGATCGCCGGGCGTAAGCCGCAGCATGGAAAAGACGAACACCGCGACCACCGCCATGACCGGCAGCGTCGCGAGCAGACGGCGGCCGATGTAGGCGAGCATGATGGTCCCCGGCTTCTCGCTGGGGCGGGAGACTACTTGCCGGTCTTGCTGATGTTCCAGAACACCGACGCCGGCGCGACCACGTAGCCGTCGACATTCTTGCGCGACGCGCCCGGCTGATACCACTGTCCGAGGTGGATGTGGGTCGGATATTGCGTCCAGCGCACCTGCACCGCTTCGGCGATCGCCTTCTGCCTGGCCGGATCGGTCTCGCGGGCGAAGTCATCGCGCAGCTTTTCGATCTGCGCGTCGCAGGGCCAGCCAAACAATGCCTTGTCGCAGCTCGAGTTGAGGAACGCCGTCGACACCGGATTCAGGATGTCGGCCGATACCCACGAGGTGATGAACGCGTGCCAGCCGCCCTGCGTCGGCGGATCCTTTTTTGCGCGCCGCGCGACGAGCGTCTGCCAGTCCATCGACTGCATGTCGACCTTGAAGCCGGCCTTTTCCATCAGCGATTTCGCGACCGGCGCGAGATTGGTGAGCACTTGCAGGTCGGTCGAGTGCATCAGCACGATGGGCGTGCCGTCGTAACCGCCTTCCTTCAGCAGCGCCTGGGCCTTGGCAAAATTCGACTCGAGCAATCCTTCCATGCCCTTGTCCGACGCGAGCGGGGTGCCGCAGACGAACAACGCCTTGCAGATCTTGTAATACTGCTTGTCGCCGACCGTCGCCTGCAGGAAGTCCTGCTGATTGAAGGCGTAGAGCAGTGCCTGCCGTATCTTGACGTTGTCGAACGGTTTCGCGGTCGTGTTGAAGCGAAACGCGTATTGGTTCCCCAGCGGATTCCAGTCGACCAGTTTGATGTTGCCGTCGTTTCGCAATATCGGCAGCAAATCATGCGAGGGCTGCTCGATGAAGTCGACTTCGCCGGCGATGAGCGCGTTGACCGCGGTCTGCTGGTCCGCGACCACTTTCCACTCGACGCGGTCGACTTTCGCCACCTTGCCGCCCGCGAGCCCCGAGGGCGGCTCGGCGCGCGGCTTGTACTTGTCGAACTTGACGTAAACGGCCTTGTCGCCCGGCTTCCATTCGTCCTTCTTGAACACGAATGGACCCGAGCCGACGTAGTCGGAGATCTGCTCGTTGGGGCTCGTCTCGGCCACCCGCTTGGGCATCATGAACGGGACCGCTGACGACGGCTTGCCCAGCGCAGTGAGCACCAGTCCTGTCGGCGCGCTCAAGACCATCTGGAAGGTCCCGGGATCGACGACCGGCATGTCCTTGACGAACGACATCATCTTCTGGCCCATCGCGTCCTTGGCGCCCCAGCGCTTGATCGACGCGACGCAATCCTCCGCAGTCACGGGCTTGCCGTCATGCCACAGCAAACCGCTGCGCAAGGTGAAGGTGTAGGTCAGCTTGTCGGCGGAAAGATCGAACTTTTCCACCATCTGCGGCTTGATCTGGTTGTTCGCATCGGTCGCGAACAGCGTGTCGTAGACCATGTAGCCGTGATCGCGCGTGATATAGGCCGTGGTCCAGATCGGATCGACGATCTTGAGGTCGGAATGCTTGACCACGCGCAGCGTGGTCTGCGCCCCGGCGTCGACCATCGCGAAGATGGCGACAAGCGCTGCCGTCGTCGTGCAAAGCGCAAGCTTGAAGGAGTGAAGGTTCAGCATGTAAGTTTTCCTTGACTGGGGTCGGGCAGAGGTGCCGATGGGGCACGCAACGCTCGAGGACGAGGGGAACACGATAGCCGATGCGTGCTGGTCATGGCAATGGGCTACTCAATGGGCTACCACCGGGGATCGATGGGCGTCAGCACGCCTCTCCGCGCTTCGATTGCCTCGGCTGCCGCGAGGCACAAGTCCTCACGAAAGCGCGGTCCCACGATCTGCACGCCCATCGGCAGCCCATCGACCACGCCGGTCGGGACGGCAACCGCGGGGAGCCCGAGCACCGGAATCGCCATCATGGTTGCGCACTCGCGCCACAAGGACGCGGTTCGCGCGGCACTTTCGATGTCGAAGCCCTGTTGGTAGATCGGTTCCGAGCAGATCGGCGTCAGAACCAGAGGCACGCGATCGATAAAAAGGGCCCACTCGCGGATCAATCGCGTGCGCTCCGCCAGCGACTTCATGTACGACAGGGTCTCGGTGGCATGGGACGGCGGAACATTGTCGAACATGAAACGGACCGCGGTGCGAATGCCCTCGTCGCCTTCCTTTTCGATCAGCGGCAGGGTGTAATGACGAAACTCCGGCATCTGCATCTCGAACCAGAGCTCCTTGGCGCGCGTGAATCCAGGCGTTCGGGCGTCGACGATCTCGTAACCGGCGTCGGCAAGCGCCGCGGTGGCTTGCTCGAGCGCGCAAGCAACGGAGGGGTGCAGCTTGACGCCGGCAAGATCGTTCGCTTCGGTGACCACCGCGACACGAATCGGCGGCTGGAGCGCCGGCCCGTCGAGCGGCGCCGGCGTCCACCAAGGGTCGCGTGGATCGCGGGCCGCCATCGCGGCGAGACCCAGACGCACATCGGCGACGCTACGTGCAAGAGGGCCCTGCACCGACATGAGTTGTGACGACATCGAGCGCTCGGCGGTCTGAGTCGAGTTGTACGCGGGCACGCGGCCGAATGACGGACGGATGCCCGCCAAGCCGCAGCAATACGCGGGAAATCGCACCGATCCGGCGATGTCGTTGCCGTGCGCCAGCGGCGTGATGCCCGCGGCGACGGAGGACGCAGCGCCGCCCGACGAGCCGCCAGGAGTGTGCGTCTTCGACCATGGGCTGTAAGTGCGCCCGCGCAAGTCGTTGACCGTATCGAGCCTGAAGCTAAAAGCCGGCGTATTGGTGCGGCCGAGAATGATCGCGCCTGCCCTTTTCCAGTTGGCGACGATCGGACTGTCGTCCCGGGCAACGACGTTCTGAAAGCCGACCACGCCGTTGGTCGTCGCCGAGCCTTGCTGATCGACGTTTTCCTTGATGGTCACCGGCACGCCGTGCAGCGCGCCGAGCTCGTCGCCTCTCGCGACCGCTGCATCGGCGCGATCTGCGGCCTCGCGTGCGCTTGTCGACTGATCGACCGTCACCGCATTAAGCTTGGCATTGACCGCGGCCATGCGACCGAGGCACGATTCGAGTGCCTCGCGCGCCGAGATGTCGCGACCGCGGATCGCCGTCGCGATGCGCGTTGCGGTCCAGCGCCAGATGTCGTCGCTCATGGCCATCGGGTCACTCCGTTCTTGTCCTAAGCGTCAAGGTTTGCGCGTCGAAGGGATTCCGGCTACTCTCGCCCGGCGCTTTTCGTCCGGCGCCAATCCGGGAAAACCCGCGGGAAAACCGATGAGCCTGATCGCAGTAGGCGGCTTCCAGCACGAGACCAACACTTTCGCGCCGTCAAAAGCCGATTTCACTGCATTCGAGGACGGCGGCGGCTGGCCGCCGCTCACGTCGGGTGCGGAAATCGCGCCGCGGCTTTCCGGCGCCAACATTCCGGCGGCAGGCGCCATCGATACGCTGCATGCGCTGGGGCATCGCACGGTCGGGCTCGTGTGGGGCGCGGCGTCTCCCTCGGCGCACGTCACACGCGACGCCTACGAGCGAATCGCCGGTGACATGCTAGCACGGCTCGAGGCAGCCGGTCCGGTGGAGGGGATCTATCTCGACCTCCATGGCGCCATGGTCACCGAGCATCTCGACGACGGCGAGGGCGAGCTCTTGTCGCGCGTGCGGCGCCTCGTGGGAGATCGCGTTCCTATCGTCGCCAGTCTCGATTTGCACGCCAACGTCACGCAGGCAATGATCGAGCACTGCGACGGATTGGTGTCTTACCGCACTTATCCTCACGTCGACATGGCGGCAAGCGGCGAGCGCGCGGGCCGTCTTCTGCAACGCATCCTTACCGAAGGCGTTGCGCCGGCCAAATCCTTTCGCACCCTCGATTTTCTCACCGGGCTGCCGTCGCAATGCACGCTCATCGAGCCGGCGAAGAGCCTCTACGCCATGCTCGGACGACTCGAACCCGAGCACGACACCGTTCTTTCGTTCACCCCCGGCTTCCCGATGGCGGATTTTCCGGAATGCGGTATGGCGGTATTGGGCTACGGTCCCGACCTTGCACGGGTGCAGATCGCGACCGCGTCGCTTGCCCACGCGATCGCCGACGCGGAGGGCGAATTTTCGATGGAGCTGTTCACGCCGGAAGCGGCCGTGTCGCGTGCCATGCAGCGCGGCGAGCCGGGCGCGCCCGTGGTGCTCGCCGATACCCAGGATAATCCGGGCGCCGGCGGCAACGGCGACACTACCGGCTTGCTTGCCGCGCTGCTCGCACGGCGCGCGCCAGGCGCGGTGCTGGGCCTCCTGATCGACCCGCCATCCGCCGCCAAAGCGCACGCCATCGGCATCGGTCACAAGGCAATATTCGAGCTCGGTGAGATTTCCGGCGTGAAAGGCCACATGCCGCTGGCCGGAGAGTTTACGATCGAGCGCGTGGCGGATGGGCGATTTACCTGCACCGGCCCGATGTTCGCGGGATTTCGCATGGATTTGGGGCCGATGGCGGTACTGGAGAAAGACGGCGTGCGCGTGGTGCTGGCATCGCGCAAATGTCAGGCCGCGGACCAGGAAATGTTCCGCCATGTCGGCATTGAACCGAAGACGCGGCGCATCCTCGCGCTCAAGAGCTCCGTGCATTTTCGCGCCGACTTCGAGCCCATCGCCAAGGAGGTTCTCGTAGTCGTCGCGCCTGGCCCGGCAAAAGCAGATCCAACGATGTTCGCGTGGTCCCGGCTGCGCAAAGGATTGCGCCTCAAGCCATTGGGGCCGGCATTCGGGGACATCGCCCCCATTTGAGCTCGCTCCGGCCCAGCGCTTAGAGACCATGGCGCGCCGCTATGTCATCGCGCTGATAAAGCACGAGACCAACACCTTCTCGCCCATTGCAACGCCGCTTTCTTCGTTCGGGCACGGCAACGGCCCGGCGTTCGGCGATGCGGCACGCGCACGATTCACCGACACCAATACGCCGATGGCTGCCTACCTCGACCTCGCGACGCAGGAAGGCGCCGAGATCGTTACACCCGTCGCCGCCGAAGCGTGGCCGTCGAACAAGGCTTCACGCGCAAGCTTCGAACAGTTGGTGCGCCCGCTGGAAGAAGCGGTGCGCGCCGGCTGCGACGCCGCGATGCTCGACCTGCACGGCGCGATGGTCATCGAGGATTGCGACGATGCCGAAGGTGAAATCGTGCGGCGGCTACGCAAGATCGCACCGGAACTGCCGATCGCGGTGACGCTCGACTATCACACCAATCTTTCCGGCGATCTCGTCGACAACGCGACGGTGATCACCGGCTACAAGACGTATCCGCACGTGGACATGTACGACGTGGGACGCTTATCCGGAGAGATTCTGATCCGGAAGCTTGAACGCGAGATCGAACCGGTGATGGCCTGGGGATGGAAGCCTCTCCTCGCCTCGATCATGCGCCACGCGCCCGAGGACGGTCCCTCGGGCGACATCCTGCGCTACGCACGCGAGATGGAAGCAAGCGGCAAGGTCCTGGCGGCGACACTGCTGCCGTCGTTCCCTCATGCCGACACACCGTACACCGGCCTTTCAGCGATCGTGGTCGGCGACGCGAAGCGCGGCGGAGTAGCTGCCGCCGAGGAGGTGTGCGAGCGCATGCTCGACATCGCCTGGCAACGTCGCGCCGAGTACGCGTTCGTCGCGGCGCCACTGGCCGAATCGGTGGCAGCCGCCAAGCGGCTTGGCAATGCGCCGCAGGACGGCCCGGTGCTGCTGATCGATCATTGCGACAACTGCGGCTCGGGCGGCGCGCAGGACGTGATGGCGGTCGTCGCCGAGATCCTGCGTCAGGAGCTCGACGACGTCGCGATCGCGCCGATCCGCGACCCGGTCGCGGTCGCGCAAATGATCGCCGCGGGCGTCGGCAACCCGATCACGCTCGACCTCGGCGGCAGGACCGACATGCCGTCGATTGGCGTCAAGGGCGAGCCGCTCTCCATTTCAGGCCGCGTGCTCGCGATCACCGACGGCGAGTTCACCATCACCGGACCGATGTATACCGGCATCAGGACTTTTCTGGGCCGCACCGCCGTGCTTGGTGTTGAAAATGCGGGCGGGACTAAAGGGCCTCGCGTAGAGATCGTGGTCACCGAGCGCGGTCACGAGCCGATGGACCTTGGCATATTCACTCACTGCGGAATCGACCCGCGGCAGAAGCGCTTCATCATGCTCAAGTCGCGCATTCACTATCGCGCGGGCTTCGGCCCCATCGCGTCGCACGTCGTCGAATGCGCAGGCGTCGGGGTCACCAACGCGGACCTCTCGGTGTATCGTTACGAAAAGGTCAAGCGGCCGATCTATCCGCTGGACCTGCTCTGAAGCTCGAAGGGCTGCCCGTGCCTGCCACTCCTTCCGTCCGCATGCCCGACTACAATCTGCTGATCGACATCGGCAACACGTTCCTGAAATGGGGACTCTTCCGCAACGGCTCGACGGGTGATGCGCGCGAGAACCGGCTGGAATCGGGTCATGTGCTTCTTGAGGAAATACCGGCACTCGCGCTGCAGTTCGCCAAATTTCGCGCGCCGGCGCAAATCATCATCTCCAATGTCGCCGGCACGCGAGTGCGATCGACCATGATCCGCGTGATCGAAGTCTGGTCGGATGCGCCCGCTCCGTACTGGCTGATTCCACTAGCGGAGCAATGCGGCGTGATCAACCGCTATCGAAATCCCGCTCAGCTCGGTAGCGACCGATGGGCGGCATTGATCGGTGCGCGCGAACTGCTCGGAGCGAAGCCGGCGCTGGTGGTTGTGTGCGGCACCGCGACGACGATCGACTACCTCGCCGCCTCAGGCGAGTTCGAGGGCGGCGTGATCCTGCCCGGCGTCGGACTCATGCTGCGGTCACTGCACGAAAACACCGCGGCGCTGCCCGATGCCGACGGCGAATACGTCGACAACCCGACGCAGACGGTCGATGCGATCACCAGTGGTTGTCAGCATGCTCAAGCAGGGGCGATCGAACGGCTTTACTATTTGCACGCTTCACGGGAACCGAAAGTCGCGTGCGTGCTTTCCGGGGGCGCCGCGCGTGCCTTGAGCCCACGTCTGAACATCCCTTTCGAGTTGCACGAAAATCTGGTGCTGGAAGGGCTCTACCGGATCAGTCAAACAATCGCGACAACGTAACCGCCGCACATGCCGGCGCAAACGGGCGCCGAGTCGGCGAGCAGGTGCGCGCGGATTGGAATCGCAGGATAATCGGTCTTCAATAACGGAGAAAAATCATGAGCGAGCAGCGGGAAGTCGTCATTTTGAGCGGGGTGCGTACCGCCATCGGGGATTACGGAGGGAGCCTGAAGGACATTGCGCCGACGGAGCTCGCGGCGCGCGTCGTCAAAGAGGCCGTCAGCCGCGCCACAGTCGACCCCAAGGACATCGGTCAATGCGTGTTCGGCAACGTGCTGCACAGCGAGCCCAAGGACATGTATCTGGCGCGGGTGGCTTGTGTCAATGGCGGCCTGCCGCATGAAACCGGCGCGCTGACGCTCAACCGTTTGTGCGGCAGCGGCTTGCAGGCGATCGTCAGCGCATCGCAGTACATACTCCTCGGTGACACCGACGCCGCGGTGGCCGGCGGCGTCGAGAGCATGAGCCGCGCCGCGTACATGAACCTGACCCAGCGCTGGGGTGCGCGCATGGGGGACACCAAGGTGCTCGACGCGATGGTCGGCGCGCTGACCGATCCGTTCGACACCATCCACATGGGCGTAACCGCCGAGAATGTCGCCACCAGGTGCGGCATCTCGCGCGAGCAGCAGGACGCGTTCGCCGTCGAAAGCCACAAACGCGCCGCAGCTGCGATCGCCGCCGGACATTTCAAGAGTCAAATCCTGCCGATCGAGCTCAAGAGCAAGAAAGGGCCGCTGCAATTCGATACCGACGAACACGTGCGTGCCGACGCGACCATCGAAGGCATGGCGAAGCTCAAGGCGGTGTTCATCAAGGAAAACGGCAGCGTCACCGCGGGCAACGCATCGGGCATCAATGACGCGGCGGCGGCGGTGGTGCTGATGGAAAAATCGGTGGCGGCGAAAAAGGGCCTCAAGCCGATGGCCCGGCTGCTCGCCTATGGCCACGCCGGCATCGACCCCAAGATCATGGGCCTCGGCCCCGTCAGCGCGGTTCCCCGCGCCCTGGCCAAGGCGGGGCTCAAGCTCGACCAGATGGACGTCATCGAATCGAACGAGGCATTTGCCGCGCAGGCGCTCGGCGTCAGCAAGGAGTTGGGCATGAACGCGGCCAAGGTCAACCCGAACGGCGGTGCGATCGCGCTCGGCCATCCGATCGGCGCCACCGGGTGCCTGCTGACGGTGAAAGCAATGTACGAGCTTCAGCGCACCGGCGGGCGCTATGGCCTCATCACCATGTGCATCGGTGGCGGTCAGGGAATCGCGGCGATTATCGAGCGGATGTAGCGCTGTTCGCAGCGAGCCAGGTCCCGTTCGCGAAGCGAATGGGGTGCG
>JRHI01000277.1_pt1 | contig 57851 bp, 59 predicted proteins | sample 215371 | NCBI WGS metagenome assembly JRHI01 (sample SAMN02929681, study PRJNA255918) | sediment metagenome | biome: cave system; feature: Ice Cave; material: Sediment; isolation source: sediment from deep within a dark volcanic ice cave with no known source of... ...
AGCCCACAAAGAACCCGGGCCCGTCTGCAGTCGACGGCCGGGAACTTCCGCCTAGAGGGTTCGCCCGCACGCATGCACGCGCCCGACCGGGACGCACCGGTCACGAGCGAGACTCGCTCCGTGAGCGGCGGCGTGGTCCTGCAGCTGGTCCTCGACTCGCTGGCGGCGGCGGCGGTGTACGCGACCCTGGGGCTCGCGGTGTACGCCGCCCACGCGGGATCGGGGGTGCTCCACCTCGCCGCCGGCGACGTCGCCATGGTGGGGGCGGTGGCCGGTGCCGCGCTCGCCGGCCGGGGGGCGCCGGTGGCGGTCGCGGTGGGGCTCGCGCTCGTGCTCGGCGCCCTCGCCAGTGCCGCGCTGGAACGCGGGGTGGTGGCGCCCACCGCGGGCCGGCCGCTGCTCGCCGCCGCCGGGCTGGTGGCGGCGGGAGCGCTGCTGCGCCAGGGGATGGGCGCGCTCTTCCCCCGCGCCGCCTATCCCTTCCCGGCGCCGTCGCAGGTGTGGCGGCTGGGCGACGGGGTGCTCCGCGCCTCCGACCTGATGGCGATCGCGGTGGTCGCGACCGTCGCCGCCGGGGCCGCCGGGGTGGTGTGGCGCACCCGCTTCGGGGCCGCGCTGCGGGTCACCGCCGCGTCGCCGGCGGCCGCCGAGGACCTCGGCGTCGACACCTCCCGGCTGCGCCTCACCGCCTTCGCCGCCGCCGGCGGGCTCGCCGCCCTGGGGGCGCTCGTGGCCTCGGCCCGGGTCGCGCCCGCGCCCGCGGCGGGGGTGCCGCTGGCGCTGCGCGCGGTGGCGGCGGCCGCCGCCGGGGGCCTCTCGTCGCCGCTCTCGGTGGGTGCCGGCGCGCTGCTCATCGGCGGCGTCGAGGTCGTCGCCGGATACGCCCTCGGCGGCGCCGGAGAGCCGGTCACCGACGCCGTCGCGGTGCTGGTGGTGGCGCTCCGGTGGCGCCGGTGAGGACGGCTCGGGCCGCCGCCCTCAGCACCGTTGTCGCCGCCGCCGCCGCGACGCCGCTGCCGGCGCTGGTCTCGGTGCCGGTGCTCGACGACGTCACCGCCGCCGTCGCCGTGGCCGGCGCCGCGGCGGGCGCCTCGATCGCACTGGCGGCGGGACGCCCGCCCCTGCTCCTCGCCGCCGTCGCCGCGGGGGCGGGGTACGCCTCCGGGCTGATCGCAACCCACGATGGGGCGGTGCCCCTCGCAGTGCTCGCCGCCACCGTGGCGGGGGCGCTCGCCGCCGCCCTGCTCGGCCTCGCCGCCGCCCGCCTCGACGCCGCTGGCTTCCTCGTCCTCGGGCTGCTCGCCGCCGCCGGCGGGGCGGCGGCGGTGGGGGCGGCGCCGGGGCTGAGCTCAGGCGCCCTCGGCCCGCTGCCCCCGCTGTCGCTCCCCCTCCCCGGCGACCGGCTCGCCGCGCTCGGGCCGGCGGGCGCCTATCACATCGTCCTCGGGGTCGCCGCGCTCAGCGTGGTCGCCGCCGCGCTGCTGCTCGGCCGCGGACCGGGACCGCGCTGGCGGGCGGTGGGGAGCGACCCCGAGCGCGCCGCCGCGGCGTCGCTGCGCCCGGTGTGGGCGCAGGCGTCGGCGCTCGCCGTCGCCGGCGCGCTGGCCGCTCTGGGGGGCGCCCTCGCCGCTCACGCCACCGGCGCCGCCGGGCCCGGCGGCCTCGGCGTCGACGCCGCCGCGCTGCCGCTGCTCGCCGCGCTGCTGGCGGGGCGCGGCGGTCCGGCGGCGGCGGCGCTCGCCGCGGTCGCCGCGGGGGTGGTCGGCGGAGCCCTGCTCCCCGCCGCCGGCTGGTCGGGCCCCCCGGAGGGGAGGGCGCTGGGCACCGGCGTGCTCGCCCTCGCCCTGCTGGTCACCCTGCTGCGCCGGGGTCGCCCGGCCGCGCCACCTCCGGCCGCACTCGCGCTCGACGCCGCCGGGCCCTGGCCGGTGGCGGCGCCGGCCGGGGGGCCCCGGGCGCTGGTGGTGCGCGGGCTGCGGGTCACCGCCGCCGGAGGCGGGCCGGTGCTGATCCCGTCCATCGACCTCGAGGTCGCGGCCGGCGAGGTGCTGGGGTTGGTCGGGGCCAACGGCGCCGGGAAGAGCAGCACCCTGCGCGCCATCGAGGCCGCGGCCCGGCGGGGTGCGCCCGAGGTGCGCGTGGCGCCGGCCGCCGGATCGGGACCGGGGCGGGTGGTGCGGCTCCCCCAGGAGGGCGGCGGCTGGCCGGCCTGCACCGTGACCGAGACCCTGGCCCTCGCCGCCGCCTCCGGCGGTGGGGGCGACGCCGGCGCCTGGCGCCGCCGCCTCGGGCTCGACGCCTGGGGCGACCGCCCCTGCGCGGAGCTGCCCGCGAGCGCGCGCCGGCTCGTCGAGCTCGCCCGGGTGCTGCTCCTCCGCCCCGCGGTGCTGCTCTGCGACGAGCCCCTCGCCGGCCTCGGCGCCGAGCGCGAGGCGGTCGTCGCCTGCCTCCGCGCCGCCGCCGCCGCCGGGGTCGCCGTCGTCCTCGCCGACCACGACCAGGCCGCGGTCGCCGCCCTCGCCGGCCGCCGCCTCCTCCTCCTCTCCGGCGGCGCCGCCGCGGCCCTCCCGGTGACCCCCTGAACGCGCCCGGCGGGCTCGAGGTGGTGGGGCTGCGCGCCATCCGCGACGGCGTGCTGTTGCTCGAGGTGCCCGTCCTGCGGATCGCCGCCGGCGACTGCGCGGTGCTGGTCGCCCCCGGCGGCGCCGGCAAGACCGTGCTCGCCGCGGCGCTCGCCGGTCAGCTGCCCGCGGCGGGCGAGGTGCGCGCCGGCGGCCGGGTCTGCGCCGGCAGCCCGTCGCGGCGCCGCCGCGCCGGGCTCGCCGCGGTGGTGCAGGGTCGTCCGCGGCTGGCCGGCTGCAGCGTCGCCGAGGCGCTGGGTCTCGCCGCCACCGGCGCCCGCACCGCCGCCGCCGCCCTCGACGCCCAGCCGGTGCTCGCCGCCCGCGCCGCGGTGCCGGTGGCCCGGCTCTCCGGGGGCGAGCACCAGCTGCTCCGCATCGCCTGCGCCTGGCTGGCCGGCGCGGTTGTCCTGGTGCTCGACGCCCCCGCCGACGGCCTCGCCGCCGACCTCGCCGAGGCGGTTCGCGCCCTCGCCCGGTCGGAGGCGGCCCGCGGCGCCGCGGTGCTCTGGCTCGACCAGCCCGGCGCCGAGCTCCCCGCGCCGCCCTCCCTGGAGATCGCCGGGGGAAGGGTCAGGGAGCGGCCGGGCCCGGGAACGCTGTCGTCCCTCCCGGCAGACGGCTGAGGTCGCCGCCGAGGTCGTGGTCGAGCACGGTGTAGGTGGTGCTCGCCGGCGTCCAGGTGAGCTCCGCGTGGTGGTCGCGCTCGGTGAAGTAGACCTCGACCCTCGCCGACTTCAGGCCGGTGTAGCCGAGCCCGCGGAGCTGGTCGAGGAGGCCGGCGCAGTAGGCCTGCTGCCCGGCGTGGCCGCCCGCGATCAGCGCCCGGATCGCGGAGGGGATCTCGGTCGCGATGATCATCGTGGCCTGGCGCGCCCCCGCCCGGGCGGCGGCGGCGGCGGCGGGGCCGGGATGGTCGACCTGCCCCGCGGCCGCCGGCTCGGTGGAGATCGCCACCTCCCAGTACTCGCCGCGGGCGATCAGCCGGCGCTCGAGCTGGAAGCCGTCGGCGGCGGCCACCGGGTTGTTGCCGTAGCGGTGGTTGTAGCCGAAGGGCGGCAGGGTGGCGGCCGGCGGGGAGCCGGGGGCCGGCGTGACCGGGACGATGCTCGCCTCCTGGCAGCCCGCCAGCAGCCCGGCGGTCACGGCGCCCAGCAGAGCCCGCCGCCCTCTAATGGAAGTCGGCGAGCAGCTCGTCGGGCGCCGGCAGCGTCGCCGAGAGTGGCTCSTCCCTGACCGGCGCGAAGGCCATGTCGTGGATGGCGGCGATGTAGAGGTCGTCGTCGGCGACGCCCTCGTGGTTGTCGGGGTTGAAGCCCCGATGGTCGCCGTTGCCGCTGGTCACCCCGGCGGCGGTCATCGCGGCGAGCAGCCCCGGTCCGGGCCGCGCCGACCCGCTCCTCTCGATCGCCGCGGCGAGCACCCGCACCGCGTCGTAGGCGAAGAGCGCGCCGTCGGCGGGCTGGCGCAGCGCCCGCCCCCGGCTGTCCCGGAGGCCGGCGTCGATGGGGCCGCCCTCGGCGGCGGCGAGGCGGTGCTCGAACTGCCCGAAGGAGACGCTGTCGCTCTCGCTCGTCATCCGCGAGGCGACGAAGGCCAGGCCCTCGGTGGCGGACCCGGCGACCCTGCGCACCGTCGGGTTCTCGCCGGCGGGCCCGCTGAAGACCGGGAGCGAGGCACCGGCGGCATCGAGCGCCTGCAGGACCCGGGCGGTCACCGCGGCCGAGGCCCAGACCGCCACCGCCGCGGGACGGCGGTCGAGCAGGCCGCGGACCTCGGCGTCCACGGCCGGCAGGGCGGCCGCCACCTCGCGGCTGGCGGTCACCCGCACCTGGGCGGTGGCCAGCGCCTCCTCCAGCCGGCGGGCGCCGTCGCGACCGTCGGCGCCGTCGTCGTGGAGGATCGCCACGCTCGCCGCCTTCCGGGCGATGTACCCGCCGAGCACCGTGGCCGCGGCGTCGTTGGCGATGCCCAGCCGGAAGACGCTCGGACGGCCCTTCAGCAGCTCGCTGTCGCCGCCGGCGATGACGATCTCCGGGACCCCGGCGGCCCGGCCGGCGGCGGCGCTCAGTGGCGCGCCGGCGCCGTCCTCGACCACCCCGACCGCGCCCGCGGCGATCGCGGAGCGGGTGTTCGCGGCCGCCCGCTGGGGGTCGGAGGCGCCGTCGTACATCCGCAGCTGCAGCGGGTGCGTACCTCCCCCGACATGCACGCCACCGCCGCGGTTCAGCTCCTTCATCGCCAGGTCAGCCCCCTGGCGTATGTCCTCGGCGGTGGCGGCGTCGGAGGACGACGGCAGGTTGAGCGCCACCAGGAGCGAGACCGGCGGGGCGCCCCCGCCGCCGCCGCAGCCGGCGAGCGCTCCGAGGCCGAGGAACAGGCAGACGGCCACGGCCTGGAAACGGTGGTTCATCGGGGAGGTCTTCCTGAGGATGCGACAGCTCGCTGACGGAACTGGACAACGCCAATCATACGAGCGGCATACTGGGCGCTTCGGGGCGGCACCGCCGGCCAGCATGGGGGAGTTCTTGGGTTGATCGCCGTGCTCTTCGGACCGCCCGGCAGCGGCAAGGGAACCCAGGCCGCCTTCATCACCCGCGACTTCGACATGGCCCACGTGTCCACCGGCGACATGCTCCGTGCCGAGGCGGCGACCGGGAGCCCGCTCGGCCTGGAGGTCGCTCCGCTGATGGCCGCGGGCAAGCTGGTCCCCGACGATCTGATCGTCCGGGTGATCGCCGAGCGGCTCGGCCACGAGGACGTCCGCAAGGGCGTGGTCCTCGACGGCTTTCCCCGCACCGTCGCCCAGGCTCGGGCGCTCGACACCATGCTGAAGGGCAAGGGCAGGGACGTGGGGCTGATCCTCTCCCTCAACGTCCCCGTCGACGACCTCGTCGAGCGCCTGCTCGGCCGTGCCCGCGAGCAGGGCCGCGTCGACGACACCGCCGAGGTGATCCGCGAGCGCATGCACGAGTACCAGAGGAAGACCGCGCCGGTGCTCGACCACTACCGGAGGAGCGGCGCCCGGGTGGCCACCGTGGACGGCGTGGGCAGCATCGACGACGTGCGCCGTCGGGTGAGCGAGGAGGTCGCCGGCGCGCTCGGCGCCGCCGGCACACGGCAGGAGATGCGGAGGGTCGCCGATGGCGCATGAGGTGCGTGGCGTGGTCGCCCGGTCGAAGGGCGCGCCGGTGACGGTGGAGACCATCCTGGTGCCCGACCCGGGTCCCGGCGAGGTGCTGGTGCGGCCGCGGGCCTGCGGCGTCTGCCACACCGACCTGCACTATCGCGAGGGCGCCATCGAGGACGCCTTCCCCTTCCTCCTCGGCCACGAGGCCGCGGGGACGGTGGAGGCGGTGGGCGAGGGGGTCACCGCGGTGGCGCCCGGCGACTACGTGATCGTCGCCTGGCGCTCGCCCTGCGGCAGCTGCCGGTCGTGCCGTCGCGGCCGCCCCTGGTACTGCTTCTCCAGCCGCAACGCCACCCAGCCGATGACCCTCGCCGACGGTGCCCCGCTGAAGGCGGCGATCGGCATCGGCGCCTTCGCCGAGCTCTGCCTGGTCGACGCCGGGCAGGCTGTGAAGGTCGATTCCCGGGCCCGTCCCGAGGCCGCCGGGCTGGTGGGCTGCGGGATCATGGCGGGCTTCGGCGCCGCCGTGAACACCGGCGGGGTGAGCCGGGGCGACACCGTCGCGGTCTTCGGCTGCGGGGGCGTGGGCGACGCCGCGATCGCTGCCTCGCGGCTGGTCGGGGCGCGGCGGATCATCGCCGTCGACGTCGACGACCGCAAGCTCGAGTGGGCCCGTGACTTCGGCGCCACCGACACCGTCAACGCCCGCAGCCAGGACCCGGTGGAGGCGATCCGCGCCCTCACCGACGGCCACGGCGTCGATGTCGCGATCGACGCGGTGGGGTCGCCCCAGACCTTCACCCAGGCCTTCTACAGCCGCGACCACGCCGGCACCGTGGTGATGGTGGGGGTGCCCGACCCGGCGATGCGTCTCGAGCTGCCCCTGATCGAGGTGTTCGGGCGCGGCGGCGCGGTGAAGTCGTCCTGGTACGGCGACTGCCTGCCCAGCCGCGACTTCCCCATTCTCACCGACCTCTACCTGCGCGGGCAGCTCGACCTCGACCGCTTCGTCAGCGAGACCATCCCGCTCGAGGGGGTCGAGGAGGCCTTCGCCAAGATGGGCCGCGGCGAGGTGCTGCGCTCCGTGGTGGTGTTGTAGGCGCCGCTCGGGGAGCCCTCTCAGCCGCCGGCGGTCCCGGCCAGCCCCGCGGGCGCGCGGCCCCAGAGCAGCCGCCGGCGGGCACGCTCCCAGGTGGGGTGGTGCTCGACCCCGGGGAGCAGGTGGAACACGTTCTCGCGGCCGCCGACCACCAGGCAGTGCTTGCCCAGCGCATACGCCATGCCGAACTCGACGTGGCGGCCGCCGCGGCCGCCGGCGGTCGATCCCGGCGGGTCGGCGAACAGGATGAGGACGTCGCAGGCGCGCAGGTCGGCCCAGTCGTCGATGGCGAAGCGGGCCGCCTCCGGCGGGGTCTCGCGCCGCTCCTCGAGGGCGGTCGCGGCGGCCAGGGTGGCGGCGTCCCACTCCTGGTTGCCGAGCACCCAGCGGCTGGTGACGGTGTGCCCGTCGGCGGTGAGCTCGACGGCGCGGGCCAGCACCTCCTCGCGCCGGCCATAGCGGGCGGCCAGATAGACGCGGCTCATCCCGACCTCCGTTGTCTCGGTGCGGCTGCCCGCCCCGGCAGCGCACGAACAAGTGTACGGGAGTGACCCGAGCCCCGGTGCCCCGCGATCCCGGTGGATTCAGCCGGCGCCGTCAGCGTGGCGGGCCCCCCGGCGACCGCCTACAATCCGCGCCTTCACCGTACGAGGAGGGAACGCAGGTGGTCTGGGGGAGACCGTTCGCCGTCGCCGCCGCGCTTCTTCTCACCGCCGCCGCCGGGTGCGGCAGCCCTCCCTCCGGCGGCGCGGCCACCCAGCGGGGCTCGGCGCAGCTGGTGAACGTTCCCGACGGCACCGCCGACGTCGAGTACGATCCGGGGGCGCGGACGCTCACCCTCGCGGTCCACGTCACCGGGGTGATGGCCGGTGAGGCGCTCGCGGCACGGATCCGCCGCGGCGGCTGCGCCGGGCCCGCCGGCGACGTCCTCGACACCCTCGGCCCCACCGTCGCCGACGCCCACGGGGTGGTCGACGCGATCGCCCGGGTCCCCGGGATCGAGGCGGTGCCCACCACCGCGGCGCTGGAGTTCATCCCCGCGGCGGCGGCCACCGGGGCGGCGTGGGCCCCTCTCTTCTGCGGCGACCTGTCCGGGCAGACCGGGATGGTCCGCCTCGCCCCCGGCGCCACCCCCCAGACCGGCCCCACCGGCACCGCCGCCCTCGCCGTCGACATGGCGGCGCACACGCTCAACGTCCGGCTGGTGGTCCAGGGGCTGGTGCCCGGCTCCTGGCACCCCGCCCACATCCACGACGGCAGCTGCGCGGTGCAGGGGCCGATGGTCTTCGCCCTGCCAAGCGTGCAGGCCGACGCCGCGGGCCACGCCGTCCTCCACGCCACCCTGAGCGGGGTGGACCGGCTCGGCCGCTGGTACGTGAACATCCACCGCGGCCCGGACATGACCGGGGACGGCGCGGCTCCGCTCACCTGTGGCGACGTCACCCGCGGCTGAGCCCGCCTGCGGTCGCCGAGATCGGCGGTGGACACCCCTGCCCCGGCCGTGCCAGTCTGTGATCCGCCCGGGGTGCGGGCGCCCGGCGGCCCGTTCCCCAGGGGTGCCGGGGGCAGGAGGGAGATCGAATGCGGTGGCGAGCCCGTCTCCGGATGCCGGTGCTGATCGTCCTCGTCCCCACGCTGCTCGCGCTGGCCTCACCGCCGGCCCAGGCCGCGGTGCCGCCCGGATGGGCGCCGGCGGCGACCGCGGCGATCCATCCCGGCACCCAGACCTACACCCAGAGCTCCCAGTGCACCGCCAACTTCGTCTACGTCGATGGCGCCCACGTCTACCTCGGCCAGGCGGCGCACTGCTCCAGCACCGACAGCAGCGGCGAGACCGACGGCTGCAAGGCCCACTCCCTGCCCCTGGGCACGCCGGTGCGCGTGATCGGCGCAAAGAAGCCGGGGACCATGGTCTACAACTCGTGGCTGGCGATGCAGGCGGCGGGCGAGAAGAACGCCAGCACCTGCGCCTACAACGACCTCGCGCTGATCCTGATCGACCCCGCCGACGTCCCCGCGGTGAACCCCTCGATCCCCGCCTGGGGCGGACCGGTGGGGCTGAACACCGCCGGCACCGCGTCCGGCGACCCGGTGTACAGCTACGGCCACTCCTCGCTGCTGCTCGGCCTCGGCCCCCTCGGACCCCGACAGGGGCAGAGCCGCGGTGACCAGGGCGAGGGCTGGAGCCACATCGTGCTCGAGTACCCCGCGCCCGGGATCCCCGGCGACTCCGGCAGCGCCTTCCTCGACGCCCACGGCAACGCCCTCGGCGTGCTGAGCACCATCAACATCGGCACCGACCTCTCCAACGGCGTCGGCGACCTCAGCCGCGAGCTCGCCTACGCGAACGCCCACAGCCCGCTGACCGCCGTCCAGATCGCCCTGGGTACCGAGCCCTTCACGAAATAGGGCTGGCTCGGGCTGCTCGGCCGGCTACGGGTGCAGGTGCAGGAGCGACAGGACCACGAGGAGGGCGGTGGCGAACATGATCAGGGTGAGGCAGAACCTCAGGGCGGGGGCGCGGTCGTCGCCCTCGGCGAGGGCGAGGCGGGTGGAGGAGACGGGCTCGCCGGCGCGGGGGCCGAAGGTGACGAGGAGGCTGGCCGGCCCCAGCGCCACCGCCGGGACGGTGGCGACCATCCGGCGCGCGGGCCGCGGAGGGCGGGCGAAGGCGAGCATCCGGTGGCACTCGGCGCAGACCAGGTTGCCGGCGCGATTCCACGGACAGCCGCAGCCACGGCAGGTTCGAAACCTCACCCGGCCAGCGTACGCCCCGCCCGGTTGCGGGTCTGCGGACGGGGTCCTCACAGTGCGGTGACGGCCGCCCGCGCGGCCGGGGCCCCGGGCCCGTACCATCCCCCGGACATGACAGCGGCCGCCGCGATCACCCAGCTCTTCCCCGACCGGCTGGCGGCCGTGGCCGACCGCCGCCGCATCGGCGTCATCCCCGTCCGCGGGGTGATCGGCGGGGCGGTCCGCACCCAGGAGATGCAGCGCCTGCTGCACAAGGCGGCCGACAGCGAGCGCATCCGCAGCGTGCTCCTCGACATCGACTCGCCGGGGGGCGGGGCGATCGCCTCCGAGCAGCTCTACGTGTCGGTGCGCCGCCTCGCCGAGCGCAAGCCGGTGGTGGCGTGGTTCCGCGGCACCGGCGCCTCCGGTGCCTACTTCCTCGCCTGCGGCGCCACCCGCATCCTCTCCTTCCCGGGCGCCGTGGTCGGCTCCATCGGGGTGATCAACGCCCGCCCCATCCTCGTCGACACCCTGAAGCGCATCGGCGCCCAGATGCTGATCACCAAGACCGGGCCGTTCAAGGACCTGGGGGCGCCGTGGCGACAGCCCACCGACGAGGACCGGGCCAAGGAGCAGGAGCTGGTCGACGCCATCTTCCGCCGCTTCACCGCGGCGGTGAGCACCGCCCGCCACCTTGACGGCGACCGGCTGGCGCGGGTCACCACCGGCGAGGTGTGGCTCGGCGAGCAGGCCCTCGACCTCGGCCTCGTCGACGCCACCGCCGACGAGGAGGAGGCGCTGGACGAGGCGCAGCGGCTCGGCGGTCTGCCCCACCGGAGGACGCAGCGCCTGGAGCGGCGCCGCCCGGTGCTCCAGAGGCTCGGCGTGCCCGGCGCGGGGATGGGACCGCCGAGCCTGCGGTGGATCACCGAGCTCGAGGGCTGGCTCGCCTCTCCGCGGCTGTAGGAGGCGTCGTCGCTACCGGCGGCGGAGCACCAGCACCGTGGCCGCCGACACCAGCACCACGGCGACGACCACGGCGGCGACGATCAGCCCGGCCCCGCCACCACCTCCACCGCTGCTGGTCGCGGCCGGAGCGCCGGCCGGCGTCACCAGGGCCACGTCGCCGAGGCTGGTGAGGTTGGCGGCGTAGCTGTCCGGTGAGCTGCTGCCGAGCGGGGTGGTGTCGGCGCGGTTCCAGTGGGTGCCGTCCCAGACCTCGAGGGTCGGGTTGGCCACGCCCGCGGGCCCGCGGAGCACCACCGTGACCTGCTGGCCGGCCTTCAGCGGCAGCTGGGTGGCGGCGGGCAGGCCGGTGACCGCGAAGCGGTAGACGTTGCCGGCGATGTCGCCCCCGGTGGGGGCGACCGCCGGGGGCTCCACCGGGGCGACGACGACCCGCACCCCGGTGGCGCCGGGAGGCACGGCGAAGGCCCCCTGGGCGGCGAGGAGCTGTGCCTGGGCGGGCTGCTCGTCGGTGGGATCTGCGATCGCCGGGCTCTGCCCCGCCTCGAGCTTGAGGGTCACGTCGATGGTCCCGGGCGGCCTGGTGTTGGTGAACCCCGCCGGCGGATGGAGGTAGCGGTAGTGCTCGGCGACGATCGGACCGCCGTCGTAGAGCGGCGGCGCCGAGCGCGGGCCCAAGCTCCACGCCAGGGCGAGCAGCGCCCCGCCGGCGGCCAGGGTCGCGGCCGCCCGCCGTCCCGCGGTCATCGCAGCCACCAGGCGACAAGGTCGGCGAGGGCGTGGGCGGTGGCGGGGGCGGCGATCCCCCCGGTGGCCAGCCGCAGGCCGCCGAGCCAGACCCCGACGGCGAGGTCGAGGGGCACCGCCTGCCAGCCGTAGAGGGGCACGTGGAGGAGCGCGAAGGCGACCGCGGCGACGGCGACGGCGGCGAGCTCGCCCGCCCAGGCCGCGACCGCATCGATGAGCACGCCGCGGAGCAGCGCCTCCTCGGCGATGGAGATGAGCACCGTGACCGCCGCCCAGGTGGGGAGCAGGCCGATCGGCGCCGGTCCCAGCACCAGGGTGCGGCCGCCGAGGCGGAGCAGCACCGGGGCCGCGCAGAGCACCGCCGCCCCGGCCACGCCGGCGGCGAGCGCGCGCCGACGGGGCAGCGCCGGCCGCCATCCCGCCGCCGCCGCGGTGGCGAGGAGCAGCACCGCGAAGAGGGCCCCGGCCTCGGTGGTCCCCAGGCCGGCGGCGACGCGGAGGGTCATGGCCGCGGCCAGGCCGCCGAGCAGCAGGACGCTGCGGGCCGGCCCCTCGGAGAGGGAGCGCGCGCCGATCACTGCGCCGGCGGCACCAGCTCGGCGCGGCCGGTGGCGTAGACCGCCGGCCACACCACCACGCTGTGGCGCACCGCCTGCCACTGCCAGATCACCGCCGCGGCGCGGAGGTTCTGGCCGAGCCGGACGGAGTCGGTGGAGAAGCGCAGCCCCGCCCCGTTGGGCAGCGAGCCCTCGGGCAGGTCGGAGGCGCGCGCCGCGGCGGCGATGTGGGCAGCGTCGAGACCGCCGCTCCTCGCCGCCCGGGGGAGGACGTCGTGGAAGAGCGCCCAGGCGGCGGTGAACCCGCTCAGCCCCTCCTCGGTCGGGGCGCCGCCGAGCCGCTTCCGCCACTCCGCGGCGAGGCGGGCGTACAGCGCCCGGCCCTCGGGTCGGAGCGTCGCCGGGTCGAAGCCGCCTCCGGGGCGGTCGGAGGCGAACACGCCCACCGCGGCGGGACCGAGCAGCTCGCCGAAGTCGGGCAGGCACTGGGCCATGGTCGAGCCGATGAAGGCGGCGACCCTGACGTCCGCGGCGAGCATCGCCTTGCGGAAGGCGACCCCGTCGGGGATGTGCGAGGCGAGGATGAGGATGTCGGGGTGGGCGGCCTTGATCGCGGCGATCACCGGCTCGAAGCGCGGCGCCCCGGGGAAGTAGGTGCCGGTGCTGACCACCTGCATCCCGGCCGCCCGCACCGTCGCGGTCGCGGCGTCGGCAACGGAGTGCGCGTAGTCGTCGTCGGCGACCACCATCGAGACCCGGAGGGACCCGGCGGGACGGCCGATCATCGGCGCCAGCTGGGTGGCGGCGAAGCGCCCGGAGTTGTCGCCGAGGTTGGAGCCGGTGGCGCCGACCCGGAAGACCCGGTCGAGCCCGCGCCCGGTGAGCTGGTCGGCGACCGCGCCCGCCTCCCAGTACACCATCCCCGCGGTCGCGGTGGCGTAGCTCACCGGCATCGAGAGGTCGGAGCTGTAGGCGCCGAGCACCACCGGTACGCCGTCGCGGCGCAGCTCCTCGGCCCGCTGCGGGCCGACGTCGCGGCCGGGCAGGTCGCGGAGGTCGAGCTGCAGCGGCCGCCCGGCGACGCCGCCGTCGGCGTTGACCAGGTCGCGGGCGATCTCGACACCGGTGAGCTCCTCGCGCGCGTATCCCCCTGACTGCGGACCGGTCATCGGGAAGACCGCGCCGATGCGCAGCGGGTCGGCGCCGCTCCCGCAGCCGCCGAGCAGCAGCGGCAGCAGCACCACGGCGGCCGCGGCCGCGGCCGCGGATCGCAGGCGTGCGCGCATCGGGGGACACCTCCTGGAGTGGGGGAGAGGCGGCGACGATGATGGCACGTCAGCGCCCGGAGGGAGCGGCGACCGGCAGCGGGCCGTCGATGCCCGCGAGCGCGGTGACCAGACCGTCCACGGCCCGGGTCGCGGTCTCGAGCGCCTCGTCGTCGAAGCCGCTGGTCGCCCGGCGCTCGCAGACCACCACCGCGAGCACCTCGCCCTCGCGCACCACCGGGAGCAGCAGGGTGGAGCTCATCTCGATGTTGGTGCGCCGCTGGGGGCGGTGGGAGGCGGACTCGGTCCAGAGCGCGGGGCGCTGCCCGGCCACCACCCGGGCGAGCAGGGCGCCGGGCACGGCGCCGCCCCCGGGGTGGGGGCCGGCGGGGAGGAGGTAGGCGCGGTCGGCGCCCACCGCCGCAGCGAGCGCGGCGAGGGCGGCCTGGACGCCCCGGTTCACGGCGACGTCGGTCCACGCCGACGGCCGGCGCTGCACCACCCTGATGTTCAGCGCCGCGTTCGCCGCCATCGCCATCAGCGCCGCGACGGCGCCGGCGAGGTCGGCCGGCCGGCCGGTCTCGACCAGGACCGCGTAGGTCGAGTACATCAGCGCCCCGGACAGCCCGGCGCCGCGCAGGTAGGAGGCGAGGCCCTCGCCGCCGGCGCGGCGGCGCCGGTCCGCGTAGGTCCAGAGGCGGTTCAGGGTGGTGTTCCAGGCCAGCGCCACCGCATAGGCGGGCACAACCGCGAGCAGCGGATGCAGGCCCACCGGGCCGCTGAGGAGCGCGAGCAGCGGGAGGAAGACGAGCAGCCCGCTGATCCCCACCAGGCCGAACTTCCAGCGCCGTGCCGACCCCTTGACGTCGAGGAACAGCGAGCGGAGGTGGCGGAGGTAGAGCAGGCCCTGGCGGGCGCTCGCCTTGCTGGTGCCGCGCTCCCGGGGCATGAACCGCAGCGGCACGTCCACCACCCGCACCTCGCGGGGCAGCAGCACCAGCAGCTCGAGCAGGATCTTGAAGCCCACCGGCCGGAACTCGATGCCGTCGGCGAGGGCGCGGCGGCAGAGGAAGAAGCCGGACAGCGGGTCGGTGCTGCGCCGCGCCTCGGTGAAGAGGCTGCGCGCCACCGCGGTCGCCCCACGGCTGACCAGGCGCCGGCCGGCGCCGTCGAGGCCTCCCCGCGAGCCGCCCTCGACGTAGCGGCTGGCCACCACCAGGTCGGCACCGGCGGTGGCCGCCTCGAGCATCGTGGGGATGACCTCCGGGGGGTGCTGGAGGTCGGCGTCCATGACGCAGACGAAGCTGCCGGTGGCGAGGCGGAGGCCGGCCACGACCGCGGTGCTCAGTCCCCCGGCGCGCTCCGCACCCTGGCGCAGCAGGCAGCGGACGGCTCCGCCGGAGGCGCCGGCGAGCGCCTCGAGCTGTGCCGGGGTGTCGTCGTCGCTGTCGTCGACGAAGCACAGCTCGGCGGCGATCCCCTCCAGCGCGGAGCGCAGCCGCTCGACCAGGACGGGGAGGTTGGCCGCCTCGTTGCGGGTGGGGATGACCACGCTGAGCAGCGGCGCCGTGGGCATGGGCGGCAGCATACGGCCCCCGGCGGCCGTGCCCCCGGCGGGCTCCGGCACTCGACACCGATCCGTGACGCATCGCGTTGGAGCGTCACCTATACTCAGCCTGCCCCCCCGGGGACGGCGAGGCCGTGGGGCGTAGCGAGAGCAGCTCATCGCCCGCCCGTTCGGGCTGGCTGGAAGTCGATGCAGGAGACGGTTTCGTGGTAGCCCGCGCACGCCAGGGCCTCACCACGCTCGGCGAGCAGTCGATCCTCCTCGCCCAGGCTGTCCGGGGGATCTTCAGCCGTCCCTTCTACGTCGCCGAGTTCCTCGAGCAGTGCCGGTTCATCATGACCGTCTGCTTCGTGCCCCTCCTGCTCACCGGCTTCGGCTGGGGCGCCATCGTCGCCCTCGAGGCGGGCACCTTCTTCAAGATCGCCAGCGCCGACTACCGGGTGGGCGGCTTCATGGTTCTCGCCAACGTCCGCGAGTTCGCCCCGGTGGCCACCGGGCTGATGGTCGCCGCGGTGGCGGGCACCGCCATCACCGCCGACCTCGGCGCCCGGAAGGTGCGCGACGAGCTCGAGGCGCTCTCGGTGATGGGGATCAGCAACATCGCCTTCATCGTGGTGCCGCGCTTCGCCGCGATGGCGCTGATGACCGCCCTCTACAACATCCCGATGATCGCCTTCACCTGCCTGAGCGGGTACCTCGCCTCGGTGCACCTGGTCGGCGTCAACCCCGGTGCCTTCCTCAGCACGTTCTTCACCGAGGGCACCCTGCAGGACCTCTACGGGGGTGAGATCAAGTGCATGATCTTCGGGGTCCTGGTCTCGATCATCTGCTGCTACAAGGGCATCACCGCCCGGGGGGGCGCCGAGGGGGTGGCACGCGCCGTCCACCAGGCGGTGGTCGCCTCCTTCATCAGCATCCAGGTCTTCGAGTACCTGTACACCCCGACGGTGCTCGCCCTCTTCCACTCGAGCAACGTGCTGCGGTGATGCGCTGATGGCCGTCGCCGCCCTCTCCCGCGTCCGCGGCTGGACCCGCACCCTCGGCGAGGTCGTCCAGTTCGCGTTCGTCACCTTCATCCAGATCCCGCAGGCGCTGCGCTACATGCGCGAGGTGTGGTGGTACGCGGCGTTCATCGCCATCGGCTCCACCCCGGTCGCGCTGGTGCTGACCACGGCCACCGGCGCCGAGTGCAGCGTCGAGGCCTACTACTCGCTCTCCCAGATCGGCGCCCTGACCCTCACCGGGGTCTTCAACGCCATCTGTGACACCCGCGAGATCACCCCGCTCTTCTTCGGCTTCGCCATCGGCGCCAAGGTGGGCTGCGGCCTGGTCGCCGAGCTCGGCACGATGCGGGTCAACGAGGAGATCGACGCCCTCGAGATCATGAGCATGCCCACCCGGGTGTACCTGGTCAGCGTGCGCATGCTCGCCTGCTTCATCGTCCTGCCGTTCATGTATCTGCTGTCACTGGCGGTGTCGTACCTGGGGTCGTACCTGGTCCAGCACTTCCAGATTCGCCAGGTGTCGGACGGTGTGTACTTCGACTACTTCTGGCGCTTCCTCAACACCCAGGACCTGATCTTCTCGATGACCAAGGCGGTGGTCTTCGCCATCCTCATCGTCAGCGTCGCCGTCTACTACGGGTATAACGTGACCGGGGGCGCGGTGGGCATCGGCCGGGCGGTGGCCAAGACGATGGCGACCGCCCTGGTCATGGTGGTGGTGGTGAACGCCGTGCTCACCCAGATCTTCTGGGGGAACAACCCCAACCTTCCGATCCAGATCTGACGAGGCGACTGCGAGCGATGACGTCCTTCCAGGTTCCCCCGGCCGGGATGACGACGCCGGCGGCTGGCCGGCAGAACCAGCCGGGCACCAACCAGTCGGTGACCACCTGGAACATGGACCCGGTCATCGAGCTCAAGGACCTGCGCAAGGCCTTCGGCTCCTTCAAGGTCCTCGACGGGGTCACCTGCCGCATCCCCCGGGGCGGGGTGACCGCGCTGATGGGCCCGTCGGGGACGGGGAAGAGCGTCAGCCTGCGCCACATCGTCGGCCTGCTGATGCCCGACGCCGGCGACATCGTCGTCGACGGGAAGTCGGTCCCCCATCTGAGGGAGAAGGAGATCCTGGAGCTGCGTCGTTCCATCGGCATGCTCTTCCAGGATGGCGCGCTCTTCTCGTCGATGAACCTCTACGACAACGTCGCCTTCCCGCTCCGGCAGCACACGAAGATGGGCGAGGACCAGATTCGCGAGACCGTCATCGCCCGTCTCAGCGAGGTGGGCCTGGCCGGCGCCGAGAAGCGGATGCCCAACGAGCTCAGCGGCGGCATGCGCAAGCGCGCGGGCTTCGCCCGGGCGCTGGTCATGGAGCCGAAGATCCTGCTCGTCGACGAGCCCGACTCCGGCCTCGACCCGGTGCGCACCACGCTGCTCTGCGACCTCATCAAGGAGATCGCCACCAAGTACCAGGCGACCGTGGTGGTGGTCACCCACAACGTCTTCGCGGTGCAGCGCATGGCCGACTACGTCGGCATCCTCTACAAGGGGAAGATGCGCCACTTCGGCACCCGGGAGGAGATCGAGCAGTCTCCCGACGAGTTCGTCCGGCAGTTCTTCACCGCCGACTCCGAAGGCCCCCTGGGGATGGACTGAGGCAGCTCGAGAAGATGTCCCGCCGCCCCCTCGCCGCCGGTCTCGCCGTCGCCGCGCTCATCGCGGCGGTGCTGCTCGTCGCCCTCGCCGCCCCCGGGCTGGCGGGGCGGCCGGCGCACCGCGTCTCCATCGCGTTCCCCCAGTCCGCGTCGGGGCTGGTGGCGGGGAGCGACGTGCTCGAGGCGGGCGCCCGGGTGGGCAGCGTGAGCAGCATCGAGCCCACCGCCGACGGCCACGCTCGCATCGTGGTCGAGGTGGCCGACGCGAACTGGCCGCTGCACCGCGGGGTGACCGCGGGGATCCGGCCGCGGTCGCTGCTCGGCGAGAAGTACGTCGACCTCCAGGACGGCCCGGCGAGCGCCCCCGCCTACGACCCCTCGACCCCGCTGCAGGCGAAGGCCAGCGCGGTGCCGGTGGAGCTCGACGCCTTTCTCAACAGCCTCGACACCAACACCCGCGCCGCCGCGCGCAGGCTGATCAACGACCTCGGCGCCGGGCTCGCGGGCACCGGCGCCGACCTCAACCAGGCGATCGCGGCCGCCCACGCCAACCTCGACAACCTCGCCACCACGGGGAGGACGCTGAACCAGCGCGACCCCGACCTCGACCGCATCCTCGTGGGTCTGGACGGGGTGCTGGGCAAGCTCACCCAGAACGACCAGATCACCCAGCTGCAGCAGCTGATCACCAACGGACAGAAGACCCTGGACGCGGTCGAGGCCGAGCGGCAGGCGTTCAGCCGCCAGTTCGTCGACAGCCAGGCGGTGCTCACCGACCTGAACGCCGCCATCGACCCCGCGGTGGCGAGCATCCGCGACCTCATCCAGCGGGCGCCGAGCCTGGTGAACGGGCTGCAGAGCGAGGCGGGGCTGCTCGCCCAGATCGGCAACAGCTTCTCCGACGGCACCCTGCAGGCGTTCGAGCAGTCGCTGCTGCGGGGCCCGACCGCGACCGGCGGCGCCCTGGAGTCGGTGCCCCCGGGCACCACCCCGCTCGGCACCGGGCTGCCGATCTTCCGCATCTGCCTGATCACCCCCACCCCGGGCTCGTGCACGGGCAACGGCTACACCCCGACGGCGACGAAGCCGGCGGCGTGGATGGACGGCGGCGGCGCCGGTGAGCTGGTCACCCTCGCGGGGTTCATCGGCGCATGAGAAGCCGCTGGAACCTGCCGATCACCGCTCTGTACCTGGGCTTCTGCAGCCTGGTGCTGTTCTCGATCGTGGCCAGCATCGGCATCACCTGGCCATGGGAGCATCCCTACCGGGTCACCGCGGTGTTCTCCAGCGGCGACGGCATCCTCCCCAAGAACGAGGTGTACGTCGACGGGGTCCGGGTGGGGCGCGTCGACGACGTCCGGGCGGCGGGAGGCCAGGCGCGGGTGAGCATGACCATCGACGACAGCCACGCCCTGCCCCTCCACCGCGACAGCGGCGCCGAGGTGCGGAAGAAGAACCTGCTCAACGAGACCTACGTGGAGCTCTCCCGCGGCACCGGCGGCAGCGGGGAGATGGCCTCGGGCGGGCAGATCCCGGTCGAGCACACCCTGACCCCGGTGGCCATCGACCAGGTGCTCGCCATCCTCGACCCCCAGACCCGCGACCGCCTCCAGCTGCTCCTGGGCAGCGCCGGCCAGGCGCTCGCCGGGCGCGGCACCGACCTGAACGCCGAGGCGAGCAGCACCAACCGCCTCCTCGGCTCGCTGAACGGCCCCGCCGCGGTGCTCACCACCCGGCGCCAGCAGCTGCAGAACGTCGTGGTCGAGCTGCAGAAGCTCTACACCACCCTCGCCGGCCAGCGCGACCAGGTCCGCGACGAGTTCGGCACCTTCAACCGGGTGATGGCTCAGCTCGCCGCCCAGGAGCGGCAGATCGGCGGCACGGTGCAGCAGGCCGACCTGCTGCTGCAGAACCTCGACGTGCTGGTGAGCGGGCAGGCGCCGAACCTGCAGGCGGCGCTGCGGACGCTGCCCGGCGCGCTGGCGAACACCGCCGGCTTCCTCGACCAGAGCAACCGGGTGCTGAGCGGGATCTACCCCTTCCGCGACCAGATCCACGACGTGTTCCCGAACCTGGCCACCTCGTTCGCGGACACCGATCCCAACATCCCCGACCCGCTGTCGCCCGACGGCAAGCAGCACCTGTGGTCGATCTACGCGGTGAGCTGCTTCACCACCTGCAGCTCCACCGGCACCAGCACCGCCACCCACGCGTCGACGGCCCCCTCCTCCGCCGCCCCCAATGACATCTGGGCGGCGGTGATGGGAGACGCGCCGTGAGCCGCCGCCGGGTGACCGTGAACGCCGTCATGGTGCTGCTCTTCGCCGCGATCTGCGTCGGCGCCATGGAGTTCCTGGCGCTGAACATCGGCCAGCCGAACCCGCTCAGCGCCGGATACCGGGTGCGCGCCGTCTTCGCCGACGCCGACGGAGTGCCCACCGCCGCCGACGTGCGCGTCGCCGGGGTGCAGGTCGGCAAGGTCACCACCGTCGAGCGCGACGCCACCCATCCCAACGCCACCGTCGTGACCATGGAGATCAGCGACTCGCGGGCGGTGCCGGTGTACTCGAACGGCACCGCCAAGGTGAGGCCGAAGACGCTGCTCGGTGAGAAGTACGTGGACCTCGTGCCCGGCGACCGCCGCGGCGAGCAGCTGGCGAGCAACGGCACCCTGCCGCAGAGCAACACCACCACCACGGTGGAGGCCGACCAGATCTTCAACGCCTTCGACGCCAGGACCCGGGAGGAGCAGCGGCTGGTGCTGCAGGCGCTCGACGCCGCCACCCAGCACCGGGCCGGCGACCTGCAGGCGATCATCCCGCAGCTCCGGCAGGGGGTGGCCAACCTCGTCCCGGTGGCCCAGGTCTACGAGAAGGACAACCCCGAGATGGGGCGCATCCTCACCAACCTGGCGACGCTGATGGGCACCCTCGGCGACGAGCACCAGCAGCTCGCCGGGCTGCTCGCCAACGGCAACGTCGCCCTCGGGGCGATCGCCCAGCGCGACCAGTCGCTGATCACCACCCTGCGCGAGGCCTCGAACGTCGCCGCCGAGCTGAACGCGGCGGCGGCGCCGACCGTCGACGCCCAGCGCCAGGCGCTGGCGAAGCTCGCCCCCGCGCTCGGCGCCGAGCGCGGCTTCCTGGGGCAGGTGGTCGATCCCAACGCGGGCTGCCCGGGCAAGCCCAGCTGCGGCATCGACGAGGTGTTCACCGGCACCCTGCTCGGGCAGCTGAACTACCCCAACGACCAGCTCACGATCACCACCCCGACCGGACTGCGGGTGACCCAGCAGTGGGCCTCGCTCTTCACCCCGCCGCCCGGCCAGCACGCCGCCCTGAACATCGACCTCTCCTTCCACTGCGACACCCTCCAGACCACCCTGAGCCCGGTGCTCGGCCTGCTCGGCCTCCAGGGCGCCATCGGCACCATCTGCCCGCAGCTCACCGGCCAGGGGGCGGCGACCCACAGCTCGGGCACCTCCGACCCGCTGTCGGTGCTGGCCGCCTTCGCGGCGGGGCAGTCGCAGTGAACCGGCCGCTGATCCTGCTCACCCTCGCCGGGGTGGCCGCAGCCGGTCTCGCCTTCCTCGGCGGCGGCTCCGACGTCCACCACGTGACCGCGCGCTTCAGCGACGCCGACGGGCTGGTGACCGGGAACGACGTGCGTGTCGCCGGGGTGACCGCGGGCACCGTCGACAGCATCACCGTGGGCGCCGACCCCCGCACCGGCCCCTACGCCGAGGCGGTGCTCAGCATCGACGCGAGCCACTGGCCGCTGCGCCAGGGGACGCGTGTCGCGGTGCGTCCCAAGGGCGTCCTGAGCAACGTCTTCGTCGACCTCAGCCCGGGGTCGTCGGGTGCGGCCGCGATCGGCGACGGCCACGTCTTCGGGATCGCCGAGACCAGCAGCCCGGTCAACCTCGACCAGCTCGCCGACGTGTTCAACGCCGACGTGCGCACCGCCATCCGCACCCAGCTGCAGGAGGGGGTCATCGCCCTCGGCGGCCACGGCGCCACCGACCTCAACGCCGCCATCGCCCAGCTCGACCCCCTCACCAACGCGCTGATCCCCCTCACCGACGTCCTCGCCCAGCGCAGCCCGGAGCTCGACCGGCTCAACGTCGAGTTCGACACCATCACCGCGAAGCTCGCCTCCGAGGACCAGCACCTGCGCGGGCTGATCGCCGGCGGGAACACCCTGCTCGGGGCCCTGGCGGCGCGGCAGCACCAGCTCCAGGGCACCCTCGACCACGCCGCGGGCACGCTGTCCAGCCTCGACGCCGGTCTCAAGGGCGAGCAGGGCTACCTGGCCTCGATCTTCCAGAAGGGCCCGGGCGCGCTCGACCGCCTGCAGCAGGCGGCGGCGGTGCTGGCGCCCCTGATCCAGGCGGTCGACCCCCACATCCCCCACCTCGACATGCTCCTCGACGAGTTCATCAGCGGCACCGGGTACGCGATCAACGGCGTCGACACGCTGCGCGTCGACGCGGTGCTCAACCAGCCCGGGCACAGCGCCCAGCCCTGCGGTGGCCAGCACACCGCCGTCTCCGGCGAGCAGAAGGGCTGTCCCTTCACCCCCAACTACCGGCTGGGCTCGAGCGACTCCGGCTCCGGCGGCGCCACCCAGGCGGGTGCCTCCACGCCGGCCGCCGGCGACGGCGGCAGCTTCGACCTCGCGGGGATGTTCGGATGATCGGCAGCGCCCGCGGCCCCCGCATCAGCCCGGTCCTCGCCGGCGTCGTCGCCGCCGTGGTGATCGGCGCCGTGGTGCTGGTGATGGGCTGGATCAACGTGAACTTCGCCGCCCCCTGGGCGAGCACCCACACCGTGACCGCGCAGGTCACCGACGTCGACGGGATCGCGGTGAGCAGCGACGTGCGCATCGCCGGCCGGCTGGTCGGCCAGGTCACCCAGGTGACGGCGCGGGCCGACCACGCCGACCTCACCTTCCACGTCGACGGCGCGGAGTGGCCGCTGCCCGCCGACACCACCGCGAGCATCCGCCTCGCCACCCTGCTCGGCCAGAAGTACGTCGAGCTCGTCCCCGGCCAGGACCGCACCCGCCAGCTCGCCGACAACGGCCTCATCCCCCTGGCGGCGACCCGGCCGGTTGTCGACTTCGACCAGCTGCTCAACACCTTCGACCCGCCCACCCGCCAGGCGCTCACCAACCTGATCCGGACCGTGGGCGCCGGGGTGCAGGGGCAGGAGGGGAACCTGCAGCAGCTCGTCCCCGGCCTCCGGGATCTCTCGGTGCACGGCCGGTCGCCGACCGCGACGCTGGCCCAGCACGACGCCGACCTCAACACCATCCTCGCCAGCCTCGGCACCGCCGCCGACCAGCTGAACCGCAGCCGCAACGACCTCGCCGGGGTCATCGACAACATGAACTCGGTCACCGGGGCGCTCGCCGCCAACCCCGAGGTGGTGCGCGGCTTCATCAGCAACACCGGCGCGCTGAACCGCACCGCCCACCAGGTGCTCGGCAACGGCGGCGCCCCCCAGCTCGCCGCCGGCCTGCAGCAGCTCGCCCCGGTCGCCGGCCAGTTCGACCGCCTGCTCGCCTCGCTGCTGCCCCAGACCCAGGCCTTCCAGAAGGGCGGCGTGGCTCCCGCGATCACGCTCATCCACGAGATCGGCGACGCCATCTCCCAGAGCGACCGCGACGGCTACTTCCTGCGCCAGAACCTGCTCGGCATCGACTGCAGCGGCCTGCTGCCCACCGGCAGCTGCACCCTGCCCGCCTCGCCGCCCCCCCAGAAGACCACCCCGGCGCTGCCCCAGCTGCCGCTGCTCCCGCTGCTGCCCGGCATCCTCGGTCCGCACCCGGGCCCCACGCTGCTGCCGCCGCTGCTCGGCGGCCTGCTCGGCGACTGGTGGCCGAGTGGTGGCTCGGGCGCCTCGCTCGCGACCTTCGACCTCTGGGGAGCGCCCTGATGCGGACGCAGCCCCGGGTGAGCCCGGTGACCACCGGCATCGTGACCATCGCGGTGATCGTCCTCGTGCTCGTCGGCGTGGTCGTCGGCGGCCTGCCCGGCTCGCCGATCCCGGTGCCCTGGAGCCATCACGTCGAGCTGCGCGCCCAGCTCGCCGACGCCGACTCGCTGGCCCCCCACGCCTCGGTGGAGATCGCCGGGGTGAAGGTGGGCGAGGTGGTCGGCATCGAGAGCCGCAACGGCGCGGCGCTGGCGGTGATGAACGTCGACTCCCAGTTCGCCGACGTCCACCGCGACGCGACGGTGATGCTGCGTCCCCACGGCTTCTTCGGCCCCAAGTTCCTCGAGATCGCACCCGGCAGCGCCTCGGCACCGGCGATCGGCGGGGGCGATGTCATCCCCGAGAGGCAGACCGTGCTCCCCGTCGACCTCGACCAGATCCTCCACGCCCTCGGTGCGCCGGAGCGGGCCAGCCTGCAGACCGCGCTGGTCCAGCTCGGCCAGGCCGCCGCCGGCCGCGGCGACGACGTCAACCACCTCGTCGCCAACGCCCGGACGCTCACCGCCGGCCTGCTCGACCCGGTGCAGGCGCTCGACGCCGTGGGCCCCAACCTCGGCGACATGCTGGTGAAGAACGAATCCTTCAGCGCCGCCTTCGCCCTGGTGCCGCTCGACGAGCTGGTGGCGAGCACCGACCGCACACTGGCCGCGTTCGCCGCCAACTCCGACCACCTGCAGTCGCTCCTCACCCATGCCGACAGCACCCTGACCACCCTCGACACCGCGCTCAGCGGGCAGGGCGGCAACCTCCACGCCATCCTCGACCAGGCGCCGGGGGTGATCGACCGGCTGAACCAGTTCAACGACCTGCTGGCGGCGTTCGGCGCCAACCTGCGCGGACTGCAGCCGGGCCAGCCGGTGGACGCGACCCCCGGGATCATCAGCGCCATCGAGAACATCCGGTCGGCGTTCGCGGGCAGCGACCCCTGCTCGAAGAACCCCGCCCAGCCGTGCTCGCCGGGCGACAGCCGCCAGCACTACGTGCGGGTGGAGACCTTCGGGCTGCTGCCGAACGTCCCTATCCCCTGCAGCGTGCTCCCCGCGGGACCGCTGAGCAAGCTGCCCTGCACCGCCGCGGCCACCTCCACCCCGCTGAGCGAGGACACGCTCTCGCTGCTCCTGGGGGCGTAGGCGCGGGGAGCCGGAGCGCCTACCCGTCGTAATCCACCACGACCCGCGCACTGGTCGGATGCGACTGACACGTCAACACGTACCCCCGCTCCAACTCCGCGGGACTCAACGCGTTGTTGACGTCCATCTCCACCGTGCCCTCGCACAACCGCGCCCGGCAGGTCCCGCACGCACCCCCCATGCACGAATAGGGAATGTCCTCCCGCACCCGCAGCGCCGCCTCCAGGATCGACTCGCCCCCAGACGGCAGCGAGAAACCCGTGGCCACGCCGTCGACACGAACGGTCACCGCACTGGCCACACCCCCCGCTCGTGCAGACCGGGCCCGGCGAACGGCGGCGGTGTCGACCTGGAACAGCTCCACATGCACGTGCGAGGGGTCGGCGCCGTGCTCGAGCAGCGTGACCGAAGCCTCCCGCACCATCGCCTCCGGCCCGCAGAGGAACCATTCATCCACGGAGTCGGAGGCCAGCTCGCCCCGCAGCAGCGGGGCCAGCGCCGCGCGGTCGATGCGGCCGCGCACACCGGGCGGCGGGCAACTCTCGCGGGAGAGATGGTGACGCACCGTGAGCCGCCCGGGATACGCCAGGACGAGCTCGGCGAGCTCGTCGCGGAAGAGCGTCGACGCCGCGGTGCGGTTGCCGTAGAGCAGGGTGAAGCGGCTCTCGGGCTCGACCTCGAGGGTGGTGGCGAGGATGGAGAGGATCGGGGTGATGCCACTGCCCGCGGCGATGGCGGCGTAGTGCCGGACGTTGGTGGGCGCGAGCTCGGTGAAGAACCGTCCCGCCGGGGTCATCACCTCGAGCACGTCGTTGGGCGACAGCTGGTGGGCGGCGAAGCACGAGAAGGCGCCGCGGGGCAGGATCTTGATCGCGATGCGCAGCGTCCCCGACGCCACCGGCGCGCAGATCGAGTACTGGCGCCGGACGCCGACGCCGCCGAGGTCGGTGCGCACCGTGACGTGCTGCCCCTGGGTGAAGCGGAAGGCCTCGCGGAGAGCCTCGGGGACGTCGAAGGTGATCATCACGCAGTCGTCGGTCGGCCGCTCCACCAGGGCGACGCTGAGTGCAGGTGATGGACGAGGTGGTAGTTCTGATAGAACATCAGCGGGGTCAGGAACCGCTCCCAGCGCACCCGGATGCGGGTGGCCTGGTACCGGTTCTCGCGCTGGGTGGCGGTGAGCCCGTGGTGCGGCAGCCAGTCGAACCACCAGGCGAGCACGCAGATCGACAGCCGCTGGGGGATCAGCCAGACCACCGCGAGGGTGGCGAGGTTCCCGGTCACCGCGGCGACGGTGATGCCCGCGGCGCTGAGCAGCGCCACCGCCACCGTCTCGCCCCACTCGGCGCGCGGCCGGGTGCGCAGCCGGGGCAGGTAGATCCGCGTGTACCAGCCGTCGATGGTCGCCCAGCGGAACGGCAGCTGCCACCAGGGCGCGTGGCTCGCGTAGGTGTCCGGGTCGATCTCCGCCGCCTCGTTGGTGTTGCGGTGGTGCTCGATGTGGATGTAGCGGAAGAGCGAGAAGCTCGCGTACGGAACCAGGAACACGATCGAGAGCCGCCCGAGCAGCGAGTTGAGCCAGCCGGCCCGGCTCACCGCGTGGTGGGAGGCGTCGTGGAGCACGGTGAACATGGCGAAGCTCACCATGGTGTCGACGGCGACGGTGAGCCAGGCCGGAACGTGCCCGGTCGCGTAGGCCGCGGTCATCACCACGAAGACGGCGAGCGACGCCGCGAAGAGGGCGACCGTGGGCTCGGCCACCTGGGGGACCGGCTCTCCCGGGTCGGGGAGCCGCCGCCGCGCCGCCGCCGCCTCGGCCGGGGGACCGGCGACGCGAGTCTGAGGTCGTGCCTCGCTGATCGCCATGGCGGTTCGCGCCCCATGCACACCTACACTGGGCGTCGATGGTAGTCCACGAGGTGGCGCGGTGAGCCTCCAGTACGACGTTCTCGTGGTCGGAAGCGGGTTCGGGGGAAGCGTCAGCGCGCTGCGCCTGAGCGAGAAGGGCTACCGGGTCGGCGTCCTCGAGGCCGGGCGGCGCTTCGGTCCCGACGACCTGCCGAGCACCAGCTGGCGGCTGCGGCGCTACCTCTGGATGCCGCGCCTCGGGCTGCGTGGCATCCAGCGGATCACCCTGCTCGACGACGCCATGATCCTGTCCGGCTGCGGCGTCGGCGGCGGGTCGCTGGTGTATGCCAACACCCTCTACGAGCCGCTCGCCCCCTTCTACCGCGACCCGCAGTGGGCGCACATCACCGACTGGAGATCAGAGCTGGCGCCCTGGTACGCCCAGGCGCGGCGCATGCTCGGGGTGAACGAGGTGCAGGTCGACACCCCGTCCGACGCGGTGATGCGCACCGTCGCCGAGCGGCTCGGGGTCGCGAGCACCTTCCACCACACCCCGGTGGGGGTGTTCTTCGGCGCCCCCGGCGAGCGCGTCGCCGACCCGTACTTCGGCGGCGCCGGCCCGGCGCGCACCGGGTGTATCCAGTGCGGCGAGTGCATGACCGGCTGCCGCCACGGCGCCAAGAACAGCCTCGACCTCAACTACCTCCACCTCGCCGAGCGCCTCGGCGCCCGGGTGCACCCCGAGACCCAGGCGGTGCGCATCCGGCCGCTGCCCGGCGGCGGCTACGCGGTCGACACCGAGCGTCCCGGGGGGTGGCTCCACCGCCGCCGGCGCACCTACACGGCCGAGCAGGTGGTGGTCTCCGCCGCGGTGCTCGGCAGCCTGCGGCTGCTCCTCGACGCCCGCGACGGCGGCGACCTGCCCGGGCTCTCCGAGCGGCTCGGCCACGTGGTGCGCACCAACTCCGAGGCGATCCTCGGCGCCGCCACGCCACGGGTCACCACCGACTACTCGCGCGGGGTGGCGATCACCTCCTCGATCCACCCCGACGAGGTGACCCACATCGAGCCGGTGCGCTACGGCCGGGGCAGCAATGCGATGGGGCTGCTCGCCACCATCCTGGTCTCGGGGAGCGGTCGCCTCCCCCGGCCGCTGCGCTTCCTGCTCGCCGCCGCGGCCCATCCCCGCACCTTCGCGCGCTCGCTCTCGGTGCGGCGCTGGTCGGAGCGCACCATAATCCTGCTGGTCATGCAGAGCCTCGACAACAGCCTGCGGATCATGCGCCGCGGCGGCCGGCTCGGGCCCCATCTCCGCAGCACCCAGGGCCACGGCGAGCCCAACCCCACCTACATCCCGGTGGGCCACCGGGCCGCCCGGCTGGCGGCCGAGGCGATCGGCGGCCTGCCCGGCGGCTCGATCAACGAGTCGGTCCTGAACATCCCGATGACGGCGCACATCCTCGGCGGCTGCTGCATCGGGGACGGTCCGGCCACGGGGGTGATCGACGCCTACCACCGGGTGTACGGCCACCCCGGCCTGCACGTCTGCGACGGTTCGGCGGTCAGCGCCAACCTCGGCGTCAACCCCTCGCTGACGATCACCGCGATGACCGAGCGGGCGATGTCGCTGTGGCCGAACCGGGGCGAGGCCGACCCCCGGCCCGAGCTCGGCGCCGGCTACCGCCGGGTCGCCCCGGTCGCGCCGCGCCGGCCCGCCGTGCCCGCCACGGCACCCGCGGCGCTGCGCGTCGAGGCGCCGGAGCCCGCCTAGGGTGGCCGGGGTGATCGGGCGCGCCGAGGGCCTTCTCGCCGAGGCGCCGCATCTGCCCGGCCGGGTGTTCCGCGGGCTGCGCGGCTGCTCGCTCGAGCGCGCGGTGCGCGGGCGGGTGGTGATGGTCACCGGCGCCTCGTCGGGCATCGGCTGCGCCACCGCCCTGCGGGTCGCCTCCGCCGGCGGCGTGGTGCTGCTCGTCGCCCGCCGCGGCGACGCCCTGGTCGAGGCGTGGCGCCGGATCGAGTCCGCCGGCGGCGAGGCCCACGTCCACCGCTGCGACCTCGCCGATCCCGAGGACGCCGCCCGGCTGATCGCCGAGGTGCTCGCCCGCCACGACCACGTCGACGTGCTGGTGAACAATGCGGGCCGCTCCATCCGGCGCCCCGTGCACGAGGCCTACGAGCGCCTCCACGACTACGAGCGGACGATGCAGCTCAACTACCTCGGCGCGGTGGGTCTGGTCCTCGGGCTGCTGCCGCGGATGCGTGAGCGCCGGTCGGGGCACATCGTCAACATCTCCTCCCAGGGGGTGCAGCTCAGCGCTCCCAACTACTCCGCCTACATCGCCTCCAAGGCGGCGCTCGACGCCTTCTCGCGGTGCATCGCGCCCGAGGTGCAGGGTGACGGGGTGCGGATCACCACCGTCTACATGCCGCTGGTGCGCACCGCGATGTCCGAGGCCGGCGGCGTCCGCCGACCGATGCCGGCGCTCAGCCCCGAGCAGGCCGCCGAGCTCGTCGCCGACGCCATCGCCCACCGCCCCCGCCGGGTGGCAACCCCCGTCGGCAACCTCGTCGAGCTCGCCTACGCGGCGGTGCCCGGCGCGGTCGGCCGGGTGGTCGACGGCGCCTACCGGCTCCTCTCCTCCGAGGAGCCGGGGGTCAGCAGCCGGCGACGAAGGCGGTGATCTCGGCGGTCAGCCGGGCAGGGGCCAGCCGCATCTCCAGCAGGGTGCTCGCCTCCACCAGCCGCGCGTTGGGCAGCTCGGCGGCGAGCATGTCGGCGTCGGAGAAGACGTGGATGGGGTCGCGGTGGTGGCCGATGATCAGCGCCGGGACGTCGAGGGTGCGGCGCACCGAGCCGGGAGGCGCGACCCGGTCGAAGAGGATGCCCTGGATCACCGCACCGCTCGGGCCGGGGTCCTGCCGGACCATGTCGAGGGCGACGTCGACCCAGAAGGGCACGAGCGCGCTCGGCACCATCCGGGTGAGCAGGGACACCATCGACATCGCCGGGCGGCCCAGGGTGAGCGCCAGCATGATCGGGGTGAACACCGCCGCCCCGGCGGGGAGGGCGTGGTCGAGCACGGGCATCTCGATGACCATGCCGTCGACCCGTTCCGGGGCCTGCGCCGCCACCTCGAGGGTGACGTTTGCGCCGAGCGAGGTGCCGCCCACCACGGCGCGCTCGACACCGAGGTGGTCGAGCAGGGCCGCCGCCTGGCCTGCGAACAGGGGCATCGAGTAGCTCGCCATGTCGGTGGGACGGTCGGACAGGCCGTGGCCGAGGAGGTCGAGGGTGACCACGCGGTGGCCCCGCTCGGCAAGCGCGGTGGCGAGGTGGAGGTGCATCCGCTGCGAGAGCAGCAGGCCGTGGATCAGCAGGCAGGTGCGCCCGCCGTCGCCGTGGACGGTGTACGCGAGCCGGTGCCCGCGGTGGAGAAAGGTGCCGGTCCGGCTCATCGCCCCCCATCCTGACAAGGTGACCTTGACGGAGTTACATGTGACATCATAACATGACGAGGTAAGCCCGATGCCCCCTCCTGGAGGAGCCGCCATGATCCTGACGCTGACCGCCGAGCCGATCGGCCACACCACCCCGGCCGAGTGGCTGTGGGTGGTCGGCGTGGTCGGGCTCCTGCTGGCCGTGTCCGGATGGCTGGTGGCCACCGGTGACCCCGGCGGCCGGCGCCCGCCGCTCTCCTGGCTGGAGCGCGCCTCGTCCTCCCTGGAGCGGGTCACCGGGCTGCCCGGCTGGTGCGCCGCCGGCGTGCTCCTCCACGGCTGGGCGCTGCTGTCCGCGGGCCTCGGGTTCTTCTGGGACGTGGCCTGGCACATCGACCTCGGCCGCGACGACCAGCTCCTCACCCCCGCGCACGTGCTCATCCTCGCAGGCCTCGGCGGTCTCGGCGCCGCCGGCGCGGTGAGCGTCGCCATGGCCACCCTCGACGGCGCCGCCACCGGCTGGTCGCTGGGGCGGCTGCGCATCCCCCGCGGCGCCGCCGCGCTGCTCGCCATCGGCGCCGGCGGGCTCTCCGGCTTCCCCCTCGATGACCTCTGGCACGCCAGCTACGGCGTCGACGTGACCATGTGGGGCCCCACTCACCTGCTGATGATCGGCTCCGCGGTGCTCTCGCCGGTGGCCGTCTGGCTGCTGCTCGGCGAGGCCGGCCGCCACGCCGGCCGTCCCCGGGTGCGCGAGAGCCTCTGGTTCGCCGCCGCCGCGGGGCTGCTGATCGCCTTCAGCGCCATGCAGCTGGAGTTCGACGACGGCGTGCCCCAGTGGCAGGCGCTCTACCAGCCGGTGATCATCGGGCTCGGCGCCACCCTGCCGATGGTCGCCGCCCGGGTCGCGCTCGGCCCGTGGGCGGCGGTGCGCGTCACCGTCAGCTTCCTCGTCCTCCGCGGCATCGTGGCCCTCCTGGTCGGCCCCGGCCTCGGCCACGTGGTCCCCCACTTCCCCCTCTACCTGGGCATCGCGATCTGCGTCGAGGCCGGCTACCTGCTCACCTCCGGCCGCGCGGCGCTGACCTCGGCGCTGACCGCGGGCGCCCTCGCCGGCACCGTGGGGCTGGCCACCGAGTGGGGCTTCAGCCACCTCTGGGGCCGCGAGCCCTGGCAGCCACAGATGCTTCACGGCATCTGGGCGGCGGCGCTGATCTCGGTGGCGGGCGCGGTGTGCGGCGCCGCCCTCGCCGGGGCCACCGCCTGGCGCCGCCCGCAGGTGCCCGCCCGAATCGCGGCGCTCGCCGGCGTCTGCGCGATGGGGCTGCTCGCCGTGCCCCTGCCCCGCGACTCCGCGCCGATCACCGCGGTGGTGCGCACCACCCTGGTGGGTGCTCCCCAGCCCGCGCTCGACCGGTTCGGCGGCGCCGCTCTCCACCAGGACGTGGCCGTCGAGGTCGACGTCACCCCCGCGGACGCGGCCCGGGGCGCCGACCTCTTCTGGGTCAACGCCTGGCAGGGAGGCGGCATGCACACCTCGCCGCTGGTCGAGGTCGCGCCGGGCCGCTGGCGGACGGAGGCGCCGGCGCCCACCGGGGGCACCTGGAAGACCATCCTGCTGCTCGGCAAGGGCGCGCTGCTGGTCGCCGCGCCGGTGGCGATGCCGTCCGACCCGGCCTACGGACAGGCCGCGATCCCGTTGCGGGCGGAGCGCACCGAGGCCTTCGTCCCCGCCTCCCAGATGTTCCTGCGCGAGGCCCACGGCGGCGCCGTCTGGCCCGCGGTCGTCGCCTACAGCGCCCTCGGCCTGGTCACCGCGGGCTGGCTGACGGTGCTGGTGGCCGGGGCGGTCTCTCTGGCCCGCTCGGGCGGACGGCCCGGGCGCCCCACCGCGCCACGGCCGCGCCGCGGGCTGGCGCGCACCGGGGCGGCGTCGTGAGCCGGCGCGACATCGCCGGCCTGCGGGTGGTGATCACCGGCGCCGGCGGAGGCATCGGCTCGGCCACCGCGGCGGCGCTCCAGGCCCGCGGGGCCCGGGTCTGCGGCATCGACCTGCACGGGGGCGGCGAGCTGATCGCGGCCGACGTGCGCGACCAGGAGGCGATGCAGGCGGCGGTCGACGAGGCGGCGCGCCGGCTCGGCGGCATCGACGTTCTGGTCAACAACGCCGGGATCGGCACCGCCCAGGACGCCGGCGCTCTCCCCGACGCCCAGGCCCGTGCCACCCTGGAGGTCAACCTGCTCGGCGCCTGGATCACCACCGCCGCGGCGCTGCCGCACCTGCTCCGCATCCGCGGCCACATCGTCAACGTCGCCTCGGGGCTGGCGATCGTCGCCATGCCGTACGCCGCCGCGTACTCGGCGAGCAAGCGCGGCCTCGCCGCGTACTCGGATGCGGTGCGCCTGGAGTACCGTGGCCGGGTGACCGTCACCACCGTGTACCCGGGCTACGTGCGCACCGCCATCCACGAGGGCCCGGCGGCGCAGGGTATCGCCCTCGAGGGTCTGGTCAACGCCGACGCGGTCGAGCAGGCGGCGGCGGCGCTGGTGCGGGCCTGCAGCCACCGCCCCCGCGAGCTCTCCACCAGCCGCACCACCGCGCTGTCGCTCGCCGTGGCCCGCCACCTCCCCCGGCTGGTCGAGGCGGTGGTGGTCCGCCGGTTCGAGGCACGGCGGCGCCGGGGCGGCATCCAGCCCACCTTCCTGCAGTGATCCCTCGCGTCCTCCCCCTGCCCAGTCGCCGCATCGCCGGGCGGGCGGCGGACGCCCTCGGCCGCCGGGTGCGCGGCGCCGTCCCCGCCGCCGACCTCGACGACCGCGACCCGGACTACATCCGCGACAACCTCCCCGGGCTCTGGCTGCTGGCCACCATCTGGCACCGCGCCGAGGTGCGCGGGCTCGAGCACATCCCCGAGACCGGGCCGGTGCTGCTGGTCGGCAACCACTCCGGCGGGAACGCCAGCCCCGACACCCTGATCTTCACCCTCGCCTTCTCCGCGCGCTTCGGGGTGGAGCGGCGCTTCCACCAGCTCGCCCACAACCTGGTGGTCGGCTACCCCGTGCTCGGCGGGATCCTCCGTCGCTTCGGCACCGTCGCCGCCTCGCCCGAGAACGCCCGCCGGGCGCTGCGCGGCGGCGCCGCGGTTCTCGTCTACCCCGGCGGCGACTGGGAGGTGGCGCGCCCCAGCTGGCAGTCGGCGCGGATCGACTTCGGCGGCCGCCGCGGCTTCCTCCGGCTGGCCCTCGAGGAGGGGGTGCCGGTGGTCCCGGTGGTGAGCATCGGCGGCCAGGAGACGGCGCTGTTCCTCACCCGGGGCGAGTGGCTGGCGCGGCTGCTCCGCCTCGACCGCACCCTCAGGCTCAAGACCCTGCCGGTGTCGCTGGCCCTGCCCTGGGGGCTGAACGTCGGCGACCTGCTGAGCCACCTCCCGCTCCCCGCCAAGATCACCATCCAGTGCCTGCCCCCGATCGACCTCGCGGCGCGCTTCGGCCCCCGGCCGGACGTCGACGACGTCTACGAGGCCGTGGTCGAGGAGATGCAGGACGAGCTCAGCCGCCTCGCCGCCGAGCGGCGCCTCCCCCTGGTCGGCTGATGCGGATCGAGCTCACCACCGAGGTGGCGGCGCCTCGGGAGGCGGTGTGGGCGAGCGTCGCCGAGCTCGGCTCCTGGCCGGGGCTGATCCACGGCCTCACCCGGTTCGACCACACCGGGGGCCCGGCGGCCGGGCTGGGGGCGCGCTACAGCATGCGCATGCGAGTGGGCTCCGCCGACGTCGGCGGGCTGATCGAGATGGTGGAGTGGGACGAGGGCAGCGAGGTCGCCTGGACCAGCGTGCTCGGCATCGGCCAGCGCGGCCGCTGGCGGCTGCGCGACGCCGGCCCCGGCGCCACCCGGGTGACGCTGCGCTTTGCCTACCAGTCGCCGGGGCTGCTCGGCTGGGTCGCCGACCGGGTCGCCGCGCCGGTGGTGCGCCGCAACCTCGACGCCGGCCTCGACGAGCTGCGCCGCCGCGCCGTGGAGGCGGCCGCCCGCCCCCGGCGGCGCCGCCGTCCCGCCCGCACCACCAGCACGAGGTGACCGCAATGGACCCGGAGCCGCCCACCCCCGCGGACCACGCGCCGCCCGCTCCCGCGGACGCCGAGCCGCCCACCGCCGCGAATCCCGACCCGCCCGCTCCCGCGCAGGTCGCCGCGCTGATCGCCGCCGTCGACGACACCACCCTGGAGGACCAGCTCGCCGCGCGGGGCATCGACGACGTCCTCGCCCAGATCTTCGAGGAGATGGCCCGCCGCTTCCTCTCCTTCCGGGCGCCGGGGCGCACCGCGGTGATCCAGTACGACGTGCGCCTTCGCGACGGCTCGGTGCGGAGCTGGCAGATGCGCATCGCCGACGGCGCCTGCACCGTCGCCCCGGGCACCGAGCGGACCGCGCAGGTGACCGCGCAGATCGCGCTCCCCAAGTTCATGCGCCTGCTGACCGGAACCCTCGACCCGATCGCCGCCTTCCTCGGCGGCGACCTCAAGGTCCGCGGCGACGTGATGCTCGCCCAGCAGATGCAGAACTGGTTCGACCGCTCCTACTGATCAGGACTGCAGCAGGAGGGGTGGCTCACCTCCGACACCGCGGGAGAGCGGACGGCGCGCCGGATCCGGAGTGGTGTACCGCGGTTCCTCCGACCTGGGGAGCGGCCCGTCCAGGTAGGCTCACCGTCCGGAGGGAGCGTGCAGGCGGGGCCCCGGTGAGGGCGGCGAGGAAGAGGGCCGTCTCGGACAGTTGAGCACCACCGTCCCCGAGCTCACCTGGGTGGCGCGCGCCCCGAGCAGCCGGGCGAGCGGTGGACGGTGCGCCTCTCCCCGCAGGTATGCCCGCACCTGCTCCAGCCCGGACAGCGAGTACCGCCGCGGCCCGGTCAGCGACCCGGCAGCTCTCTCTTCAGGACCTTCCCCGTGGCGTTGCGGGGGAGGGAGTCGAGGAACGTGACGTCGCGGGGCACCTTGTAGCGGGCGAGGTGGTCGCGGACGTGGGCGCGCACCGTGTCGGCGTCGAGGGAGGCGCCGTCGCGGCGCACCACATAGGCGGCGAGGCGCTGCCCGAACTGGTCGTCGGGGACGCCGATGACGGCCACGTCGGCGACGGCGGCGAGACCGTGGAGCAGCTCCTCCACCTCGGCGGGGAAGACGTTCTCGCCGCCGGAGATGATCATGTCGTCGTCGCGTCCCTCGACGAGGAGGAGGCCGTCCTCGGTGAACCGGCCGACGTCGCCGCTGCTGACCAGGGTGCCGAGCCGCTCCTTGTCGGCACCGCTGGTGTAGCCCTCGAAGACCATGCTGTTGCCGACGAAGATGCGGCCGACGTGCTCGGGGGGCAGCTCGTTGCCGTGCTCGTCGAGGATCCTGACGATCGTCCCCCGGGGCGGCCGGCCGGCGGTGCCGGGGTGGGAGCGCAGCTCGGCGGGGGTGGCGATCGCCGCCCAGGCCACCTCGGTGGAGCCGTAGAGGTTGTAGAGGACGTCGCCGAACTCGTCCATGAACCGCAGCCCCAGCGGACCGGGCAGCGCCGACCCGCTCACCGCCACCACCCGCAGCGACGCCGGCCGGCGGCTGCCGCGCACGTGCTCGGGCAGGTCGAGGATGCGCTGGAGCATCACCGGCACCGCGACGAGGGCGTGGGCGCGGTGCTGCGATAGCACCGCCAGGGTGGCGGCGGGGTCGAAGCGGCGCTGCAGCACCACCGTCGAGGCCAGCAGCGTGCCCAGCAGCAGGTTGGCGAACCCCCAGGTGTGGAAGAGCGGCGCCGCGATCACCGTGGTCTGACGGGCGCGCAGCGGGATGCGCGACAGGATGGCGATCACGGGGTCGATCCCTCCGGCGGCGGCCCGCGACGCGCCCTTGGGAGCGCCGGTCGTCCCCGAGGTGAGCAGGGTGAAGCGGCCGGGCCGCGAGGGAGGCACCACGGTCTCGCCCTCGTGGCGCTCGGCGAGGCGGTCGAGCGCCGGCGTGTTCCGGGGTGGCTCGGTGTCGTGCCAGGCGATGAAGCGCCGGCGGCGGCGGGCTGCCTCGCGGAGCAGCTCGGTGAACTCCTCGTCGTGGATGACGACCCGCGCCCTCTCGCCGCGGATCACCCCGGCGAGCTGGGGCCCGGCGAAGGAGGTGTTGAGCAGCACCCCGTCGGCGCCGAGCTTGGAGACCGCCACCATGGCCTCGACGAACCCGCGGTGGTTGCGGCAGAGGACCGCCACCCGGTCGCCCTCGCCGACGCCCGCCTCGTGGAGGCCGTGGGCGATCGCGCTGGTGCGCCGGTCGAGCTCGGCGAAGGTGACGGTGCCGTTGTCGTCGACGATCGCCGGCTCGTCGGGATATCGCGCCGCTGCGGTCGCGTAGCCGGCGGCGGGGGTGAACCCCCAGCGCACCAGCGAGAGCAGCGCGGCGACCAGCCGGTCGGGTCGCGACGGCCGCAGCACACCCGCGTCGCTGAGCACCCGCACGGCGTCGAGCTGGCCGGCGACGGCGCGCACCGGCCGGTCGGGCCGGAGCAGCCACGAGATCGCACCCGCGCCCGGCAGCGAGCGCTGCCCCCCCCTGCGCCCGGGCTCCTCGGCGTCCATCTCGCTGATGATCATGCGCCTGTGGAGCCGCGGATCGTGGCATGCTCGGAGTCATGGCCCCAGCGGCGGACGGACCGCGGTCGCGCCCCACCACCCGCCGTGTCCCGGCACCGGGGGCGGCGCCGCCGCCACCGCCGCCGCCGGCCCCCGATCCGCCCTCGTTCGGGGACGCCGTCGCCGGCCTGCTGCGGCTGCCCTGGGCGGTGCTCGACCTGCTCAACGCCGAGGCCAACCTCCGCCGCGCCCTCGAGGCGCCGGCGCGGATCGAGCGCCTCGCCGTCGCCCTGGAGCGCGCCGTGACCCTGCTCGAGGTGCTGGTGACCGAGGTCGACCCCGAGCGCGTCCGCCAGACCGTGGCCCGGCTGGACCGCCTCGCCGCGTCGGCCGAGAAGGCCGCCTCGATGATCGACCGGCTCGAGGTCGAGGTCGACGTCGAGCGCCTCGGCGAGACCATCACCCGGGTCTCACGGCTCAGCGCCACCGCCGAGGACGTGGCCATCACCCTCACCGACGCGGTCGGCGGGCGGCTCTCCCAGACCCTGTCGATGCTCGACCGGCTGCTCGCCGTCGCCGAGGAGATGAACCGCAACATCCGGCAGATCGAGGGCCTCCTCGAGGGGGTGCGCGGCGTGGTCGGCGCGCCGCTCCAGAACCTGCCGATGCCCGCGCTGCTGCGCCGCGTGCTCCGCGATCCGAACCCCGAGCCGGAGGCGGACTGAGCTCAGGAGCCCCGGCGAGCCGCGCCGGCGGCCGGCGAGGAGGCGAGGTACTCGAGCGCCCGCTCAGGGGTGGCCTCGTGCACCGGGTGGTGCGATGGGCGGAGGTAGCGGGGAACGGCGTGGAGCAGCACCCACCCCGGCGCCCGCCCGGCGCGGACCGCCCGGGTGTACTCGCGCAGCCGGTAGCGGCGACCGTGCAGGGTGGGATCCTGGCGCACCAGAAAGCGGGCGCCCCGGTACCAGAGCGCGACCATCACCGGAAAGGCGAGCAGCATCCCCTCGACCCGGAGCAGGTAGCGGGCGCGGCCGCCGAGTGCCTGGAAGGCCTCGAAGGCGACGCAGCGGTGCTCCACCTCCTCGGCGGCGTGCCAGCGAAGGAGGTCGAGCATCACCGGGTCGGCGCCGGCCTCGTCGTACGCCCCGCTGTCGCAGATCGCCCACTCGCCAAGCACACAGGTGAAGTGCTCGATGGCGGCGATGATGGCGAGGCGGTGGCGCAGCCAGCTTCGCCGCAGCGGCGCGGGCAGCGAGCGGTCGCCGAGCAGGCGGTTGAAGAGGAACTCGATGTGGCGCGTGTACGGGGTGGTCTCGAGACCGTGCTCGCGGAGGTGGTCGAGCACCGCGGAGTGCGCCCGCGCGTGCACCGCCTCCTGGCCCATGAAGCCCCGGACCTCGGCGCGCAGCCGCTCGTCGGCGATCCCCGGCAGCGCCTGCCGGTAGACGTCGACGAACCAGCGCTCGCCCGCGGGCAGGAGGAGGTGGAGCACGTTGATGAGATGGGTGGTCATCGGGTCGCCGGGGAACCAGTGGAGCGGCGTCGACTCCCAGTCGAAGCGCACCTGCCGGGGGCGAATGGCGGCGTCAGAGGGCATCGATCTTCGCCAGGGCGCGGGCGACGCCGGGCGCGGCGCGGCTCAGCAGCCGCATCGCCCTCGCCTCCACGGTGACCGGCACCACCGCGGCGTCGCGCTCGACCGCGCGCAGGATCGCCGCCGCCACCCGCTCCGGCGGGTAGTTGCGGCGGCGGTAGAGCCGGGTGCTGCGCTCGCGCAGCCGCTCCTGCTCCGCCGCCGACCGGCCCACGAAGCGGGTGGTGCGGGTGATGGCGGTGGCCACGAACCCGGGACACACCGCGGTGACGCCGACGCGGTGGGGGGCCATCTCGGCGCGCAGGCACTCGCTGAGCATCAGCACCGCCGCCTTGCTGGTGCTGTAGGCGGGGAGCGTCCGCGAGGGCGTGAACGCGGCCGCCGAGGCGACGTTCACGATGTGCCCGCCCTGGCCGCGCTCCACCATCCGCCGGCCGATCAGCCGGCAGCCGTGGAGCACCCCCCAGAGGTTGACGTCGAGCACCCGCCGCCACTCCTCCACGCTGGTGTCGAGAAAGCTGCCGGCGACGCCGATCCCGGCGTTGTTGACGAGCACGTCCACCACCCCGTGCTCGGCGGCGACCCGCTCGTCCAGGTCCGCCATCGCCGCGGCGTCGGAGACGTCGGCGGTGAGCGCCCAGGCCCGGGCACCGCAGAGCCGGGCGAGCTCCGCGGTCCGCTCGGCGGCGGTGGCGTCGACGTCGACCGCCAGCACCCGGGCGCCGGTCTCGGCGAAGGCGAGCGCGGTGGCCCGGCCGATGCCGCTGCCCGCCCCGGTGACCAGCACCAGGCGGCCCGCGCTGGGGGACTCGGTGCCCGCCTCGACCTCGTCGACGAACTCGCCGATCCAGCCCGCCAGCTGCGCCGGATGGGTGAGCGGCAACCAGTGGCCGGCGTCGATGGCGCGCCGCCGCAGCACCGGGGCCCAGCGGTCGAGGTCGTCGAAGAGCCGGGGGGAGACGAAGTGGTCGCGGCGCGCCACCACCAGCTGCACCGGGGCGTGGGCGACGGCGTCGGTGCGGGGACGCTCCATCCGCCGTCGCATGTTGCGGCGGTAGAGGCCGATGCCGTGGACGGCGTCCGCGGCCAGGGTCGGGGCCGGATGGCGGTGGCTCGGCGGCACCTGCTCGGTCCGGCGCAGGATGCTCGCCCAGCGGCGCGCCACCACCGTGCGCCAGGCCAGCTCGGGGAGCAGGGGCGCCTGGAACGCGGCGATGTACCAGGAGCGGCGGGCCTGCCCGGCAAGCGCCGCCAGCGCCCCCGGGGTGGGCCGGCGCAGCCGCCTGCGCATCCAGTGCGCGGAGTGGTCGAGGGAGGGCCCGCTGATCGAGGTGAACGAGCGCACCCGCCCGCGCATCCGCGCTGCGGTGACCATCTCCCAGCCGGAGATCGAGCCCCAGTCGTGGCCCACCAGGTGCACCGGCCGCCCCGGCACCAGGGCGTCGAGCACCGCGGCGCAGTCGTCGACGAGGAGCTCGAGGTCGTAGCCGGCGCTTCCCTCCGGAGCGCTCGACTCGCCGGCGCCGCGCATGTCGTAGGCGATCACGTGGAGGCGTTCGGCGAGGCGCTGGGCGACCTCCTCCCAGACCTCCTTGGTGTCGGGGTAGCCGTGGAGCAGCAGCACCGTGGGCGCCGACCGGTCGCCGAGCTCGACCGCGGCGAGCCGCACCCCTCCGGCGTCGACGCGGTGCTTCTCCGCTCCCGCGATCATGCGATGGCCGCGGCGGCGCGCGAGCGGCGCACGTGAGGGAGATCGTCATCGAGCCAGACGGCGTCGTCCTCGGTGACCACCAGCAGCTCCTCGAACTTCACCCCGACGCCGCGGAACCCGATGTGGGGCTCGACCGCCCACATCCCCGGGGTGGGGGGATGGTCGGAGGACCGGCCCGGACCCCAGAGCGGCGACCAGCCGGCGCGGTGGCCCACCACCGCGTCGTGGAGCAGCGAGCGCAGCGCCCGCACCCCGAAGCCGGCGACGATCGGCCGGGGCCCCCGGCCGGTCACCACGCCGACGCGGTGGGCGATCACCCCGAAGGGGTAGCGGCGGTGCCGGTTGGTGTAGCCGTGGCGCTCGATCAGCCGGTCGACGTCCGCATAGACGGCGCGGAGGGTGCGGCCGGAGCGCACCCCGTCGAGCACCAGGGCGCGGTACTCGCCGAGGTCGGCGCAGAGCCGCGCGTGCACCGCGTTCTCCCCGAGGCAGCCGGAGTAGCCGATGTCGGCGGTGTGGCCGTCGAGGATGGGGGCGACGTCGAGGATGTAGGGCATGCCCTCCTCGAGCCGCCGGCTCGTCGGGAAGAACTGGTGGGGGAGGCGGAAGCCCTCGAAGGCGGTGCGGTCGCCGAACCACGCGAAGGGGAGGTGGAACCAGTCGTCGACGCCGCGGTCGAGCAGCCAGCGGCGCATCCGGGCCGCCGCCTCGCGCTCGGTCACCCCCGGCCCGGCGGCGACGGCCTCGGCGCAGTCGTAGGCCAGGCGCTGCACCCCGCGGAAACCGGCAAGGTGGTCATTCATCACCGCGAAACGTAACATGTACAGATGTAGAGGTCAACGGGCCGTCCATGATTCCGGCGATCCCCCTAGACTCCCGCCCCGTGATCTCACCCCGTCTCCTTCTGGCGCGCCTCGCCGGGCCGATGGCGCGGCGCCCGGGGAGAATCGCCGCGCTCGCGGTGCTGGTGTGCCTGCTCGGTGCCGCCGGGTTCGCGCGCTGGTCGGTCGACGCCGGCTCCGCCCTGCTGGTGGGCCGCAGCTCGGCGGCGCAGCAGGTCAACGACCGCTTCACCGACCAGTTCGGCACCGACCCGATGGTGCTGGTGCTCTCCGCCCGGCAGCCGGGCGCCTTCTACGTCGAGCAGAACAACCTGCTCAAGCTGGTTGCACTGGAGAGCGACATCGCCCGGAACAGCGGCGTCGCCTCGGTGCTCGGCCCGGGGACGGTGGTGGAGGCGGCCCAGCGCGCCGCGCAGAACCAGATCCAGAAGACCGTCCGGCAGTACAACCAGTACGTCTACGACCGCGCTCTGCTGGCGCTCGTGTCGGGGGCCGGCGGCGACCCGTCGAAGATCGACGCCGCCACCCTGCAGAAGTTCGAGTCCGACGCCCGCCAGGCGGCGACCCTCGCCCTCGCCGAGCTGGTCAGCGACCTGGTGAAGGCGGCCGGTGCCGCCGACGCCGCCCGCACCGCGTTCAACGCCTCGCCCGCCGCCCAGGCGCCCACCGCGCGCATTGTCGACGCCGGCGAGAGGGCGGCCCAGGAGGCGGCCGCGACGGTCCCCGTGCCCCCCACCTTCGCCCAGTACCTCTCCGGCGGCGGCACCTCCGCCGCCGGCGCTCCTGCCGGCAGTGACGCCGCCCACCAGGCCTTCGTCACCATCGCCGCCGCCTACGGCGACTGCTACCAGGCCACCGCCCAGGCGCTCGGCCACACCCCCAGCTGCCAGAGCTTCCTCGCCCGTCTCCTCCTCGACCTCCCCAGCTGTCCGACCGTGGCGGAGTTCAAGGCCGCGCCCGCCGGAGCGGTGCAGCCCTTCTGCCCGCCGAAGGTGCAGTGGGCGGCGATGCTGCCGGCGCCGAAGCCCGGGCAGCCGTCCTACGCGGTGATCACCGTCCGGCTCACCCGCGCCGCCGCCGCCGACTCCCGGGCGGTGGAGGCGGTGCGCAGCTGTATCAGCGCCGACCTCGACAGCGGCGGCCAGCACTGCACCAGCACCAAGCCGACCGCGGCCCGGATCCAGGCGCTCCAGCAGGTGGGCCGGCTGCTGCCCACCGAGTGCGGGGCCAGCCCCGACCGGCAGCCGCAGGTGACCGGCTGTCCCTACCTCGGCTTCACCCTCGCCGGTGCCCCTCTGCTCGCCCGCGGGGTCGCGACCTCGATCACCCACCAGCTCGCCGTGCTCTTCCCGGTGGCGCTGCTGGTCATGCTCCTGCTGCTCCTCGGCGCCCGCCGGGTCCGGGGCCGGCTCTGGGCGATCCCCGCCGCGGTGGCGGCGGCGCTGCTCACCTTCGGGCTCACCCTGGCCACCGGCACCCCGCTCACCCCCGCGGTGCTCGCCGGCGTGCCGGTGCTCGTCGGCCTCGGGGTCGACTACGCGGTCCAGCTGCTCTCCCGATTCAGCGAGGAGCGCGGCCGGGGGCTCGACCTGGAGGCGGCGCTGCGCGCCACTCTCACCAGCAGCGGCCACGCCACCCTGGTCGCGGCGCTGGCGATGGCCGGCGGCCTCGGCGTCCTCGCCCTGCTCGCCGGCGTGGACCTCGGCCCCCTGGTGGCGGTGCCGCTGGTCGCCGAGTTCGCCCTCGTGGTGCTGGCCGGGGTGGCCGCCGCCTGGCTGGCGGCCCTGCTGATCGCCCTGCCCGCGGCCGCCTGGGCGGAGCGCGGCCGGCCCGCAGCGGCCCGGCCGGAGGCGCCGCCCCGGCCCGCCACCCGCACCATGGCGCTGGCGGCGCGCTGGCCGGTGGTGCTGGTGCCCGCGGCGGTGCTCGCCCTCGCCGGCTGGGCGCTGCTGGGCTCGACGCCGGTGCAGACCTCGGCCGAGCGGCTGCTGGCGCCGTCACTCCAGGAGCTGAGCGACCTCCAGAGGGTGCGCGCCCAGACCGGCTACGCCAACGAGGTGGACATCTTCCTCGAGGGTCAGGTGACCTCGCAGACCGCGCTCCGCTACCAGCTCCAGGCGTCGCGCGACCTGCGCTGCCGCTACGGCGACGGGGTCGCCCAGGTCACCTCGATCCAGGACATCGTCGGCGCCAGCTCGGGCACCGCGCAGGCGGTGAGCCAGCAGCCCTGCGCCGCGGTGCCGGCGGCGCCCTCGCCCTCCCCGGCGGCGTCGCCCTCGCCCTCGACCGGGGACACCCCGGCGCCCACCGGGACCGGGGCGGTGCCCCCCGGCGACGTGGTGCGGGCGGCCGGATCGGCCGGCGCCGCACCCGCCTCCCCGGCCCCGGCGGCGGCCGCGCCCAGCCCGGCCCCCACCGCCGCGGCACCCGCCCCGGTCGCCGGCGCGGCGACGCCCCAGACCTCGGTGATCTGCCAGCTGCGCCTGCTCGCGCCGGTGAGCCGCAGCCTGGTGGGTGGCATCCCCCTCGACACCCCGCCCTGCCCCGCCGTCGACCCGATCACCTTCACGCCGCTGGCCACCGACACCCGGGCGAACGGCTCTCCGGCGGCGGTCGATCCGCGCTCGTCGCGGATCGTGATGGCGACCCGGATCACCTCCGCCGCCGGGCTGGCCCGGCTCGTCGACCAGGTCCGCAGCGACATCGCCCGCTCCCGCCCCGCCGAGCTCTCCACCGCCGAGCCGGCGGGGCTGACCGCGCTCGCGGTGCAGGCCTACGACACCCTCACCACGCGGGCACTGCTGCTCAACCTGGTCCCCGTCGCCGCGGTCGCGCTGCTGCTGCTGGCGCTGCTCCGCCAGCCCCGGCGGGCGCTGCTCCCGGTGCTGCCGACCGCGCTGGCGGCGGGATGGGCGCCGCTGGTGGTACGCCTGCTCGGCCGCCTCCCCGGCGACGCCGGCGCCACCCTGGGCTCGTTGAACCCGCTCACCGTGGTGCTCGGCGCGCTCGTCGTCGCCCTCGGCACCGAGTTCGGCGTGGTGCTCCTGGAGCGCTTCCACGAGGAGCGCCGGGGCGGGCTCGAGCCCGCCGAGGCGGCCGCGACCGCGCTGCGCGGGGTGGGGCGGGCGATCGGGGTGTCGGCGCTCACCCTGGGGGCGGGCTTCGCGGTGCTGGCGCTGAGCGGGCTGCTCCCCGGCAGCATCCCGCTGATCGCCGACTTCGGCCTCGCGGTGGTGCTCGAGCTGGCCCTCGCCGTGGTCGCGGTGGTGGCGGTGATGCTGCCCGTGGCGGTCGCCCTCGAGATCCGCCGGCCGCTGCCCGCCCCGGTGGCGGCCGCCGCCCCGGCGCCGGCGCTCGACGTACCGCCGCCGCCGGTCCCCCAGCCGCCGTCCTCGCCGGTCACCGCTCCGCCTCCCGCCGAATGGTCCGAGCCCGAGCCCGCAATCGAGGAGCCCCCGGTCGCGGGCAGCTCCGGCGTCCGCCTGCCCTCGATCTCGGGCCGGCGGCGGCCGCCGTCGGGCGCCGGGCCGGCGGCCGCGCCACCGCCGCCGGAGCCCGAGCCGCCGCGGCTGCCCGGGGTCTCGGGGCGGGGCAGGCGCCGGCCCGCCGGCGACACGCCGGAGCCCGAGCCCGAGCCCGGGGGGCCCTCCGCGTAGCCGGGCTCTCTAGCCCACCCCGACGGCGTGAAGGAGGGTGCCGACGACCACCAGCGCCATGATCATCACCGCCACCACGGCGAGTGGCGACAGCGCCGCGGTCAGGGCGCTCAGCGCGGGCAGCTCGTACACCGCCTGCACCGCGGTGGTGATCAGCACCAGGAACCAGGCGAGCAGCGCGTAGTTGAGGAAGCCGAGGACGATCCCGCCGGTGCTCGCCGGCGTCCCCGCGGCGCGGTCCACGCAGGCCTGGAGCAGGCGCACCACCCCGAAGACGGCGAGCACCGGCCAGGCGTAGGCGCTCACCTCGAGGTAGCGGCGCCGCCGCGACGGCCGGCCCATCAGCTGGGCGACGGCGTCGACCACGAGGGCGTCGATCAGCCAGAAGCCGACGAACAGCAGGGGCAGGGTCGCCGACGCGCCGACGTCGGCGGCGCGCTGGCCGGCGTTCCCGGGCTCGACCGCGATCGCGGCGAGCGAGAGCCCGAGCGAGACCACCCCGGTGCCCACCACCAGCGCCACCGCGGGCGCCAGCGGTCTGCCGCCGGCGAGCTGCGGCGCCCGCCGCCAGGGGCGCAGCGCCATCCCGGCGACGTCACCGATCAGCACCGGACGGCCTCGATGATGTCAGCCGCAGCCGTTGACGCCGAGCCTGGCACCCAGCGCGTCGCGGTCGGAGGCCGCCTGCGGGGCGGTCTCGAAGGCGGCGGTGGTGAAGGCCTGGGTGTCGGCCCGGCGGGCGGCGTCGCCGGCCCCGGCGAGGTCGGCGATGAAGGTGTCGAGGGCGCCGAGCCACTGCCGCGCGAGGTCGCGCTCGTCGTCGGGGATGGGCACCTGGTGGAGGCGCGCCGAGGCGCTCCGGAGGATGGCGACGTTGCGGTCGAGGAAGACGGCGGCGGCGGAGAGGTCCTGCGGCCGTGGCCGCACCGCGGGGTCCCGGAAGCTCCGCGGCAGCGGCCCCGAGGACTGCAGGTCGCCGGCGAGCTGGGCGCAGATCCCGTTGACGGCGCTCGCATAGCCGGCGCCGGTGTCGGGGGTCTGGCCGCCTCCGCACGCGACCAGCATCGCCGCACCGCCCGCCGCCACGACCCACCTCACGCCCGGTCGCTGCTCCACTGCACCACCGCCAGCCCGGGGCAGTGTACGCGCTCACCGGCACCGTCTCCCAGGGGCGCGGCGGGCTGTCCAACGCGCGGCCCGCCGCCATAGGGCGTGGCGTCGCATGCCTGTGGCCCGGGGCGCCCCTAGCATCAGGGCGGTATGGAGCCGCACCTCGACGGTCGCGTCGTCGCGCTGATGCAGACCCGCCACGCCGCCGAGCTCGCGGCCCTGGTGGAACGCCACGGCGGCGTCCCCGTCGCCGCCCCCTGCCTGCGCGAGGCGGCGGTCGAGGACGCGGCCCCGCTGGCGGCGGCCCTCCACGAGGTGGCCGGGGCGCCCCTCGACCTCGCGATCTTCCAGACCGGGGTGGGGACCGACCGGCTGCTGACCGCCGCTGCCGCGGCCGGCCTCGTCGAGGCCGTCCTCGAGCGCCTCGCCGCCGCGGTGGTGCTGGCCCGCGGCCCCAAGCCGCTGGCGGTGCTGCTGCGGAACCACATCCGCGTCGACCGCCGCACCCCCGAGCCCCACACCACCGCCGAGGTCGTCGACCTCGTCGAGGACGACCTGGGCGGCCGGCGGGTGATGCTCCAGCACTACGGCTCGCCCAACGTCGACCTGGCCGCGCTGCTCCGCGGGCGGGGCGCCGACCTGGTCGAGATCAGCACCTACCACTGGCGCCTGCCCCACGACACCGGGCCGATCCGCAGCTTCCTGGTGCGCCTCGAGGCCGGCGAGCTCGACCTCACCGTCTTCACCAGCGCCTCGCAGGTCGACAACCTGTTCCACGTCGCCGAGGTCGAGGGCGTCGACGACCGGCTCGCCGGCTGGCTGGCGGCGAACACCGAGGTGGCCGCGGTCGGACCGGTGTGCGCGGCCGCGCTGCGCGCCCGCGGGGTGCCGGTGCGCATCGAGCCGGTGCGTCCGAAGATGGTGCCGCTGGTGCGCGCCCTCTGCGAGCACGTCGCCGCCGCACGGGCCGCCGGTCCGCGGTAGGCGAAACGCGCGGCGCCGTCCGTCCGTTGCAGTGACCACGGGCGTCGACGCGCCCGCGGAAGGCCTCAGAGGTCGGTGATGCCCGTGCCGGAGCCCAACCCGGACGCGACCGCGGCGGCGCCTGCGATCGACGAGGTCGAGGTCGACCGCATCCGCGACCGCGGCTGGCGCGACCACGCCGACGGCGGTGATCCCGCCTACCGGGTGCTGCTCGCCAGCGTGCGCAGCCGGGGTGTGCTCGTCCCCCTGGTGGTGCGCGCCCACGCGGAGGGTGGCTACCAGCTGGTGAGCGGGGCGCGACGGCTGCAGGCGGCGCGCGAGGCAGGCCGGTCCACGGTGCCGGTGGTGGTGCGTGCGCTCGGCGACGTGGAGGCGCTCATCGGGGGCGCCTGGGCGGCGCTCACCCGGTCGGGGATCAGCCCGGACGAGGCGGAGCGGCTCCGCGGACAGCTGGTCGCCGCCGGGGTGACCGACGACGACGCCGAATTGCTCGCCGAGTCGCTGCCCCGCGCCGGCGAGGACGTCGAGCTGACCGGGCGGCCCCGCGCCGAGCGCGAGGGTCCGGCGCCGGCGTGGGCCTGGGGCGCGGCGGCGCCTGACGCCGAGCAGCCCCGCCGCGGCCGGCTGCGTCTCTCGCGACGCTCCGGGCGCTAGCGGCGCCGGCTCAGAGCCGGCAGCCGAGGATGTAGAGGCCCAGGCCGAGGGCGGCGCCGATGCCGGCGGATGTCCACATCGGCATCTTGGTCATCACCACCCCGGCGAGGCCGCCGGCGAGGCCGGCCGCCACCGTCTCGGTGGTGAGGTTGATCTGTGCGGTCTGAAGGGCCGCGACGGTCAGGGACATGTGGGCTCGTGCTCCCAGGCGTCGACGTGAGGGGGAACGCAGTCGCCCGCATGATTGCACGGGCACCGCCGGGTTTCAACCGGGAGAGGCGAGGCCTCGGTCAGCGGGTGCCGCCACGGAAGCAGTCGGAGCAGTACACGGGACGGTCGCCGCGGGGCAGGAACGGCACCTTGGCGATGCCTCCGCAGCCGGCGCACACCACCTCGTGCATCTCACGCGCGGGACGGAAACCGCCACCACCGCCGCCGCCGCCGCCGCCGCGGTTCATGCCACCGCCCGCGGAGCCCGAGGCCGCCTTCCGCGCGGCCCGGCAGTCGGGGCAGCGGGAGGGGGGGTTGGTGAGACCGCGGGAGGCGTAGAACTCCTGCTCGCCCGCAGTCCACACGAAGTCGATGCCGCACTCGCGGCACTTGAGCGTCTGATCGACCGACACGCGCCAAGACCTCCATCCGGCGCGTCACGAGGCCGCCGGGACCGAACTGATGCCGGGACGGTATCACCCCTCAGGGGGGCGGTGGCGATGTCCCTGTCACCGGTCTGTGGTCCCGGCGCCGGGGGCGGGCTATCCTGGGTTCGCGGTGCCGTTTCGAGAGCGTGCGGGAAGGACGATGACGCGGACATCACGGGCGCTGCCGGCGCTGCTGGCGGCCCTGCTCAGCCTGTCGGGCTGCGGCTCCCCGCCGGTCGCGAAGCCGCCGCCGCCCGCCCCCTCGACGTCTTCCGCCGACCGCCTCTACGGCGACTACCTGGCGGCGCTGCGGTCGGCGCGGAGCGAGCACTACACCGGCACGGTCGCGTTCAGCGACGGCACCTCGGTGAGCCTCGAGGTCACCGCCACCCAGACCACCGCGCACCTGCTCGCCCGCTCCCAGGGCGTCAGCGTCGAGGAGATCGTCGCCGGCGGCCGCGCCTACCAGCGCGGCGGCTCTCACGGACCCGACTGGGTGGTGCTGCCCTCCGACGAGGCGCGCGGCGCCGAGGCCCTCACCATGCAGCGCGAGGCGGAGTGCGCCGCCCGCGAGCACGGGACCCTGCACCTGGGGCCCCGGACCCGGATCGGCGGCCTTCTCGTGACCACGGTCGTCGACGACGGCCACGGCGCCGGCGCGGCGCCGCAGAACAGCTACCTGACCGTCGACGCGCCCGTGCGCCTGGTGCGGATCGTGCAGACCGGGCCGCAGACCGACGGTGGCAGCGCCGACTGCGGCCACCAGCCCGGCGCGGTGGCGATCTCGGCGCAGGTCGACTACGACCGCTTCGACACCCCGGTGCGGATCACCCCGCCGCCCAACCCCACCGATCCCAACGCCAAGACCGCCTAGAACTGCCAGCGCCGGCGGCCCTCGCCGCGGAGCAGCCGCCCGAAGCGCAGCCCGGGGAAGTGGGCCGCGGCGACCGGGACCTCCCCGCCCTCGATCTCCCGGATCAGGGCGGCGCGGGTGCGCTGCGCGAGCGCGGGGTCGACGTCGCCCATCCCCGCCCACTCCTCGTCGACGAGCTCGACCGGGCAGTGCACCACGTCGCCGAGCAGCAGCGCGCGCTCGGTGCCGGAGGAGACCACCACGATGGTGCTGCCCGGGGTGTGACCGGGGGCGTGGAGCACGTCGACGCCGGGGAGCACGGTGGAGCCCGCCTCCCAGAACGCGACCCGGTCCGCGAGGGGGGTCAGCTTGCGCGCGGCGCCGCCGTCGGGGCCGGTGACGAAGTGGTCCCAATCGCGCCGGTCGCAGCGGGGCACGGCGTTGACGAAGACGACCGCCCCCTTCTGTGTGGCCCAGCCGACGTGGTCGAAATGGAGGTGGGTGAAGGCCAGGTCGGTCACGTCCTCCGCCGCGACGCCCAGCGCCGCGAGGCTCTCGAGCAGCCGGCCGCCCTCGAAGCCGCCCCGGCTCAGCGGACCCAGCCCGCAGTCGACGAGCACGGTGCGTCCGCGGCCGCGGACGAGGAAGCCGCCCAGCTCGAGCTCCAGCATGCCGTCGCCGGCGAGGAACTCGCGGTGCGGCGCCCAGGCCTCGTCGCCGGTGCCGGCGTAGGCCACCGACGGCGCGACCCGCGCCATCCCGTCGGCGACCGGGTCGATGCGCAGGTCGCCGACGAGCATGACGGGAGTATCTCTAACGATTCGCCCAGTAGGCGAGGGTGGACTGCTGCTCCGCCTTCTGCGCCTGGGCCAGCCAGACACGCCACTCCGGCTCGAAGCCGGCCGGTGGCACGAAGAGCGCAGCCCACTTCCACTCGGCGGGAAGTCCGCCGGCATGTGCCGCGAGACCGCTGGTGGAGGGGGTGGGGTTGTAACCCGATGCCATGCTCGTATCCCTGTATCTGAAGACCGCCCGGCTGGCGGACGGCACGAGCGTTCCCCCAGTCGCCACCATCAAACGCGTGAGATCCACCCCTGCGACCGGCATCCCGGCGGCGCCCGGCGACCTCTCCCGCAGCCTCGCCGGCTTCGGCCTCATGCTCCCCACCTTCGATCCCTACCGGCAGGGCGGCTGGCCGCTGCTCGAGGCGGCGGGGCGCGCCGAGGAGCTGGGCTTCGACTCCGGCTGGGCCGGCGACCACCTCCAGTACCACGCCCCGGTGCTCGAGCCCTACGGCGCGCTCGCCGCGGTCGCCGCCCGCACCCGCTCGCTGCGCCTCGGCTTCGGGGTGATGCTGCTGGCGCTGCGCTCGCCGGTCTGGGTGGCCAAGCAGCTCGCCACCCTCGAGGTGCTGGCCCCCGGACGGATCGTCCTCGGGGTCGGGGCCGGCGGCGAGAACCCGGCCGAGTTCGAGGCCGCCGGGGTGCCGCTGCGGGAGCGTGGCCGGCGAGTCGACGAGGCCCTGGAGATCGTCGGCAGGCTGCTCGAGGGCGGCCCGGTCGACCACCCCGGCCCGCTGCTCCCGCTGCGCAGCCCCGGTCTCGAGCCGGTGCCCGGCCGGCGGCTGCCGCTGGTGGTCGGCGGGCGCTCCGAGGCCGCCCAGGCACGGGCGGCCCGGGTGGCCGACGCCTGGCTGGCTGTCTGGCTGAGCCCCGGGCGGGTGGCGGAGGGCCGGCAGCGGATCGCCGGGCTCGCCGCCGCCGCCGGCCGGCCCGCCCCCCAGACGCTGCTGATGGTCTTCGTGAACGTCGCCCGCGACCGGGCCCGGGCCCGGGCCGAGGTCGACGCCCTGACCCGCGGCCAGTACGGTCTGCCGCTGGAGCGGCTGGAGCGCTGGTGCCTGATCGGCGACGCCGCCACCGTCGCCGAGGGCCTCGCCGCCCACCGCGCCGCCGGGGTGGACGGCTTCGTCCTCCATCCCGCCAGCCCCGACCCCGTCGCCCAGCTCGAGCCGCTGGCGGCGGTGCGGAGCCTGCTGCCGTGACCGCCGAGGGGCTCGCCGTCGAGGACCGGGGCCGGCTGCGGCTGGTCTGGCTCGACCGCCCGCAGCGGCGCAACGCGCTGAGCGTGGCGATGATCACCGGGCTGCGCGAGATCCTGGAGGCGGCGATGACCGCGCCCGACGTCGACGGGTTGGTCCTCCTCGGCCGCGGGCCCCACTTCTCCGCGGGCGTCGACCTCACCGCCATGGCGGTGGCGGGGGAGGCGGAGATCCTGGGCCTGATCACCGCGCTCCGGGACCTCTGCGCCTCCGCCCGCCGCGGGGCCCGGCCGGTGGTGGCGGCGGTGCAGGGTGGCTGCGTCGGCGGCGCCTTCGAGCTGGCGATGGCCGCCGATCTGCGCGTCGCCAGCGCCGGCGCCTGGTTCGCTCTCCCCGAGGTGCGGGTGGGGATGCCCTCGGTGATCGACGCCGCCCTCCTGGTCCACCACGTCGGCCTCGGCCGCGCTCGCGAGCTGCTGCTCACCGGCGACCGGCTCGACGCCCGCCGCGCCCTCGACTGGGGGCTGGTCACCGAGCTCGTCGACGACCCCGAGGAGCTGGTCGACGCGGCCGCGGCGCTGGTCGCCCGGGTGGCGGTCAACGACCCGGCGGCGGTGGCGGCGCAGAAGGCGCTGATCGAGGAGTGGCTCAACCTCGGCCTCGACGAGGCGATCGACCGCAGCACAGGGGCGCTGGGACGCGCCTTCGCCACCGGGGTGCCGCAGCGCCTGTGTGGAGAGAAGCTCCGGCCTACATGACCCGCAGGGCGGCGGCGCCGTCGCGCTCGCGGCGGGCGAGGGCGTGGAGCACGGCGAGGTCGCCGTGGCGCTGCCGGGCCACCCCCACCAGGGTGCCGATCGCCGCCGCCCCGGCCGCCTCGGGCAGCTCCGGGGTGGGCACCCCGACGCTGACGCAGAGATCGTCGATGTGCAGCGTGAGCTCGACGAGCCGGGTCAGCAGGTACTCGTCGAGGCGGATCACCACCCCCTGGTAGACGCTCACCAGCCGCCCCGCCGGCTCCCGCGCGAGCCGCTCGCGGAGCCGCGCGCAGGCCTCGGCCGCCGCCGCCGCCACCCGCTTCGGGCCCTCCGCCGCCTGAACCTCGCCGCGCTCGCGGATGGCGGTGTGGATCGGGGAGGAGAGGTCGGCATCCTCGGGCAGGGCCCGGGCGTAGTAGGCGGCGGCGGTGATCGGCTCGCCGCCGGGCTCGGGGCGGTCGAGGTAGATTTCCACGGTGCCTGCGCCCCGGAGCAGGTGGCCGGCGAGGCCACGCACCGAGAGCAGGCGCAGCGCGCTGGGCTCGTCCCACCGGCGGGCCACCTCGGGGAGGGCGAGTACGGTGCAGGCGACCGCGGCGGTGTCGAGGAACGCGGCGCGCACCTCCGGCGACGTGAGCGGGGGCATCGAGCGAGTTCCTCCTCGGGACGCCCTCGCGGTGGGGCGGGCGGATATCGTACGGAGCGGATGAGCGTCACCGACCGCCTGCTCGACAACAACCGCGCCTACGCGGAGGGCTTCGCGAGCCGCCCCCCGGCCACCGCCGAGCGGAAGGTCGCGGTGGTGGCCTGCATGGACGCCCGGATGGACGTGTACGCGATCCTCGGGCTCCGGGAGGGGGAGGCGCACGTCATCCGCAACGCCGGCGGGGCGGTGACCGACGACGTCATCCGCTCGCTGCTGGTCTCCCAGCGGCTGCTCGGCACCGAGGAGGTCGTTCTCCTCCACCACACCGGCTGCGGCATGCTCACCTTCACCGACGACGAGGTGAAGGCGCAGGTCCAGGCGGACACCGGGGTGCGACCGGCCTTCGCCCTGGAGGCCTTCTCCGACTTGGAGGCGGAGGTCCGCCAGTCGATCGCCCGAATCCACGCCAGTCCGTTCGTCTCCCGCAAGGAGAGCGTTCGCGGCTTCGTCTACGAGGTGGAGACCGGGAGGCTGCGCGAGGTTTCGGAGGTGGGCGACGAGGTCACACCCCACGGACGGCGTGAGGGCCCGGCGAAAGGTTTGACCCCCCGTCCGCCCTCTGGTACACTCCGTCGCGCACCTAGCCGCCGCTAGGTTTTATTTTTGTCGAGGCACAACGATGGCTGCGGGTAAGGGTGGCGTGATGATCGTGACCTTGCAGTGTCCAACCTGCAAGGAACGCAACTACACGACCCAGAAGAACAAGAGAAACGATCCGGATCGCATGGAGCTGCGCAAGTTCTGCAGCCGGTGCCGCACCCACACGGCGCACCGGGAGACGAAGTAGCCAAAGGGCCGCCATTCGGGTCCGGCTCTCCGTATCCCAACACAGGGGTGTAGCTCAGTTGGTAGAGCAGCGGTCTCCAAAACCGCAGGTCGCACGTTCGAGTCGTGTCGCCCCTGCCATCTCATCTTTCATATTCCGCACCGGCTGAGCAGTCGGTCGCGCCATCTCAGCGTCGGAGGACAGACGTGGCCAAGGCCAAGGCGGCCACCCCCAAGCCACCGGGTGGCCCGCGCGGCGGGGGAGCCGCCCCGCCCAAGCCGGAGCGCAGCGGCAACTACCTCAGGGAGGTCTACCTCGAGTTGCGCAAGGTCTCGTGGCCGACGCGCACCGAGCTGATCAAGATGACCCAGGTGGTGATCGCCACCGTGATCATCTTCTCCGTGATCATCGGGCTCGCCGACTTCCTCCTGTCGATCGCCGTGAAGCAGCTGTACGTGCAGAGCGGCAGCACGACCCTCAAGAACCTCCAGGGCAAATGACCGATATGGCCGAGATCGCCGCCGAGACCCGCACCCCGCCCACCGATTCCAAGTGGTACGTGGTGCACGCCTACTCCGGTCACGAGGAGAAGGTGCGGGCGAACCTCCTCAAGCGCGTGGAGTCGATGGACATGTCGGACAAGATCTTCGACGTCCTCGTCCCCACCGAGGAGGTCATCGAGATCAAGGACGGGCAGCGCAGGAAGGTCGCCCGGCGCATCTTCCCCGGCTACATCCTGGTCAACATGGTGATGTCCGACGAATCCTGGTACGTGGTGCGCAACCCCCCCGGGGTCACCTCCTTCGTGGGCTCGGGGAACAAGCCGGTGCCGCTCCAGGAGCACGAGATCCGGAGCATCATCAAGACCAAGGAGGCGGTGGCCCAGAAGGTCACCGTCGAGTACCAGACCGGCGAGAACGTGCGCGTCGTCGACGGGCCCTTCACCGACTTCCACGGGAAGGTGGTGGAGATCGACCCCTCGAAGGGCAAGCTCAAGGTGCTGGTCAACATGTTCGGGCGCGAGACGCCGGTGGAGCTCGACCTTCTCCAGGTCGAGCGCCTGCGGTAGTGCGGTAGAGGTTCCAGGAGTCCCATGGGAAAGAAGAAGGTCAAGACCGTCATCCGCCTGCAGATCGTTGCGGGCAAGGCCACACCGGCGCCCCCGGTGGGCACCGCGCTCGGCCCCCACGGGCTGAACATCATGGAGTTCTGCCGCACCTACAACGAGCGCACCGCGGCCCAGGCGGGCACGGTGATCCCCGCGGAGATCACCGTCTACGAGGACCGCACCTTCACCTTCATCACCAAGACACCCCCGGCCTACGACCTGCTCAAGCAGGCGGCCGGCGTCGACAAGGGGTCGGCGAAGCCGAACCGCGACAAGGTGGGGACCGTGACTCGCGACCAGGTGCGCGAGATCGCCGAGCTGAAGATGAAGGACCTGAACGCCTTCGAGATCGAGTCGGCGATGCGCGTCATCGAGGGCACCGCCCGGTCGATGGGCCTGGTCGTCGTCTAGCACCGATCCATCAGTGGGAGGGCCGCCGCCGAGCGGCCCGCCATCACCACACGGAGAGCCGTCAGATGCCACACCGATACGGAAAGAAGTACCGCGAGGCCGCCAGCCAGATCGAGGCGCACCGCCTCTACGACCCCCAGGAGGCGGTGACCCTGGTGCGCCAGACCTCGCCGGTCAAGTTCGACGCCACCGTCGAGGCGCACGTCCGCCTCGGCGTCGACCCGCGCCACGCGGACCAGATGGTGCGCAGCAGCGCGCTCCTGCCCCACGGCACCGGGCGCACCCGCAGGATCGCGGTCTTCGCGATGGGAGACAAGATGCGCGAGGCCATCGAGGCCGGCGCCGACATCGTCGGCGGCGAGGACCTGGTCAAGAAGGTGCAGGCGGGGGAGATCGACTTCGACGTCGCCCTCGCCACCCCCGACATCATGGGGCAGGTCGGCCGGCTCGGAAAGATCCTCGGCCCCCGCGGGATGATGCCCAACCCCAAGTCGGGCACGGTGACCTTCGACATCGCCAAGGCGGTGCGTGACGTCCAGGGCGGCCGCGTCGAGTTCCGCGTCGACCGCTTCGGGATCATCCACGTGCCCGTCGGCCGGGTGTCGTTCGACGACGCCAAGCTGCGCGACAACTTCGCCACCCTGATGGAGGCGATCGTCAAGGCGAAGCCGGCGGCGGCCAAGGGCACGTACGTGAAGACGGTGACGCTCACCTCCACGATGGGCCCGGGGGTCAAGGTCGACGCCCAGCAGGCGTCGAGGCTCACCGCGGCCTGAGCGGCGCCGCTCCCGGCCTCGAGCTCGTCCCCGCCGTCGACGACGGCGGCTGGGAGGAGCTGGCGCACCTCGACAGCGAGGGCTTCGTCTCCACCGTCGACCACAGCCGGCGCTGGCTGGCGGCATTGCGTCCGCACGTCTTCGCCCGGGTGGCACGGCGCGGGGACGCCGGCGTGCCCGAGCGCGGTGAGCGCCGCGTCGAGGTGGTCGGTGGGTGCCCTCTCGACGGCCCGGCGGGGGTTGTAGCGCACGCTCTCCTCGGCCTGGGTGATGGCGGCACGGCTCTCCTCGAGGGGCTCGTGAAGCCGCCGGGCGCGGTGCAGCAGCGTGTCGGCGAGCAGCCAGGCGAGCGCGCACGCCAGCCCGGTCTTGAGCACCCGCAGGCCGAGCCCGACGCCCCCGAGCCGGTCGCGCACCATCCCGAGCAGCCACGTCAGCGCCGATCGCATGCCCACGAGTCTCGCAGCGCCGGCCGGCTTCGCCTTGCTGCTATGCTCGCGCCCGGTAACGAACGACACGGCGCCTCGAGCGTCCTTCTTGCCCCAGACCGCTGGCGCTCCCGCCCGGGAGCTCAATCCCCAGCGCAGGCGAGGATGGTCGGGACCCGCGCCCCTCCATGGGGACGCGTGTCCGGCCCCTCACCGGGCCGGACGGCGCGGCACTGGAGGGTACGGCATGAACGCGGTGAACACGGAGACCGACACGCCGGTGCGCGCCGGTCCCCGCAAGGTCGAGCTGGTCGAGAAGCTGACCCATCAGCTGAGCAGGGCCACCTCGGCGATCGTCACCGACTACCGGGGTCTCACCGTCGCCCAGCTCTCCGAGCTGCGCGGCCGGCTCCGCGCCGACGAGATCGAGTACGTGGTGGTGAAGAACACCCTGGCCCGGCGCGCCGCCGACGCCGCGGGCGTGGGCCAGTTCTCCTCGGTCCTGGTCGGGCCGGTGGGCCTGGCGCTGGGCTACGGCGACCTCGCCCGGCCCGCCAAGATCCTCACCGACTACTTCCGCCAGAACCGCCGCCTGCCGGTGGTGGCCGGGCTCGTCGAGGGCCGGGTCATCGACGCCGACGGCGTCCGCCAGCTCTCCGAGCTGCCCCCGCGCGAGGTGCTCCTCAGCATGCTCGCCGGCACCATCCAGTCCCCGCTCACCCACCTGGCGGGGGCCCTGCAGTCGATCCTCAGCACCTTCGCGGCGACGCTCGACGCCTACCGCGAGAAGCTGGAAGCCGCCGCCTAGGCGCCGCGAACAGGAGATTCCATGGCCACCAAGATATCCCCCGAGGAGTTCGTCGACGCCCTCCAGGAATGGACCGTGCTCGACGTCGTCAATGCCGTGAAGCTCATGGAGGAGAAGCTCGGCATCAAGGCAGCGGCGCCGGTCGCGGCCGCGGCCGCCCCCGCCGGTGGCGGCGGCGCCGAGGCGGCCGAGCCCGAGGAGCAGACCGAGTTCACCGTCGTCCTCACCGGTCCCGGCGACGCCAAGATCAACGTCATCAAGGCGGTCCGGGAGATCACCGGCCTCGGCCTCAAGGAGGCCAAGGATCTGGTCGACAGCGCCCCCAAGGCGGTCCGCGAGGGCGTCTCCAAGGAGGAGGCGGCCCAGGTCGAGGCCAAGCTCAAGGAGGCTGGAGCTGGGGTCGAGGTCCGCTGAGCAGCCTGCGCACAGCGGCGGCGGGCGGTCATGTTTGGGATGACCGTCCGCTGGTCACCATCCCGGTCCCGCCACCCGGACATCCGGTCCTGACCCCTCGGTCTGGCGCCTGCACGGGCGACCAGGCAGGAGCGGCGGGGAACGTTGTATGATACGCGATTGTGCCCGCCGCGCAACACCCAGCCGGCTCCTTCGCCTCTCGGGGAACTCTAGCATATGGTTCTGAGCACCGCTGCCCGTTCCAGCCGTGTCAATTATGGACAGATCGCCGACAAGCTCGAGGTCGGGAACCTGATTCAGACGCAGCTGGACTCCTTCGAGTGGTTCAAGAGGGAGGGTCTGCGCGAGCTCTTCGACGAGATCAATCCGATCACCGACTACACGGGGAAGAACTACGAGCTGCGCTTCCTCGACTACGAGTTCGGTGATCCGAAGTTCGACGAGGAGGAGTGCCGCCAGCGGGACATGACCTTCAGCGTCCCGCTGCGCATCAACACCCGGCTCTACATCAAGACCGGCGAGAACGCCGGCGAGATCAAGGAGGCCGAGGTCTTCATGGGCGACTTCCCGACGATGACTCGGGAAGGCACCTTCATCGTCAACGGCACCGAGCGGGTGGTGGTCTCGCAGCTGGTGCGCTCGCCCGGGGTGTACTTCACCGCCAGCGACGACAGGGTCACCGGCCGCCGCCTCTACGCGGCCAAGCTCATCCCCAATCGCGGCGCCTGGCTGGAGATCGAGACCTCGAGCAAGGACATCCTCACGGTCAAGATCGACCGCAAGCGCAAGGTGCCGGTCACCACGCTGGTGCGCGCCCTCGGCTACACGAGCAACGAGGACATCCGCCGCCTCTTCGAGGAGGTGGACAGCGACAACGAGCACCGCTACGTCGACAGCACCCTGGACAAGGACGTCAGCAGCTCGCGCGACGAGGCCCTGGTCGAGCTCTACAAGAAGATCCGCCCGGGCGACCCGCCCACGGTGGAGAACGCGCTCAACCTGCTCACCTCGCTCTTCTTCAACCCGCGCCGCTTCGACCTCGGCAAGGTCGGCCGCTTCAAGCTGGACAAGAACCTCGGCATCCCCGAGGACGAGGCCCGGCAGCGCGCGCTGAACAAGGAGAAGCGCGTCCTCGAGAACGAGGACTTCATCTCCATCATCTCGAAGCTGATCCGCCTCGACAACGGCGTCGGCGAGGCGGACGACATCGACCACCTCGGCAACCGCCGGGTGCGCGC
>JRHI01000278.1_pt1 | contig 57819 bp, 50 predicted proteins | sample 215371 | NCBI WGS metagenome assembly JRHI01 (sample SAMN02929681, study PRJNA255918) | sediment metagenome | biome: cave system; feature: Ice Cave; material: Sediment; isolation source: sediment from deep within a dark volcanic ice cave with no known source of... ...
CTACGCCACACTCAATTCCTACCAACTCCGCGACGGCACCCAACGCGTCCTTGTTGTCGATGATGGCGCGGCCGGCGAGCGTGCCGGTGCTGGTGTCGATCTCGGGCGCCACGTAGTCGAGTGTGCCCGTGTGCGGATATCCGGTCTCGGTCTGCAGCCCGATGTCGACCGGGACAGGACCCAGATCCTTCAGCGTCACGCCCATCTCGCGCATGCGCTCTCGCACGGTGAGCACCTGCTGCTCGTCGATATTGAACTTCACGTAGAGCGGATCGAGCTGCACGATGGTGGCGAGCCTGGTCGGGCTGCCGGCGCCGACCATGGCGCCCGGATCGACGAGACGCGCCGACATGGTGCCGTCGAATGGCGCGGTGATGGTCGTGTAGGCGAGGTTGCGCTTGGCTTGCTCCACCTGGCCCTTGGCCTGCTCGAGCGCGGCGAGCGTCGAGTCGCGCTTGGCACGGGACTCATCGACCTGGGCGACGGATACTGCGGACGTCTTCACCAGGTCTTGCTTGCGCTTGAGGTCGTTCTCGGCCTGGATGAGCAGCGCTTCCTGCTGCTCGCCCAGCGCCGGCATCGAGCGCGTGGTCTTCGACCATGATGCGGCATGGGAGCGGGCTGAGATCGAACGGCTCGCGCACGCCGCGCCGCTGCTCGACGATCGGCTGACCTTCCGCCCGGAGCTGACGGGCACCAGCTTGCCGCCGGCGCTCGATGCCGATGGCGGTCGCAGTGATCTCGCCACCGGACATCGCGTCGAGCCCTTTCCCGAGTGGGGCGACGTTGTGCCCGGGCATGATGCCCACGCGGCAGCCGCTCCGCCTCCGTCTGCCGACCTGTCACCCGACGCTGCCCTGCACGCGCTGTTCTGAGCATTCCGCCGCGCACGCCGCTCGCTTATAGTGGCGGCATAACGGGGCGCCGGGAGGGATGGCCGCCCGTCCAATTGTCTCGCGCGGGGCAGAGATGGCGCCAGGTTATCAAGCCCGATTGCCGGCCGCGGCGGCGCTGCTGTTGGCCGCGATGACGTTCGCGCGAGCCGAGGATCCCCAACCGCAACCCCAGCAGCACCTGACCTGCACGTTGGAGGCGGGCCCGACGCGCTCCGTCGTGCGCGTCATCGACGCCGAGACCGTTCTGCTCGACGACGACGAGGAGGTTCGCCTGATCGGCGCGCTCGCCCCGCGCTCACCCGACCTTCGACCCGACGCACAATCCTGGCCGCCCGAGCGGGACACTGCTGCAGCGCTACGCGATCTCGTTGTCGGCCGCAGCGTGGAACTCGCCACTTCCGGGCGCGCCAAAGACCGCTACGGGCGCCTGCTCGCGCATCTCTTCCTCGACGACAACGGCGACCGTGTGTGGGTCCAGGGTCGCCTCCTGAGCACCGGACACGCGCGCGCCTACGGGCTGACCGACAGTTTCACCTGCGCGCGCGAGCTCTTGGCGCACGAACACGTCGCGCGTGCGGCGGGGATCGGTCTGTGGGCGACGCGGCCTACGCAACGCGCAAAGCCGACGATGGGGGCAAGCTCCTGCGCTATCGCAACAGCTATCAGATCGTCGAAGGCAGCGTCGTGCGCGTGAAGGCAGCGAAAGCCCGCACCTATCTCGATTTCGGCCGCGACTGGCGCACCGACTTCTCGGCCGGCATCGACGGCAAGATTCTGCACGCCAATCCCGAATGGGCCAAGACGCTGGCCGGGCTCGAGGGGCGGAAGGTCGAGGTGCGCGGCTGGATCGAATACCGCAGCGGGCCCTACATCGCGATCGAGGACCCGAGCCAGCTCGCCGTCATCGACGAAAGCGCGCTGCCATCACCGGCATCGCCTGCGCCAAGTGGCCCGGTGCTCAGCAGCGAGCGGCCAAATGGGGAGGGCGCGAACGAGCCGCACAAAAGAAAACGCCCGGCGCACAAGGTGCCGGGCGTCGATCTATAGGCCGCCTTCCGCTTTCGCCTCAGGCGGCCTTGGTCTGGGCATCTCCGCCCTCGGCCTCGGCCGCGAGGCGACGACCCTTGGCGCTCTTGGAAAGCACTTCGGTGATGCGTTGCACGGCGCCGCGCTCGTCGAGCTTCTCGACCGCCGCGATCTCGCGCGCCATGCGATCGAGCGCGTCCTCATAGAGCTGACGCTCGGAGTAGGACTGCTCGGGCTGCGCCTCGGAGCGATAGAGATCGCGCACGACCTCGGCGATGGCGACGAGGTCGCCCGAGTTGATCTTGGCAACGTACTCCTGGGCGCGGCGGCTCCACATCGTGCGCTTCACACGCGCGCGGCCCTTCAGCGTCTCCATCGCCTTCTTGACGATGGGCTCCTCGGAGAGCTTGCGCATGCCGACGCTCGCCAGCTTGCCGGTGGGCACGCGCAGCGTCAGCTTCTCCTTGTCGAAGTTGATCACGAAGAGCTCGAGCGCCATGCCGGCGATCTCCTGCTCTTCGATGCCGACGATGCGGCCGACGCCGTGCGCCGGATAAACGATGAACTCGTTGGCGCGGAACCCGTGCCGCTGGTTAACCGGCTTCTTCTGCGCGGCAATGAGCTGGCGCGAGGCGGCGGCCTTCTCGGCGACCAACTTCGGTGTCGCCTGCGCGACGGGAGCGGTGATCTTCTGGCCCGACGGCTTCATGGCGGCGGCGACCGCGCGGATGGCCGCGATCGCACCGGGACCCTTCCCGATGGTGGCTTTGCCGGTGACGATGGTAGCAGCAGCAGGCGCAGCCTTCACGGGCCGCGCCGGCGACTTGACGGCGCCAGCGGTTCCTGCTGTCTTGGCGTTGGACTTCGTGCTCTTGGCAGACGCCTGCGGGCCGGTGACGGGCTTGCGCGGAGTGGCCTTAAGCTTCTGGTCCGGACGAGAAAGCCCCTTCGTGGCGCCAACGGCCTTGCGGGCAGCTTTCTTGCTGGCAGCAGCGGCGGAGTTGGCCGTGCGACCGGCAGTTTGCGCCTTCTTCTTTTGAGCCATAGGGGTCGTCTCACTTTCTCGTCGGGGTGTACTTAAAACTGGCACTCGAAACGCGTACTCGGAGCGATCACGCACCAACCCAGGGCGTCGACAGAACCGCCGCCGCTCTCGCAACTTTCGGATCCGAAAGGGGAACCCGCCAGCGCTGGTTTCCGATCCGGAAGTTGTATTGGCTTATGTCAAAACCGCTCTTCCTCGGTCCGCGCGCGGCGGATCGTCGTCCGTCTCAGGGGTAAGAGATACTGTTTGTCCGCACCTGTTCCGGTTTTGTATGCAGTTCTCTGCTTCAATACAATCTACCGTAACACAAACTTCATCGAAAATGAAGGCCGACCGGCCCGCAGGATGTGGGGCCGATTAACAGGAGGCTTTGGATTCAAGGCTTTCCGCTCAGGTTTTGCACATTTTGCCGCAAGCGGTCTGGCAGGCGCTAGTCGCCGGTTCCGGGCTCGGGGGAGAAGTACTTCTCAAACTTGCCGGCCTCGTCCTTATGGGCGTCAGCGTCGGCGGGAGCGTCCTTCTTGGACGTTATGTTTGGCCAAGTCTCGGAAAACTTGCGGTTGAGCTCCAGCCACTTCTCCAACCCGGGCTCCGTGTCGGGCTTGATCGCCTCGACCGGGCATTCTGGCTCGCAGACCCCGCAGTCGATGCACTCGTCGGGATGAATAACGAGCATGTTCTCGCCTTCATAGAAGCAATCGACCGGGCAGACCTCCACGCAATCGGTGTATTTGCACTTTATGCATTTCTCGTTGACGACGTAGGTCATTGCTCTGGGGTCCGGCTTCGTTCCTCGATACCGTGCGATATGGGCCAACCAGCCGGCTTTGGCGAGCCTCAAATTGCTCAAAGCCGCGCACGCGATCGTGAGAGGCGGCTCAGCGGCTCTTCGCGTTCAGCCGATCAATGTCCCGGCGCTCTTTCTTGGTCGGCCGTCCGCTCCCTGCCAGACGCTGGCCGGGGGCCGTCTCGGGCTGCTGCACGCTCGGGGTTTGCAACGTCGATTGCGCGGGAGGTTTGGGCGGATCGGCCAGCGCTGTCAATTCCTCATAAAGGGCGAGCGCCGCGGCAGATGGGCCGCGCCGCTCACCCAGTCCCGTCACCTTGAACACCCGCACGCGACGATTGAGCGACACCGTCAGCACGTCGCCGGCCCGAACGATGTGGCCCGGCTTCTCGACGCGGATGCGGTTGAGCCGCACCTTGCCTGCCGTGACCAGCTCGGAGGCGAGCGTCCGCGTCTTGATGAGGCGCGCAAACCAGAGCCATTTGTCGATGCGCTGAGTGTCGCTGGCCGAAGGCGCGTCTGCATCGCCCGCACGGCTCAAGTGCTGCTCTCCTTGGCGCGCTTTGCGAGCTCGTCGCGCAGCGCTCCGAGCGCGGCAAAGGGCGAGTCGGCGTCCGCCCCGGTCCGCCTCGGGGGAGCCGCGGAGTGGACCTCGGTCTTGCGCCGCTCTTCGCGGCGCGGGCGACGGTCCTGGCCGTTGAAGCGTCGAGGGTGAGCGTCACGCGTCCGCTCCGGCGCATCCTTGCCGCGATCCCGGCGAGGCTCGCGGTGCGCCGACTGCCGCGCTTCCTGACCGTTGCCGCCCGCAGACGCCACGGCTGGCGCCGGTTCGGCGGCCTGCGCGGGCTGGGACGGCAGGGCGGCGGACTTGCGATCCTTTTGCTCCGTGCGCAGCTTTGCGCGTTGCGGCGCGTCCTTGCGGCGCTCGCCACGCGGATGCCGGCGGGGACGCCAGATCTCCTCGAACTCCGGTTCGCTCGCCGCGACCTTGTCGGCTGACTCGGGCGCAAGAGCAGTCGCGGCCGCCACCTCGGCAGCCGCCTCAACGGCCGGCGCCTCGGCTGCAGCTTCCGCCTCCGGTGGTGCGGGTTCGGTCGCGGCCGGCTGAGTTGGTTCCTCGGCGCCCAGCACCACCGGCGCCTTCTTCAGCGGGCGGCGCTCGACGCGGAACCCCAGCGACCTAAGGACGCCGCCCAGCTCCTCTGGCGAGCAGCCGAGCAGCGACATCATGTCGGGCGTGGCCGTGAAGCTGCCGTCGCCGGTCGCACCTTTAGGGGCCAGGGCACCCTCGGCGCCCGAGCGCCAAGCGAGCAGCGGCCGGATGTAATCGGCGAGCCGCTCAAGCATGTCGATGCGCACCGCGCGCGGCCCGCACACATGGTAGCCATAGGCGCGATAGAACGCTTCGGGAGCCCCCGCGACGGGCGCAAACGAGGTGAGGCCGGCACGCGGTGCCTCCGGCATCGAATCGGCAGTCAGCCCGCACGTGCCGGCATTCTTCAGCGACCAGAGTGTCAGCGCGAGCTCGGCCGCGGCGGGCTTCAGAAGCGTCGGGAAATAGATGTTAAACGCTCCAAAGCGCACGCCGTACTTGCGCAGCTGGGCGCGCGCCGTCTGATCGAGAGCCTTGATCTCGTCGCCGACCGTCTCGCGCCGGAGGATGCCGAGGTTCTCGCGCAGCCGGAAGGCGATGCCGCGGGCGAGGCCCGAGATGTCCTCCGCCTTGCCGATCTCGACGAGCGGCTTCAACTTTTCGGCAATCGCCTGCGTCAACCACGTGTCGAGCCGCGCCTGCACCTTCTCGCGATCGGGCGCCGAGAGGTGCTCGTCCGCGAGCACCGTGACAGAAGGCTTCAACGGATCGTCGCTCGGCTCGAGCTGGGCGATCTCCTGGCCCTTCCACAGGATCACGCCGCGCTGCGTGAGCTGGAAAGCATCCGGTTGAGCGGCAACGACGCGGCGCACGCGCATCGACAGCTCGCGCGCCAGCACCTGGGCGGCGGCGGTGCGCGCCGCCTTGCCGTGGATACCCTCGCTGCCGCCTGCGTCGGCGGAGAAGCGGAAGCCGCGCAGGCGCCCGACGTAATGGTTCTCGACGTTGATCGCGCCGTCCTCGGCGATCTCCGCGTGCAATTCGTCCTTGTCCCGCATGCCCTTCATTAGCGCGCTCGTGCGCAGGTCGACGAACCGCTGCGTCAGGCATTCGTGCAGCGCGTCCGACAGCTTGTCCTCGACCTCGCGCGTGCGCGCCTGCCAGTGCGGCGGGGCCTTCAGCCAGTCGACGCGGTTCGAGACAAACGTCCACGTCCGAATGTGGGCGATGCGGTTCGCGAGCGTGTCGATGTCACCGTCGGTGCGGTCGGCAAAGGCCACCTGCTTGGCGAACCAGTCCTCGGGGATGCGCTCCTCGGGACTCATCAGGAACTTGTAGATGGTGCCGACGAGCTCGGCGTGGTTCTGGCCGGAGATCTTGCGGTAGTCCGGGATCTGACAGACCTCCCACAGCCGGGCGACAGCCGCCGGCGCGACAGCCGCGCGAACCACATCCTTGTCGCCGCCGCTCACGGTCTCGAGCGCGACCACGTCGTCGGCCGCGCGGGCGCGTGCTAGATGCTTGATGTTCGGCGTCTCGCGCAGCGAGCTCTTTAGGGCTTCGAGCGAGGAGAAGTCGAGGTTGCGGTTGCGCCACTGCAGGACGCGCACGGGCTCGAAGTTGTGCGTCTCGAGCCGCTCCACCGTGTCGGCATCGAACGGCTCCGCCGAGCCGGTGACGCCGAACGTCCCATCGTTCATGTGGCGGCCGGCACGGCCCGCGATCTGGCTCAGCTCGGCCGGCGTCAGGTTGCGGTGGTTGTGGCCATCGAACTTGCGCGAGGCCGAGAACGCAACATGATCCACGTCGAGATTGAGTCCCATGCCTATGGCATCCGTGGCCACCAGGAAGTCCACATCGCCCGACTGGTAGAGCGCGACCTGCGCATTGCGCGTGCGCGGCGACAGTGCGCCGAGCACGACCGCCGCGCCGCCGCGCTGGCGTCGGATGAGCTCGGCGATCGAATAGACCTCTGCCGCGGAGAACGCCACGACGGCAGAGCGCTGCGGTAGGCGAGTGATCTTCTTCTGCCCCGCGTAGGTGAGCTTCGACAGCCGCGGGCGCGAGATGAAATTGGCGCCCGGCACGAGATCGGCAATCGCCTCGCGCATGGTCTGCGCGCCGAGCAGCAGCGTCTCCGAGCGGCCGCGCGAATGCAGCAAGCGATCGGTGAACACATGCCCGCGCTCGGGATCGCCTGCGAGCTGCACCTCGTCGATTGCGAGAAAGTCGACGTCGACGTCGCGCGGCATGGCCTCGACCGTGCACACCCAGAAACGGGCGCGCTCCGGCTTGATCTTCTCCTCGCCGGTGATGAGCCCGACGCTATCGGCCCCGATGCGGGCGGCGATCTTGTCGTAGACCTCGCGCGCGAGCAGACGCAGCGGCAGGCCGATCATCCCGCTCTCGTGCCCGAGCATGCGTTCGATGGCAAGGTGCGTCTTGCCGGTATTGGTGGGCCCGAGCACGGCCGTCGTATGCCGGATGCGAACCTCGAGGTCGCTGGCCATTTGCGAGGGCCTCCTCATCTTACTTGTCTATGCCATCGCAGAGGGATCGACGGAGATCAAGAGCTTGATTGACATTCGCACGGCTGAAGCGCTGGAGCGCCGCCCGCGATTATGATCGCATTTTCGTGGTTGTCGCGTGAGCATATCGAGCCGCTAGGGCTCACCGATCTCTAGTGCCGCATCGCGAACCGCTGCTGGTCCGGCATGGTGATATCGGCCTGCACGGAGGTCAACACGGCCGCGCCGATGATGGTCGGCACCGTCACGCGGTAGGGGATGACGATGTTGGCCAACGGCACGGGGCGGAGGATCGCCTCGATGGTGCCCTTCAGGACGGATTCGGAGCCCTCGCCCGGCTTGTAGCCGGAGATGGGGACCATCTTCACGTGGCAGACCTGATCGACGGTCGGGGGCACGGGATTGCCAGCCGGCGTGAAGACGAGATCGAAGCGCTGGCGCCCGTCGAAGATCGGCAGCCGGCGCTCACACGGGTGCGCGGTGTCGCCGACCGAAAGCGACATCACGCCGGTCAATGGATCAAGCACGTTGCGCAGCTGCGCTTGCGTGACCGGAATGAAGCCCGGCGGAAAGTCGTCCGGTGGAACCCACTTCACGTTCCTGACGCCGGTCTGGTCGAAGCCGATGCCCAGCGATTTGCCCTTGGAGCTGCTGAGTATGGCCTTTTGCTTGAAGCGGAACGTGTAGTAGGCGGGCTTGGCGATCGCCGAGAGCACGGTGCCCATGCTCGTCATCGTGCCATTGTAGTCGAACACCGTGGTGTCGATCTTGGCATCAGCCGCAAGATTGTAGGCCTCGCCAACGACGTCGGATTTGAAGTTGAACGTCCCGATGTTGCCGAGGACGCCAAAGCTGATTTTGTAGCTCGCGACCACGTGAGCGGGGAGCGGACCGGAGCCCGCTCTGGCCGGGAACGTGGAGCCTATCCCGAGGGGAAGCATCAGCAGCGCCGACAGAAGCGCCTCAAGGGGACCGCGCCCGCCTCTTAGCCAAACCCCGTAACGCATGATGCCCGATGTCCCCTGGACGCGGCGCGCAATGGTTCCGGCCGTACCCCTGTTTCTGGTCAAATATGTGACCCGCCGCCGCAGGTTTCGAGACCCGCCGGATCAAGAATTGTGCGGACAATACCCAAATTGATGAAAGCGCCGCCTGCAAGCAGACCGACGCCGTGCGGCCCCAGAAGGCCAGCAACGCCTTGACGGCACAGGGAGCCTCGGGCATAGACAGCGCCTTGTTGCACCGGCCCCGGCCGGAGCAGCCACCCATACCCCTGATTTTCCGCGCGCGGGGCCACCCTTGGGAGGGTGGCGAAGGAGCTTTGAGATGACGAGGCGTTGTGAGCTGACCGGCAAGCTGCCCCTTTCGGGCCAGCTCAGGAGCCACGCCGAGAACAAGACGAAGCGGAAGTTTCGTCCCAACCTTTGCGAGGTCACGCTGATAAGCGACGCACTCGGGCGCAAGGTCCGTCTGCGCGTCAGCGCGCATGCCTTGAAGTCGGTCGAGCACCGCGGCGGCCTCGATGCCTTCCTCCTGAAGGCCAGCGACGAGGATCTGTCGGAGCGCTGCCTCAAGCTCAAGCGCGACCTCAAGAAGGTCAAGGCGGCGGCCCCCGCCGCAGCTTAACGCCGGCCCACGCGGACCTATTTCTTCTCGATCGGCTGATCGCCTACACGGTGCTCCGGTTCCGCGCGCGCTAGGTCGCTGCCTTCGATGGCGAACTGCAACAGCAGTGTCCTCTGCAACAGGTGATTGAAGTTGTCGTCTGAGATCATCGTCACGATGATCTGCCCGCCGGCGCCGGCGTGGACTGCCAGCCCCTCCATGTTGTCGATTTCCTGGCCCATGGCCGCATCAAAGAGCATCTCGCCCTCGATGCGCGTATTCGGCTTGATCTCGTCGCGGCGGACGAGCCGTAGGCGCGACTTTACGCCCTCAATCCAGCGATAGCGACGCTCGAGCACCAGCAGGCCACCGTCGGGCAACCCGGCCGCATCGGTGACATCGTAGTCGCCGGGGTTGGTCAGATGGATCTCGACCGGCTTGCCTTTGACCCACAGCCAGCCGGTGTGATCGCCCGCGGCATCGGGGAGGTTCTCGGCGAAGGCGACGAGCGAGCCCTTGTTGGGCTCGGCGCGCAGGGTGGCAACGGCTTCGAGGCCCTTGTTGGCCGTCATCTTCTTGGCACCGGGCGGCAGATCGACGAAGCCGAGCGCGGGCGACAGGCCGTCCCTGCCAATGTCGAACCGGCCGATGCGGTGGTTGCGCTCGAACGAGATAAGCACGGTGCCCTGCTCCGGCGTGCCGCTGACCAATGTCAGCCCTTCCGCGTCGCTGTTGCGCTTGCGTGTAAGCACCTCGCCGGACTTCGCCCGGATGGGTCCGAGGCGCACGCCTTCGAGGCCGACGGGACGATCGCCGTCGTAGGCGATCTCGCCGCTCATCCAGCTCCCCACGTCGGAGATGGAGAAGAACTTCTTGCCCTCGGCGTCCACGACGAGCCCCGACCAGCCGCCGAAATGGGGCGACGGCGAGGTCAACACCAGGCCGCCGCGCCATTTGAGCTTGCCGAAATGCGTCTTGGCGGAGTCGACCTTGTCGAAGGCGGCGATGGGACGCGCTTCGACGGTGATGGCCCCGGATACCTCGTTCGCGGCAGGCTTTGGATCGGCAAGGGCTAGCGAGCCGCCGAAGGCAAGCACACCGAACACCACCGTCGAGACAAAACGCTGCGCCGCGACCCTCACGCTGTACTCCTAAATGCGCGCCTCAATGCACGCGCTTTAATGCACGCGTCGAGCCATCCGCGGGCGTGGCGCGTTCCGCTGGCCCTTTTCTTCAAACAGCTCCACCAGCTTGTCGGTCATGGCCCCGGCCAGCTCGCTCGGATCGGTGATGGTCACCGCCTTGCGGTAGTACCGGGTGACGTCGTGGCCAATGCCGATGGCGATCAGCTCGACCGGCGAGCGCGCCTCGATCTCCTCGATCACTTGGCGCAAGTGCTGCTCCAGGTAGTTGCCTGAGTTCACTGAAAGGGTGGAATCGTCGACCGGTGCACCGTCGGAGATCATCATGAGAATGCGGCGCTGTTCCGGCCGCGCAAGCAGGCGCCGATGCGCCCAGGCGAGCGCCTCGCCGTCGATGTTCTCCTTCAAGAGTCCCTCGCGCATCATCAGCGCGAGCGAGCGCTTGGCACGGCGCCAGGGGGCGTCTGCCGTCTTGTAGACGATGTGGCGCAGATCGTTGAGGCGCCCAGGCCCCTGCGGCTTGCCCGACGCGAGCCACTGCTCGCGCGACTGGCCGCCTTTCCAGGCGCGCGTGGTGAAGCCGAGGATCTCGACCTTCACGCCGCAGCGCTCGAGCGTGCGCGCGAGGATGTCGGCGCAACAGGCCGCGACCATGATTGGACGGCCGCGCATGGAGCCGGAGTTGTCGAGCACGAGCGTTACGACGGTGTCGCGGAACTCGGTGTCGCGCTCGCGCTTGAACGACAACGCGTGCATGGGATCGATGATGATGCGCGGGAGCCGCGAGGCATCGAGCATACCTTCCTCGAGGTCGAACTCCCAGGCGCGGTTCTGCTGCGCGAGAAGGCGCCGCTGCAGCCGGTTGGCAAGGCGCGCGACCGCGCTCGATAGCGTGCGCAGCTCACGGTCGAGGTAAGCGCGCAGGCGCTCAAGCTCCTCCGGCGAGGAAAGCTGCTCGGCCCCGACCTCCTCGTCGAACTCGCGTGTGAACACCTTGTAGCCAAAGGCCTCGGGGTTATCGAGAACGGAGGCATTCGGGCGCCACGGCTCTGGCGTCTCGATCTGTTCCAGATCGTCGAACTGGCTCTCGAAGTCGTCGGCGCTCGTCGTATCGGAAGCCTCCTGTGCTTCGCTCGCCTCGCCTTCGGACAGTCCCTCCTCGCGCGGTTGGTCGCGGCCCTGCTCGCCCTCCTGGGAGCTCTCGCCTTCGTTTTCGCCGCCCTGGGGTTCGTTCTCGTTGCGCTCGCCATTCTCCTCGTCTTGGGCGTCGGAGCTCTCCTCGGCAAGCTCGAGCGCGCGCAAGAGGTCGCGCACGACACGCCCGAAGCTCTCCTGGTCCTCGGCGAGGCTTTCGAGCCGGCGCAGCACCTTGGCGCCGCGCTGCTCGATCGACGGGCGCCAGAGATTGACGAGCGCCTTTGCGGTCTCCGGCGGCGGCAGACCGGTGAGCCGCTCGCGGATCAGGAGCGCCAGCGCATGTTCGAGCGGGGCCTCCTCCTTGCTGGCGACGGTGGCGAAACGGCGGTCGGCGTACTGGTCCTCGATGCGCGCCGTGAGGTTGCGCGCCATGCCAGGCATGCGGTTGGCGCCGAGCGCCTCGACGCGGGCGCGCTCGGCCGCCTCGAACACCTGGCGTGCAGGCCCCGACACCGGAGCGAGCCGGTTGTGCAGCTTCACGTCGTGGCAGCCGGCGGTGAGCGCGAAACTGTCGGCCCAGCCGCGGATGACGGCGATCTCACGTTGCGAGGGCACGCGCGAGGGCTCGGGCAGGAGTACGTGCTTTTGCGCAAACTCCGGCGGACCCGGTGCGAAGCCGACATCGAGGTCATGCTGGCCGGCGATGGCGCGGACGGTGAGCCCGATCGCGCGTTTCAAGGGCTCGGTGGGAGCTTCCTTGCGTTTGGGGCCCGTGGTCATCGGCGAGCTCCGGGGCTCAGCTCAGCGCAACGTTGGCCGCACTTTCGGGCAGCTCCTCACCGAAGCAACGCTGATAGAACTCGGCGACCATGGGCCGCTCGAGCTCGTCGCACTTGTTGAGGAAGGTCAGACGGAAAGCGAATCCGACATCGTTGAAGATCTCGGCGTTCTCCGCCCACATCATCACCGTGCGCGGGCTCATGACGGTCGAGAGGTCGCCGTTGATGAAGGCGTTGCGCGTTAGATCGGCGACGCGCACCATCTGAGACACCGCCTTCCGCTTTGCCTCGCTCTTCCCGAACGACTTGACCTTCGAGAGCACGATCTTGGCCTCGTCGTCGTGCGGCAGGTAGTTGAGCGTCGCCACGATCGACCAGCGGTCCATCTGGCCCTGGTTGATCTGCTGGGTGCCGTGATAGAGACCCGACGTGTCGCCGAGCCCGATGGTGTTCGTCGTCGAAAACAGCCGGAAGGCCGGATGCGGGCGGATCACCTTCGACTGATCGAGCAGCGTCAGCTTGCCCGAGACCTCGAGCACCCGCTGGATCACGAACATCACGTCGGGGCGACCGGCGTCGTACTCGTCGAACACGAGCGCAGTGTTGCTTTGCAGCGCATAGGGCAGGATGCCCTCGCGGAACTCTGTCACCTGCACGCCGTCCTTCAACACGATCGCGTCCTTGCCGATGAGATCGATGCGGGAAACGTGGCTGTCGAGGTTGATGCGGATGCAGGGCCAGTTGAGCCGCGCCGCCGTCTGCTCGATGTGCGTCGATTTCCCGGTGCCGTGGTAGCCCTGGATCATCACGCGGCGGTTGTGTTTGAAGCCGGCGAGGATCGCGAGCGTCACCTCCTTGTTGAAGAGATAGTCGGGGTCGACGTCGGGAACGTGCTCATCGGCTTTGGAGTAGGCTGGCACCTCGAGATCGGTGTCGATGCCGAACACCTGGCGCACCGACACTTTCAAATCTGGAATGCCGGGCAGCTTGGCTTCAGCACCCATCGGGGATTGCGCGCGCATCGTCGAGGGCCTTCGAGGAAATCAGGTTCAGGGGCTGCGGGAGGCACGCTCTAAAGTCACGCCATTCCCGCTTGCTTCAGATAGTTATAGGCTTGGATAATCTCGCGCAACTTGTCCGCGGAGCGCGCGTCTCCGCCATTGGTATCGGGGTGGTGAATCTTAACCAGCTCCTTGAAGCGAGCCTTGATCTCGATGCGCGTTGCGCCGTCCCGCAGGTTGAGCGTCTGCAGGCTCTTGCGCTCGAGCGGCCGCAGAGTGCGGCGCTCCTCGGCAGGTGCCTCACGTGCGGCTCGTGCGCGCCATGCAAAGAAGCCATGCGGGTCTTGAGCGCGCAACGTCGCGGGCTGCGGGCCGGCATTGCCGTTGGCTGCGCCGACACCCTGCTTGGACTTGTTCGACAGGTTGAGGCCGACGTTCCAGGTCGGCCGGTGACCGGTGAGGGCGTCCTTTTGGAAGTCCTCGACCTCGCGGTCGTTCATGCCGTCGAAGTAGTTGTAGGAGGCGTTGTACTGGCGCACGTGATCGATGCAGAAAATATAGTACTGACCGTCGCGCCCACGCCCCCGCGGCGCACGATATAGGCCCGGCGACCGGCATCCTTTCCACTGGCAGCAGGGACGCTCCTCCCGCGCCTGCTCGGCGCGCTGCCTTTTGGGCGCGACGCGGATGCTGTCGAAATATTTGGAGTCGAGCTTCATCGGTTGAAGTATGATCTGAGGTCAGCCGCCGCACAAGCTGACTTGGCTTGCGCGCGCGTTGCATTTTTTTCACACCAGCATGAGGCGACCATTAATGGGCCTTCAAACGCAAATGCGTGAAAAGCTGATGATGGCCCTACAGCCCAGCCGACTCGACGTGGTCAATGAGTCGCACCTGCACGTCGATCACCACAACTCGCCCGACACTGGCGAAAGCCATTTCCGCGTGCTGATCGTATCAAACGCGTTCGCAGGGAAGTCCCGCCTCGAACGTCATCGGATGATCAATGAGGCGTTGGGGGATGAACTCAAAGGTGGGGTGCACGCGCTCGCAATCAAGGCTTGTGCGCCCGACGAGCCTCTTGGCTGAGCCCGCCTACAAAAAAATAGTGCTGAAAAAGTCTCGCCCCCGCAATGCTGCGAGGGCGAGGCAATGACGACGGCGTCTAACCGCGTCGAGTGGTGCTTACCACCACCAGCGGCGCCAATGGCGGCGGTGATGGTAGCGCCAATGACGGCGCCAGTAGACCTGCTCAACCGACGCGTTTGCTGGGGTCACGTTGGCGAGCTTGCCGAGGGCAATGCCCGAAGCCGGAGCGGCCTGGGCGCTGCCAGCAGCGACGATGCAAGCGAGAGCGCCTGCAGCGACGGTGAGCGGGATCAGTTTTGTCATATCGGTTCCTTCCTATTTTTTGTGCGCTACCTTCGCGAGCGACGAGAGGACACCGCACACATTCGCATCCTCCCGGCGTGAGCCTTGCCTAGATTCAAGGGATGCGCCTGAACCTAAGCTGAACGAGACGCTGCCCACCACAAACAAACGGTAAACACGCAACAAACTTAGGATTTCTGCGGTTCTGCGCTGCCTGCCTGCTTGATGCGGGACGCGGCTCCGGCCGCGGGGCTAATGCGCAGGGCCGCAATCTTGTTCCTAGTCTTACGCAGGATCTCGAATCGATACCCGTAGAATGTGAAAACTTGTCCGGGCTCGGGGATGGTTTGTGCCTCGTGGATGACGAGGCCGGCGATGGTCGTCGCCTCCTCGTCTGGCAGATTCCAGTTCATCTGGCGATTGAGATCGCGAATCGCGACGGTGCCGTCAACGTTGACGGTGCCGTCGGGCTGCGGGCGAATTGCCGCTTCATGCGTATCGTGCTCGTCCGCGATCTGCCCGACGATCTCCTCGAGAATGTCTTCCAGCGTGATGAGCCCCTGCACCTCGCCGTACTCGTCGACGACGAGCGCCATCTGCGCCTTGCGCTTCAGGAACTGGTTGAGCTGGGCTTTGAGCGGCGTGGTGTCGGGAACGAACCACGGCTCCACCGCGAAGCTCATGATGTCGAGCTTGCCGACGTCCCAGCCCGAGCGCCCGAGCGCGGAGAAAAGATCCTTCGTGTGCAGCACGCCGACGATGTTCTCCGGCTCGTCCTTCCAGACAGGGACGCGCGTATACTGCGTTCGCAGCAAGTCGTCGACGATCTTCTGCGGCGGCTCGTCGGCGTCGATGGTCTCCATCTTCGTCCGATGCACCATGATGTCGGACACCTGCAGGTCGCGGAGGTCGAGGACGCCGCCCAGCATGTCGGCATCGTGGCGGCCGACCGCACCTTCCTTGGTCTGCAGCTCGATCGTGCCGCGGAGTTCCTCGTGTGCGGCGAGAATATTGGCCTCATCGTCAGCCTTTCCGGGCGTAAGCTTCAGAAGCTGCCTGACGATGAACTCGATCGCGACCGTGATCGGATTGAGGACCACGATGACAGCGCGCATGAGCGGAGCAACGAGCAGCGCGACTCGGTCAGAGTAGGCGAGCGCATAGGTCTTGGGCAGAACGGCCGCAAAGACGACGATCAAGAACGTGATGACGATCGTCGCGTATACGACGCCGACCTCGCCCACGAGCACGACGGCGAGGCCTGAGGCGAGCGCGGAGGCGAGCACGTCGACGAGCGTATTGCCGATGAGGATGGTACCGATCATCTTCTCGGGTGAGCGCAGGACCCGATTGACGACAGCGGCACGCGCATTGCCGTCCTGCTCGAGTGCGTGCATGCGCGCACGCGAAGCCGCTGTGAGCGCCGTCTCGCCTAGGTTAAAGAACGCCGACAGCGCGATGAGCACGACGATGGCGACGATGATGGCGATGACGGCGATAGGCATGGGAGTCGTTGGGGCCTGCTCGGGTTCTGAGGGGCTGGCGGTTGCCGTTGCACTTTAAGCCGGCGCACCGGCGAAGCAGGCAACCTATCACACATCGAAGATCGTCAAGTTAGTGCCTGGCGCCCGCGATTTCGCCGGTGAGGAACTCGCGCACGCGCTCTTCGGCAACGTCGCTGGTGACGAAGGCCTCGCCGATGCCGCGCACGAGAATGAACGTGAGCTTGCCGCGGCGTACCTTCTTGTCCTGGGCCATGAGGCGCATGAGCGCCTCCACGTCCGGCTTCGCACCGGGAATGTCGGCGATACGAGTGGGCAACCCGACGGCCTCGAAATGGGCGGCAACCCGCTTGCCCCCACCCGGCGCGCAGAGCCCGAGCGCCTCCGAGAAGCGGAACGCGATCGCCATGCCGATGGCGATCGCCTCGCCGTGCAACAGCCGGTCCGAGTAGCCGCACCAGGCCTCGAGCGCGTGCCCGAATGTGTGCCCGAGGTTGAGCAGCGCCCGCTCGCCCTGCTCGGTCTCGTCACGGCCGACGATGCCGGCCTTGGCCTTGACGCTCGTCTCGATAGCCTGCGTCAATGCCGCCTCCTCGAAGGCGAAGACGGAGCGCCAGCTCTGCTCGAGCCAAGCGAAGAACGCCGCGTCACCGAGCAAGCCGTACTTGGCAACCTCGGCGTAGCCGGCGCGCATCTCGCGGGCGGGGAGCGTGCGCAGCGTGTCGGTGTCGGCGATGACGAGGCTCGGCTGGTGGAAGGCGCCGATGAGATTCTTGCCCTGGGGAGTGTCGATGCCGGTCTTGCCGCCGACGGAGGAATCGACCTGCGCGAGCAGTGTCGTCGGGATCTGCACGAAGCGCACCCCGCGGCGAAGGATCGCCGCCGCGAAGCCGGAGAGATCACCCATCACGCCGCCGCCGAAGGCGACGACGAGGTCGCCGCGCTCTAGGCCGAGCTCGAGCAGCCGCTCGCTGAGCGGGGCCAGCTCGCGGAAGCTCTTGGTCGACTCGCCCGGCTTCAAGACGATCGAGCCCGCGTGCAAGTTCGCGCGCTTCAGCGCCGCTTCGAGCGCGGGCAGATGAAACCGCGCGACGTTCTCATCCGTCACGATCCCGCACCTCGGGGCGCCGAGCCGCGCGGCGATCAGCTCGCCCGCCTTCGACAGCAACCTGGGGCCGATCAGCACCTCGTAGGCGCGGCTGCCGAGCGGCACCTGCACGGAGCGAACCGAGGCACGCGTTTCGGCATGGCTTTCGGAGACCGAGGTCATTGGGCCTCCTCCCGCCGTGCCGCCGATGGCAGCGGGCGCGACAGCAGTTCGATGATCTCGGCGACGATCACGTCGTGCGGCACATCGCGGCTTTCGACCGTGATGTCGGCCTGGGCGTAGACGGGGTAGCGGACATCCATGAGATTCTGCATCACGGTCTGGGGGTCGCTACCTTTCAGCAGCGGACGGTTGTTGCGCTTCGACACGCGGCGCACGAGCAGCGGAAGCTCGGCCTTGAGCCACACCGAGATGCCGCGCTCGGCGATGGCAGCGCGTGTCTCGGTATTCATAAAGGCGCCCCCGCCGGTGGCCAAGACCTGGGGACCGGAGCGCATCAGCCGAGCCAGCACCTTGCGCTCGCCTTCGCGGAAATAGGGCTCCCCGTGCTCGGCGAACATATCCTCAATGCTCTGGCCAGCCGCCTTCTCGATCTCCTCGTCGGCGTCCACGAAGGGCAGGCCCAAACGCGCGGCAAGGCGGCGCCCGACAGCCGATTTGCCGCAGCCCATCAGGCCGACCATGACGATCGATTTGTCGCCCAAAGCCGATTTGATCGCTTCAAGCGATTGAGCATCGCCCATCTTGTCTTACTCTTGCGATCGAGCCCGATTCGAGTTGACCGCCCGCGGCGGCTTTCGAAAGGCATCGGGGATGAGCCTTCCGCTGCAACGGCGCCTACTTTGGATTGGCCTTCAGAGCAAGTCATAATGGCGCCACCATGCAAAGAGACTTAAAACAGGACGCGGGATAGCCAAATGCCGAGCTTGTTCCGGTTTCTTGCCGTTGTTGGCACCATCGGTGCCATCTTCCTGGGCGTGCTGTACGTCCTCGCCACCAAATTCGAGCCCACAACGCGCACCGTCACCAAGCCCGTTCCGGGCGTCAAAGTTCGAACCGAGTAGCCGGCTCAACCGCCATGCGTAATCGGGCCCTCGCATTCGTGCTGATCGGAGCGCTCGCGCTCCCCGCCCAAGGAGCCGCCGCGCAGGATTGGGACCCGCTAGACCTTTTTTCCGAAAAGAAGCGCCCCGAGCCCGCGCGGCAGCCGCCGCCTCCGCAGGGCCCCGACACGATCACGCCGCCGCCGGGCGAGGCAAAGAGCCAGGCCGTCGAGCGACTCGACCTTTCGCCCGTGATGGCGCCCGACGGATCGGGCCTGCCGTACGAGCTTTGGCGCGGGCTCGACGTTGCAAGCTTCGAGCACCTCATCGCGGAGATCGAGATCCCGCCGCGCTCGCCGGCGCTGCATGCACTGTGGCTGCGGCTCATCACCTCCGACGTGACGCCACCCGGCGGCGGCCAGGCCGACCTGCAGTTCATGGCTCTGCGGCTGGAGACGCTCTACCGCTCCGGCCTGCTCCAGCAGGCATCACAGGAACTTGCGAAGATGCCAACGGCCGGCGGCGTCGTCGCGACGCTCGCCGCGCGCAACGACATCGGACTCGGCAAGAAGGAGCAGGGTTGCGCGACGGCGCAGAACGCGGGACCAATTCCTGGCGACCTACCAAAGCCGTTGAAGGTGCAGGCTGCGATGATCTCCGGCTACTGCGCGGCGATCGCCGGCGACCAGGCCGCGGCCGGCCTCGCGGCCGAGATGGCGCGCGAGGAGGGGCAGAAGGAATCCGCGGGCATCGAGGCGCTCGATGCCATCTCCGTGCACGCGAGCCCGAGGATCGCTGCCAAGGAGACGGTATCGTTGCTCGACTATCGCCTTATCGAGGCCGCCGGAGGGGCTATCGAACCCGCCGTGCTTCTGAAGCAAGGCGCACCCTCGCTCCTCGCCGCGCTGGCGCTCGACCCCAACACGCCGCCCGCTCTGAAGCTGCCGGCCGCCGAGGCTGCCGCCCAGCTCAATGCCATCTCGCCGGACGAGATCGCCGGCATCTACCGCGCGAACGCATCGCTTGCGGGCGCGGCGGCAGGCCCCAACACGGCGGAGCGACGCGCGCAGTTATTCGTCGCGGCTGAAGCCGAGCGAACACCGTTGAAGAAAGTACGGCTTATCCGCTCCTTCCTCGATGAATCGCGCCGGGCAGGGCTGTATCTCAGCGCGCTGCGCATGTCGGCGCGTGCGAGCGACACGGTGCAGCCCGTGCCCGAGATCGGCTGGTACGCGGAGACGGCGATCGAGATCGCGCTGGCGGCCGGCGACTACAACAAGGCGCGGAGCTGGGCGAGCTATGGGGCGACACTCGGCGCGTCCCCGGAGGGAAGCCTCAGCCATTGGCTCGCCCTAATTGACATCGCCGACAGCAACTCACCCGGGAACCGCGGCGAAAGCCTGCACTACATCGAGGATCTCGCCGTGCACGGCCGGCTCGATCCGACGCTGCTGCACCGTATCGCCACTGTACTCGACGCGCTCGCGTACGACGTGCCGATCCCGCTGTGGGAGGCGGCGAGCCGCACGCCGCAGCCTGTAGGCGGCTTCTTGCCCGAGACGGGCGTCCTCTCCGAGCTGCAGGATGCGGCGAAGAAGCGCGAGTTCGGCCGCACCGTGCTGCTCGCCATGAAGACGCTGGGTCCGAACGGCGCGGAGGGCGCGCACATGATCGCGCTGGGCGACTCAATTCGCGCGTTGAAGCGCGCAGGGTTGGAGCCTGACGCGCGCAGGCTCGGCTTCGAGGCGCTGTTTGCGAGCTGGCCGCGCGCCATCGTCAATTAACGGCGGCTATCGAGCCGAGGCGGGAATGGTCGAAGCGACGACGCACATTGAATCCTTTCTCGCCATGCTCAGCGCCGAGCGCGGCGCGGCCGGCAACACCATCGAGGCCTATCGCCGCGACCTTGCCGACTTCGGACAATTCCTCGGCCGTCGCAATGTGGTGCTCGCCGCGGCCACGGGCGAGGACGTCTCCGACTACTTCAGGGAAGCGGCGGCCGGGGGCTTGAAGCCCTCCTCGCGCGCACGCCGGCTCTCTGCCGTACGCCAGCTCTACAAGTTCCTCCTAGCCGAAGGCATTGCCTGGTGCGACCCGACGCTCGGTCATGCAGGCCCGCGCAAGAGCCGGGCGCTGCCGAAGACACTCAACGTCGCGGAGGTCGATCGCCTCATCGGCGCCGCGGCAAAGCGCGCGGAAGCCGCGACGGCCTCCGAACGGCGCCGCGCGCTGCGCCTGCACTGCCTACTAGAGATGCTCTACGCAACGGGGATGCGCGTCAGCGAGCTAGTGTCGCTGCCGCGCACTGTGCTTGCCGGCGACGAGCGCGTGCTAACGATCCGCGGCAAAGGCGGACGCGAGCGCCTCCTGCCGCTCAACGCCTCCGCGAGATCGGCGCTCGATCGCTACCTGGGGCTTGGCGAAGGCGACGGGTTTACGGCGACCGTCGCGACGAAGTGGCTGTTTCCCTCGCGTAGCGCGCAGGGCCATGTCACCCGTCAGCGTTTCGCCCAGGACCTGAAGGAGCTCGCAGCCGAAGCCGGCCTCGATCCCGACCGTGTGAGCCCGCACGTGCTGAGACATGCCTTCGCGAGCCACCTGCTCGACCGCGGCGCCGACCTCCGCTCCCTGCAACAGCTCCTTGGCCACGCCGACATCTCGACGACCGAGATCTACACCCACGTCCTGGAGGAGCGGCTGAAGCAGCTCGTTGAGCAGCACCATCCGCTGGCCCGCCGCGAGCGCTAGAAGTGCGTTAATGCGGGAGGTGTATCGGTCTTGACGGCGCGGAGCCGCGGCGCGATTGTCCGCAGCCCCCTAAACTGCTGCGAGAAGAGCATTGGAACGCCCCGCAACCATCCGCACGTATCTCGATTTCGAGAAGCCCATCGCCGAGCTCGAGAGCAAGGTCGCCGAGCTGCGCGCACTCGAGGGCGATGACCGCCCCGTCTCCATCGCCGACGAGATCAAGAAGCTCGAGCAGAAGGCGCGGGCAGCCCTCGTCGACACCTACGGCAAGCTGACGCCCTGGCAGAAGACGCAGGTGGCGCGCCATCCCGAGCGCCCTCATTGCCTCGACTTCGTCAGCGCGCTGATCGACGACTTCACGCCTATGGCCGGCGACCGTTATTTCGCCGAGGACGAGGCGATCGTCGGCGGGCTCGGCCGCTTTCGCGGCCGTTCCGTCATGATCATCGGCCACGAGAAGGGTTCCGACACCGAGAGCCGTATCCGACATAACTTCGGCATGGCCAAGCCCGAGGGCTACCGCAAGGCAGTCCGCCTGATGGAGCTCGCCGAACGGTTCAACATCCCGGTTCTCACGCTGATCGACACGGCTGGCGCTTATCCCGGCATCGGGGCCGAGGAGCGCGGCCAGGCCGAAGCGATCGCCCGGTCGACCGATTGTTGCCTGCGCATCGGCGTGCCCCTGATCACGGTCGTGATCGGCGAGGGCGGCTCGGGCGGCGCCATTGCCATCGCCAGCGCAAACCGCATCCTGATGCTCGAGCATGCGATCTACACAGTCGCCTCGCCCGAGGCCGCCGCCTCCATCCTGTGGCGCGATTCCGCCAAGGCGATCGACGCCGCAACCAACATGAAGATCACCGCCCAGGACCTCGACCAATTGGGCGTCATCGACGTAATCATCACCGAGCCGGTGGGCGGCGCCCATCGCGACCGCGAGCAGATCATGAAGGCGACGGGCGATGCCGTGGCCCGCGCGCTGTCGGAGTTCGACGGCAAGAGCCCCGCCGAGATCATCCAGCAGCGGCACGACCGCTTCATGGAGATCGGGCAGTCCCTCTAACAAACGGATTTCACGGGTATAAATACTCGTTAACCGTCAAATTCCGGTCCAACTCCTGGCGATTCTGGCCGAGAATCACCACCACCGCTAAGATTCGCTACGGGTGGTAGGAATTTCGTAACGTTAACGATATCTTAAGGGTTGGACGTTGATGGTGGTCACCGTGCGCCAGGGGCACTGCGTATGCGTATGATCATCCTTGGCTCGAGAATGAGAGCCCGTGTGTGCGCAGCCATTGCAGCGCTAGCGGGTGCTTGTGCGCTTGCGGCCTGCAGCGGTGGCGCCCCGTCGATCCCCCCTTCCGATCAGCCGCTCAGCAGCGAAGCGATGATGCTGCTTGGCCGCAAGGGCATGGACCAGGGCGCGCCCATTTTCGTGCGTATCTTCAAGCAAGAGTCCGAACTCGAGGTGTGGAAGGCGCGTGACGACGGCCGCTTCTACCACTTCAAGACCTATCCCATCTGCAATTGGTCGGGTGATATCGGCCCGAAGACCACCTACGGCGACCACCAGGCGCCGGAAGGGTTCTATCGCGTCACCGCCGACCAGATGAACCCCAACTCGCAGTACTACCTCGCCTTCAACCTCGGCTACCCGAACGCCTACGACCGCTCGCTGCAGCGGACAGGCGACGCGCTGATGGTGCACGGCAAGTGCAAGTCGGTCGGCTGCTACGCGATGACGGATGCGCTGATCGAAGAGATCTTCGGCCTTGCCAGGGAAGCGCTGAAGGGCGGGCAGGAGAGCTTTGAGGTGCACGCGTTCCCGTTCCGCATGTCGGACGAGAACATGGCGCGGTACAAGGACAACCCGAACTACACGTTCTGGCGGACGATGAAGCAGGGCTACGATTACTTCGAAAAGTACCGCCTGCCGCCGGCGATTGCCGTGTGCGACCACAAATACGTGGTCGACGTGAAGGCCCCGGTGAACGCCAGCGTGCGCCCCGACGCCGCCTGCCCGCGCTTCACGCGGCCGGTCGTCGCGCCGTTCGTGCCCAAGCCCACCGAGCAGCAGATTGCTGAGGAGCGCATCGTCGTGCCAGGCCCGAAGCTCCGCGAGATGCAGAGCTTCGCTGCCGCCAAGCCGACGCAGGCAACGGGCCCCGACGGGTCCCTCGGGACGTCGTTCGGTCTTGGCATGCCGGAATCGACCGGCAGCAATCCGCCGCCCACCTCACCCCAATAGACCATGGCTGGAAGCCGCACGCTGAAGACACTCGTCGGTCTCGGCGTGCTCGTCGCGGTTGCTGCCGGCGCGGCCTTTGTGTTCTGGCCGCAAATCTTCGCCGCGATTGAGGAGGACGCGATCTGGTCCGAGAAGGCGGACCACTGGCACCTCTACTCGAGCGGCAAGACGCTCGCCGGCACGCCGGAGCTTCAGGATCTGCAGGGGCGCCTGGCGGCGCAGGGCGCGAAGCTCGGCGATCCCGTCTTAGTGCGCATCTTCAAGCGCGAGTTCGAGCTTGAAGTCTGGCTGAAGCACGACGGCCGCTTCCAACGCTTCGCCACCTATCCGATCTGCATGTGGTCGGGCGGGCTCGGGCCGAAGGTGCGCGAGGGCGACAAACAGGCGCCGGAGGGCTTCTATACGGTCGATGGCTCGCAGCTCAATCCGAACAGCAATTATCACCGCTCGTTCAACCTCGGCTTTCCCAACGCATTCGATCGCGCGCACGGCCGCACCGGCTCACTGCTGATGGTGCATGGCGACTGCCGCTCGATCGGCTGTTACGCCATGACCGATCCGGTGATCGACGAGATCTGGCAACTGATCACCGCGGCGTTGCAGGGCAGCCAGAAACGCTTTCAGGCGCAGGTATTCCCATTCCACCTGACGGACAAGAACATGGCATGGCACGCGCGCGCACCCGAAGCGGCCTTCTGGCAACAGCTCAAGCAGGGCCACGACCTGTTCGCGCAGACGCAGATCCCGCCGGACGTAAGTGTGTGTCGCGACCGCTACGCATTCCGGGCGGCAAGTGGCGATAAAGACGGGAGCGCGCCGATCGAAAATGGCTGCCCGAGCACCAGCTCGGGGAGCTGAAATCGCAGCTTCGGGATTCACCCTTAACCGGGCGAATCGCCGCAACACCCTGTGGTGACTTGATAATGTCGCTTTGAGCCGGTCACTTCCGGCGCCAACGGGCATCTCGCGCCGGCACGGCGCCTGCATGTGCCGCAAGGGGGTAGATCTTGAAAGGGCTGGGTTGATGCGTCTGTCTTTAGGGCCCTTGTGCCGTTGTGTTTTTGGATTGTGCGCTGCGCTGGTCGTGGCCACACAGGCTGAGGCTGGGCCGCCGCTCGCGCCGGACCTTCCCGCGGGTGCCGTCGACCGCGCCGAGCACCGGCGTCTCGCCTCCGAAGGCAAAGTACTGCCGGGCACACCCGACCTCGCCAAACTCGACGAGCGTCTCGCTGCCGCACATGTGACGAGGGATGCCTCCATCACGATGCGCATCTTCAAGGCCGAGTCCGAGCTTGAAGTGTGGATGACGACGAACACCGGCGAATACACCCTCTTTGCCACCTACCCGGTCTGTTTCTGGTCGGGCACGCTAGGGCCCAAGCTCAAAGAGGGCGACCGGCAGGCGCCAGAGGGCTTCTACACGATCACCAGCCCTCAGACCCACCGCGAAGGGGCGCGGTGGCCCGTGTCGATCGACCTCGGCTACCCCAACTCCTTCGACAAGGTGCAGCAGCGCGACGGCTCCGCCATCCTCATCCACGGCGGCTGCGCTTCGATCGGCTGCTTCGCCATGACAAATCCGGTCAACGACGAGCTGAACAAGCTCGTGTCGCGCGCGCTCAATGCCGGACAGGCCTACGTGCAGATCCACGTCTTCCCGTACCGCATGACGCCGGAGAATTTCGCTCGCTACGACAATCCGCAATGGCGCGACTTCTGGCGTAACCTGAAGGACGGCTACGACCTCTTCGAGCGAACGCGCAGGCCGCCGCGCATCAGCGTGTGCGACAACTCCTATGGCTTCCAGGCAGCGAGCAAGATCGAGTCCGCCAATCCCGGCCCGGTCGCCGTTTGCCCGCGGACCGAGGCAATGCTGCGCGAACTCCACGAGCTGAATAGCCGCGTCGCCGAGCAGACCGCTCCTCTGCCGCCGACTGAAACGAAGCCTGCCCCGGCGTACGCCTTCCTGCATCTCGTCCGGGCGCCGGTCTCCTACATGAGCAGGATCGGCTCGAGCTCCTATCAGCAGCCCGCCGGCGAGACGGGGCACGCGGGCGTAAGCGCGGTGCTGACGCGGCACCTTCCCTGCCCGGTGGCGCTGTCGAGCTGCCGCAGGTATGCGGCGCTGCGCGACAAGCTCGCGGAAAAGGCGGCGATCGCGGCGGAAGAGGCACGCGTCAGCACCAAGCAGCCCGCGGTCCACAAGAAGCGCGGGCATACGGCGAGCCGCTAGCCGCACGAGCCCTGCGCCGACGATTGCCCACGCCTTGCACCCACGGCGCCCGTGGCCTACATCGGGCTGCAGCGGCAACAGCGGGACTTCGATCATGCGGCGCACGACGGCCGAGCCCGGCGCCTACGGCGACCACAGCCGAGGCTGAACTCCGGTAGGAGCATGTGAGTCGCATACTCGTCATCGGCGGCTACGGCGCCTTCGGAGCGCGGGTATCGGAGCGGCTTGCGCGCGAGCCCGGCCTGGAGGTGATCGTCGCCGGACGCAGGGAGGACGCGGCGGCCGCGTACGCGGCAAAGCTTGCGCGCACGGCACGTGCGAGGATCACTCACGCCGTCGTAGACGCGGCGAGAGCGATGCCGGAGCAGATCCGCGAGCTTTCCGCTTCCGTGCTCATCAACGCTTCCGGCCCCTTTCGGGCCCAATCGTATAGCCTCGCGCGCGCCTCCATCCGCGCGGGCTGCCACTACGTCGATCTCGCGGACGCGCGCGCGTTCGTCACCGGCATCACGCAGATCGACCGCGAGGCGCGCGCTGCAGGCGTCAACGTCATCAGCGGCGCGAGCTCGGTGCCGGGGCTCTCCTCCGCCGTGGTCGAGGCTTACGCCGGCGAGCTCGCCACGTTGGACGCCGTGGACATCGGCATCTCCCCCGGCAACAGCTTCGATCCTGGCCTGGCGACCACGGCGTCGATCCTCGACGCGGTGGGCAGGCCCTATGCCGTGCTGTCTGGCGGTGGGCGGGAGACCGTTTACGGCTGGCAGGGGCTGCGCCGTCATCGCTTCCCACAGCTCGGCGCGCGCCGGATGAGCAACGTCGAGGTGCCGGACGTCGACCTCCTGCCCGCGCGCTACCCCGGGCTGCAGACCGCCCGCTTTTCCGCCGGCGTCGAGGTCGGAATGTTCCATCTCGCGCTGTGGGGGCTGTCGTGGCTCGTGCGCGCCGGTGTTCTCCGCGATCCGGGGAGGCTCGCTGCGCCACTGCTTGGCGCCAAGCGGCCGCTACGGTTTCTCGGCAGCGATGCAGGCGGCATGTTCGTCGCGCTCCACGGCCGCGACGCGCAGGGCGAGCCGCGCTCGATCGAATGGACGCTGATCGCGCGCTCTGGCGACGGCCCGTATGTGCCGGCGATCGCATCGGTAATCCTGGCGAAACGGTTAGTCGCCCGCAGCGGCCCGCAGCCCGGAGCGCAGCCGTGTTTTGCGCTCTTCACACCCGCCGATTTCGCTGCCGAGGTCTCCGATCTCGACATCACGTTCAGCCTGAAACGCCACTAGCCGGCGAGCGCACGCCTATTCGTGCTTCCCGTGGCAGTGCTTGTACTTCTTGCCCGATCCGCACGGGCACTCCGCGTTGCGTGCGGTCCTGCCCCAGGTCGCCGGATCGTTGGGATCGACAGCGTCTGACTTCTTGCGCGTCTGCAGAGGCGGGCGCTTCTCGACAACCACGGGTGCGGCACGACCTTCCGCCGCGATGGCTGCATCGGCCAGGGCCAGCTCGTCATAGCCTGAGAATGGGTCGGTGTGATGGGCCTCCATCTTCGGCAGCTCGGGCGCCTGCAGCTCCGGCTGCTCGTTAGGCGGCGCCAGCTCGACATGCATGAGCTGGCCGGTCACGGCCTCGCGCAGCCGCGACAACACGCTTTCGAACAGCACGAACGCCTCGCTCTTGTACTCGTTGAGCGGATCGCGCTGCCCATAGGCACGGAAGCCGATAACCTGGCGCAGATGCTCCAACGTGACGAGATGCTCGCGCCACAGATGGTCGAGCGTTTGCAACAGCACCATCTTCTCGATCTGGCGGAAGTTCTCTGAGCCCAGCTCGCGCTCTTTGGCCTCGGTCTTCTCGTCGACCGCCTTGAGGATACGTTCCTCGATCTCCTGGTCGGCGATACCTTCCTCGTTCGCCCACTCGTCGATCGGCAGCTCCATGCCGAAGATGCCGTCGATGGCTTCCTTGAGCGACTTCGTATCCCACTGCTCGGCGTAGGCCTTCTCGGGAATGAACTGGCGCACGAGCTCGTGCACGAGCTGGTGACGCAGGTCCTTGATGGTGTCGGAGACGTCCTGCTCGCCCATGATGTCGAGGCGCTGCTCGAAGATGACCTTGCGCTGGTCGTTCATCACGTCGTCGTACTTGAGGATCTGCTTGCGGATGTCGAAGTTGCGGGCCTCGACCTTCTTCTGCGCCATCTCCAGCGACTTGTTCATCCAGGGATGCGTGATCGCTTCGCCTTCCTGCAGGCCGAGCGTCTTGAGGACGCTGTCCATGCGCTCGGAGCCGAAGATGCGCATGAGGTCGTCGTCCAGCGAGAGATAGAACTTGGAGCGCCCCGGGTCGCCCTGGCGGCCCGAACGGCCGCGCAGCTGGTTGTCGATGCGGCGGCTCTCGTGCCGCTCGGTCGCGAGCACGTAGAGGCCGCCGGCTTCCAGCGCCTCCTGCCGCTTCACCTTGATGTCGGTCTGCAGCCGCTCGCGCATCTTGGCGATCTGCGCTGCGTCAGGCGCGCGCCCGGCCTGGCTTTCCTCGGCGATCCAGTCCTTGAGCTGGTAGTCGGCGTTGCCGCCGAGCTGAATATCTGTGCCGCGGCCCGCCATGTTGGTCGCGATCGTCACGCCGCCGGGCACACCAGCCTGGGCAACGATGCTGGCCTCCTGCTCGTGGTAGCGCGCGTTGAGGACCTGGTGCGGGATCGGATCGGAGTTCGACTTCGGCTTGGAGCCGATCTCGGTCAGATAGGCGCCGATGTCGGAAAGGTAGGACTTGAGCTCGCCTTCCTTGCCGCCGTTGAGCTTCTCGGCCTGCGCGAGCGCGGTGCGCCCGAGTTCCTTGATGTACTTCGGGTCCTTCAACAGCTCGGAGAGCTGCTCCGACTTCTCGATCGAGACCGTGCCGACGAGGATCGGCTGGCCGCGGCGGCGGCAGTCGGCGATCGACTGCACGATCGCGGCGTACTTCTCCTTGGCCGTGCGGTAGATCTCGTCGTCGTCGTCCTGGCGCAGGACCTCCACGTTGGTCGGAATCTCGACCACGTCGAGCCCATAGATGTCGAGGAACTCGCTCGCCTCCGTCGCCGCGGTGCCGGTCATGCCGGCGAGCTTGTCGTAGAGGCGGAAGTAGTTCTGGAAGGTGATTGACGCCAGCGTCTGGTTCTCGGGCTGGATCTCCACGTGCTCTTTGGCTTCCAGCGCCTGGTGCAGGCCCTCCGAGTAACGCCGGCCCGGCATCATGCGGCCCGTAAACTCGTCGATGATGACGACCTGGCCGCCTTTGACGATGTAGTCGCGGTCGCGCTGGAACAGCTTGTGGGCCTTGAGTGCGGAATTGATGTGGTGGACATAGGAGACGTTCTCGATGTCGTAGAGCGAGCCCTTGAGCACGCCCTTCTCCTCCAGCATCTTCTCCACGCGCTCGTTGCCCATCTCGGTGAGCGAAACCTGCCGCTGCTTCTCGTCGAGCTCCACGAGACCCTCGATCTTGAGCACCTCCTTGGCTTTTTCTTTGCCGTGGGTTCTCTCAACCTCCTTCTCGATCTTGGCATGCTCCGCCGCGACGATCTTCATCAGCTCGTCGACGGCGACGTAGAGATCGGCGCGATCCTCCAGCGGCCCGGAGATGATGAGCGGCGTGCGCGCCTCGTCGATCAGGATCGAATCGACCTCGTCGACGATGGCGAAGATGTGCCCGCGCTGGACCATCTCCTCCTTGTGGATCTTCATGTTGTCGCGCAGGTAGTCGAAGCCGAGCTCGTTGTTGGTGCCGTAGGTCACGTCGCAGGCGTACTGCGCCTTGCGCTGCTCGTCGTTGAGGTCGTGCACGATGCAGCCGACGGTGAGGCCCAGGAACTTGTAGACTTGGCCCATCCACTCGGCGTCGCGCTGAGCCAAATAATCGTTGACAGTGACGACATGCACGCCCGTGCCAGCGAGCGCGTTGAGATAGACCGGCAGCGTGGCGACCAGCGTTTTGCCCTCGCCCGTCTTCATCTCCGCGATCTTGCCCTCGTGCAGCACCATGCCGCCGATGAGCTGCACGTCGAAGTGGCGTTGGCCGAGCGTGCGCTTCGCCGCCTCACGCACGGTTGCGAATGCTGGAATGAGCAGGTCGTCAAGCGACGCGCCTTCCTCGATCTGGCGGCGGAAGTCCCCCGTGCGCGCTTGCAGCTCCGCGTCGCTCAGTCTCGCGATCTCGGGCTCGAGTGCATTGATCGCCTCCACGCGAGGCCGGTAGCCCTTGACGCGGCGCTCGTTTGAGGAGCCGAAGATCTTTGCCGCGAAGCCGCCGATAGTGGAGAGCATCAGAACGTTTCCTTAAACCTGCCAACGTGTCGCCGTCGGACACGGGCCCCAAGCGGTGAACGTCGCCCGCGCAATATAGCCGCCGTATCCGCCGGAGGGTGCCTAAAGGGGCCGCCGTCAACTCGTGCTGAATGCGCCGCGAGCGGGCGATGCCGCCGGGGGAGAGATAAGGACCSCACCCTCACCTTGTCAACGCATTGAGACCTTTGGCGGGAGTGCCCGAAAAGGCCAAGAACATTCGGCGACTCTCAAATTCGTAACTTGGCAGGGCCACCCTCACCCACTATCCATGGGCCCGCAACCTCCCATGCAGTCCGAACGATTTCAGCAGCACCGCGGGCTTGCACTCTTTCGCGCGCCCGCCCGAACCTCAGAGACCCGACAATGCAAAACGTCTTCCTGAAGGGGCGCGTCCTCCTTGCCGCCGCCGTTGTTGCCGCCATTTCGGCCGGCGGCTTCCTCCGCTTCGCGGCCGCCGAGGAGAAACCCGGCGACACGGTCGTGGCGACAGTGAACGGCCAGCCGATCACCGAATCGGACTTGCACTTCGCTGAAAACGAGCTCGGTGGCGAGATCGCCAACCTGCCGCCCGAAGTGAAGCGGCGGGCTCTTGCGGAGTACCTCATCGACAACGAGCTCTTCGCCAAGGCCGCCGAGGAGGCCAAGATTTCGGCCACCCCGGAGTATGAGCAGCAGATGCGCTACCTGAAGCGCCGCGTGCTGCGCGAGCTCTATTTCGACAAGACGCTCAAGGGCAAGATCGGCGAGGACGAGGCCAAGAAGATCTATACCGAGAAGATCGCGCAGCTTAAGCCCGAGGAGGAGATCGAGGCCCGGCACATCCTCGTCGACAGCGAGGAGAAGGCAAAGGAGCTGCACGCCAAGATCGTCGCCGGCGCCGACTTCGCACAGCTCGCCAAGGAGAATTCGACCGATACCGGGTCCAAGGACCAGGGCGGCGTGCTCGGCTATTTCGGACACGGTCAGATGGTGCCGGAGTTCGAGGCCGCAGCCTTCAAGCTTGAGAAGGGCCAGGTCTCCGAGCCGGTGCACACCAACTTCGGCTGGCACATCATTAAGGTCGACGACCGGCGCAAGAAGGAGCCGCCCTCGTTCGCGGCCGTGAAAGACACGATCCTGAACTCGCTGGTGGTGCGCCAGGCCCAGGACACGGCAACCGAGTTGCGCAGCAAGGCGCAGGTCGAGTACGTCGACGCCGGCATCAAGAAGCAGGTCGAGGAGCAGAAACTGAAGCAGGAGCAGGACGCCAAGAAGCCGGCCGAGGCTCCTGCGGCGCCTGCAGAGCCGGCGGCTCCGCCAGCAGCGAAGCCCTGAGCTCAAATACCAGTACGACTGCATCGGGCCGCTTGATCTCAGCGGCCCGATCTGTTTCTAGGTGCGGGCTCGCCGACACTTTGGGATCTTGCCATGGCCAAGGCCGCACCCGTCTCCCCCTTCGCCCCGAAATTGTTGCCCGAGGTGCCGGTCATCGACGGCGTGCGCTTCGCAACCGCCGAAGCCGGCATCCGCTATAAGGGCCGCACCGACTTGCTGCTCGCCGTGCTCGATCCCGGCACGACGGCGGCCGGCGTGCTGACCCAGTCGAAAACGCGCTCCGCCCCGGTCGAGTGGTGCGCGCTAGCCCTGCTTGACGGTCGCGCCCGCGCGCTCGTCATCAATTCTGGCAACGCCAACGCCTTCACGGGCAAGAAGGGGCGCGAGGCGGTCGAGATCACGGCGGAGGCCGCTGCGGAGGCAGTGGGCTGCCCGCCATCTGAGGTCTACGTCGCCTCGACCGGCGTTATCGGCGAGCCGATGGACGCAGGCAAGTTCGCGCACCTACTAGGCCGGCTCGCCGGCGAAGCCGCCCCGGATGCCTGGGGTGCCGCGGCGCGCGCTATCATGACCACCGACACCTTCCCCAAGCTCGCCACACGGCACGCCAAGATCGGCGGCACGGAGGTCGTCATCAACGGCTTCTGCAAGGGCGCCGGCATGATCCAGCCTGACATGGCGACGATGCTATGCTTCGTGTTTACAGATGCCGCCATCGCGGCGCCGGCGCTGCAAGCGATCGTTACGCACGCCGCCGACCGCACCTTCAATTGCGTGACCATCGACGGCGATACCTCAACCAGCGACACGCTGATTGCATTTGCCACAGGCGCAGCGGAAAAGCGCGGCGCGCCGCGCATCGGCGATGCGGCCGATCCGCGCGTTGCCGCGTTCGCGACCGCGCTGCACGACCTCCTGCGCGAGCTGGCGATCCTCATCGCCAAGGACGGCGAGGGCATCACCAAGTTCGTCACCGTCGAGGTTGAGGGCGCCGAAAGCGACTTGGCCGCCCGGCGGATAGGGCTCTCGATCGCCAACTCGCCGTTGGTCAAAACGGCGATCGCGGGCGAGGACCCCAACTGGGGCCGCATCGTCATGGCGGTCGGCAAGGCGGGCGAAGCGGCCGACCGCGACCGGCTGTCGATCTGGTTCGGGGACATCCTCGTCGCCGAGAACGGCGAGCGCGCGGCGAGCTACGACGAAGCGACCGTCGCGCGCTATATGAAGGGCGCCGCCATCGTCGTGCGCGTCGACGTCGGCATCGGCAAGGGTCGCGCCACCGTGTGGACGTGCGACCTGACGCACGGCTACATCGATATCAATGCCTCCTATCGCAGCTGAGCCCCTCTATGGATCGCAACTTCTGGCATGAGCGCTGGCAGAAAAAGGAGACCGGCTTCCATCAGCCCGCCGTCAACGATTTGTTGCAGCTCTACTGGCCGCGGCTCGGCCTCGAGGCAGGCAGCGAGGTCTTCGTGCCGCTATGCGGCAGGAGCCTCGACATGGTCTGGCTTGCCGAGCAGGGGCACCGCGTCATCGGCGCGGAGCTTAGCCAGATCGCAATCGACGAATTCTTCGCCGAGCGCGGTCTAACGCCTGAGGTCTCCAGGCATGCAGGCTTCACGATAAAGTCGGCCGGCGCGTTCGAGCTCTGGCGCGGCGATTTCTTCGAGCTGCCGCCGCGCGCCGTTGCCGGCATAGCGAGCGCCTATGATCGCGCCTCGCTCATCGCATTCCCTGCCGACATGCAGGGGCGCTACGCGGCAAAGCTGAAGGAGCTGGCCCCGGCCCAAGTGCCGCTTCTGCTCATCACTCTCGACTACGATCAAAAACAGATGACCGGTCCACCCTTCTCGACGCCGCGGGATCGGGTCCACGATTTGTTTGCGGATCGCTACGAGATCGAAGAGCTCGCGTGCCGGTCGGCCCTTGAGCAAAATCCACGGTTGTTGCAGCGCGGCCTGACCTCGCTTGAGGAATGCGCCTACGTGTTGCGGCCGATCTGAACGCGGCGATGTTGACTACAAAGCGTCGCTATTTCGCGCAGGCGACGAGCACGGTCGTGCCCACCGTCGGCACGTAGCGCGCGCACAGCTCTTCGACCGGCCCCTTGCCCGCCTCCACAATGGGCTTTGGCGCGGGCTTCGGCGTCGTTTCCGCCTTCGACGTCTGAGGCGGACTCGTCGTCGTGGGCGGGGGAACAGGCGCAGTCGCATCCGGCGTCGTCGCGGCCGCGGGAGGGGGAGGTGTCGCCGCCGCCTCCGACTGCTGCATGCGATCAAGGCCATGCCGCGCGAACTCGATGCCGGAATCGAGCGCGAGCGCGCGATTGTAGAGCGAAGCCGCCTCCGTCTTGTGGCCCTGCTCCTCCTCGATGAGGCCTGACACCGCAAGCGAGAACGCGCTCTTCGGCGCCATGCGCAAGGCCTCGTCGACGTCGGCCTTGGCTTCCTCGGCACGTCCGAGTTTCAGCCGCGCGAACCCGCGCTGGCTCAGCATTGTGGCGCGCTCGCTGGGCAGCAAGTTCGCTGCACCCTTGGAGTTCAATGCGGTCGTGAAGTCAGCAATCGCCGCGTCCCAATTCTGCGCCTGGCTGTTGGCACGCCCGCGCATGTACATCAGATTGAAGTCCTCGGGCTTGGCTCGCAGGGCCTCGTTGAAGTCGGCGAGCGCGAGCTTCGCGTCGCCGCGGCTCAAGTGCGCGTAGCCGCGGCCACGAAACGCCCAGGCATAGTTCGGCACCTTTTCGAGCGCCGTCGAGTAGTCGGAGATCGCCTCCGCGAACATTTGCTTCTTGGCGCGCAAGTCCCCGCGCTGGCACCAGTACTGGGGGTTCCTGGGATCGAGCCCCACGGCGATCTCCACGTCGGCGAGGGCCTCATCGTACTTGCCCATAAGCTTGTAGGCCGCGCCGCGGTTGCCGAGCGCGATCGCCTTGTTGCGCGCATCAAGGCCGCCATCCTCGAAAAGCCGCGTGCAGGCCGCCACCGCGGCCTCCGCTTTCGGCGAGTCGGCACAGCTCGCGATGTCGTTCTGGCTGACGCGCCCACGCGCCCAGGCCTGGGGCGAGAAATCGGGCACGGCGAGCATCAGCGCCGCAGCAACGAACACCGCTCTTGCCGCCGCATCATGATTTGCCGTGTCACAGCCGGTCACGTCGTTCGAGCCTCGCTGCACCCGTTATCGGACGGTCCAGCATACCGCCAATTGTAAAGGAATTTTCGGGGTCCGTATCGAGGACGGAAAGAAATCATTTGTATGCTGAAATAAACCCTAGTCGCACGAGTCTCCGTGATTGTGCCTGACCACGGCCCGCGTTAGCTTTCCTCAGCTCACAGAGATATTGTGACCTGTATGCTGTATTCGCGCCTTATCATTTGCCTCTGTTTAGCAGCCCCCTTCGCGCCGGCCTCGGCTGAGCCGGGCGACGCCATCGGCGCGGCGGTGACGATCGTCAACCACGTCACCGGCGAGTTCAACCGCAACCTGAGGAATCTCGAGACCGGCGACGACGTGCGCCAGGAGGAGATCATTGCGGTTGCCGACGACGCCCTCGGCGAGTTGATGCTGCGCGACCTAACCAAGGTAGCGTTGGGGCCTGGCGCGCGGCTCACGCTCGACCGCTTCATCTACGATCCCAACCGGACCACCGGCTCAATCGTGCTCAACCTGATGCAGGGCGGCTTTCGCTTTATCACCGGAATTGCCGCCAAGCCGACCTACTCGATCCGCACGCCCGTCGTTTCGATTACCGTGCGCGGCACTGTGTTCGATGTCTTCGTCGACGGGAGTGAGGCCGTCTGGATCCTGTTGCACGAAGGTGCGGTTACGGTCTGCAACAACAGCGGCAAATGCCGCGAGCTCAACGATCCCTGCCGGGTCATACGCATCGGCCCCGACGGCGCAATGCCAGATCCGGGCACGTGGAACGCGCTCCCCTACGCGCGTAGCGTGAGCTTCGATACGGCGTTCCCATTTGTCGTGAAGCCGCCCAGCATCGATCCCAAGCCGATATTCTCGCGCGAGGACATCGAGCTCGGCCGCTGCCCCGAGCTGAAGGTGCGCAAGGTCGACTACGAGCTCGACGAGAAGCCGGCGAAGCCGAAGAGCTATACCCCGCGCCGGTCGCGGCAAACATATGTGCGGCCGCGCTACCACCGTACGCCGCGCTACACTCCTGTGGTGCCGAACATCACCATCGGCATCGGCATTGGCGGCGGTGGCGGCCATCGGGGCGGCGGGCATTACTAATTAGCCGTCCGCATTCGCCCCAACCGCGCCACGGAGGCAACTAAGGAAGCAGCGCGACGACGCGCGCAGGCGCGCCCGAGCCGTGCGCAAGCTTGATCGGGAGCGCCACCACCCAGGCTCCCGTCGGCGGCAGTTGGTCGAGGCTCATCAGGTTCTCCAGGCCGACGACGTTGGCTGCGCCCAGAACGCGGTGCACGAAGAAGTCCTTCGACGGCCCGTTGTCCACGCTGGCCGTATCGACGCCGAGCACTGCGGCGCCGCGCTCGACGAGCAGCCGCGCTGCATCGGCGCCGTAGGAGGGAAAGTGCAGGTGGCTCGCATCGCCGGGCGTATCATCGCCAAGGTAAGCGCGCTTGTCGGGCCAGCGGCTGCTCCAGCCGGTGCGCAAGAGCACGATCGATCCGCGTGGGATTGTCCCGTTGATAGCCTCCCACGCGGTAACGTCTTCCGGCGTCAGCGTGTAGTCCGGATCGACCGCCGCCTTCGCTGAAATGTTGATGACCACCGCGCGCCCTATCAGACGGTCGACGGGGATGTCGGCGGCCGCCTCGCCCTTCTCAGCAAAATGATACGGCGCATCGATGTGCGTGCCGCCGTGCTCTGGCGTGCAAAACCGGTTCGCCGCGTAGAAGAACCCCCGCTCCGTCATCCCCTTGTGCTCCTCGGTAAGCTCGAAGGTCTTTGCCTCCGTCGGCCAGAAGATGGTGCTCGCATCGATCGGATGCGTGAGGTCGACGACCTTCGCGGTGGCGAGGTCGAAGCCCGGGCGCCGGCGGGCGGCAGGACCGCCATAGGAAGTGCAAGCGACACGGAAGCTAGGACGACGCGGCGGATCGTGGACATTGTGGCCTCCAGGACACCGAGGAGCACACCAATGCTTGCCAAGGGTGCGTCTGCTGGCAAGCGGTGGCGCCAAGTTGCCGCGAATACTGCCAATTGCGGGGTTACAATGCCGTTTCGCTTGTGGGCTGACATTTGCCTGCAAGCTGCGGCATAATCCGTGGTGGGGGAATCAGTTTCGAGCCGCGAAGGGGCGGAACGTCTTGGCAAAAGACGCGAAGATCGTGTTGGCCGGCGCTCTTGCCTGGGGCCTTTCCTGCGCTTTCGGCGCGGGGCCCGCACTGGCGGCCGGGGCGATTCTGTTCGACACTACCGACGGGCACGTCCTCTACGCCGAGGACGTGGATACCGGCTGGTACCCCGCCTCACTCACAAAGATGATGACGGCCTACGTCGCCTTCCAGGCGGTGCGCGATCACAAGATCACGCTCGACACCAAGATCTTCATCTCGCCACATGCACAGGCGCAGCCACCGACGCGCCTCGGCCTCAAGGCCGGCAAGGACATTCCGCTGGTGGACGCGCTGCGCGCACTCATCATGCGCTCGGCCAATGACCTCGCCATCGCGATTGCCGAGACGGTCGGCGGCGACGAGGCCTCGTTCGTCAAGACCATGAACCAGACAGCGGCGCAGCTCGGCATGCTGCACACCCACTTCATCAACCCCAACGGCTTGCCCGCCGAGCAGCAGGTGACAACCCCGCGCGACATGGCGCTCCTGGCGCAAGCGCTCGTGCGCGACTTCCCCGAGCACGGCGCCATGTTCTCCGACACGCAGGCGATGATCGGGAAGGTCAGCATCTCGACCCACAACGCGCTGCTCGGCAGCTTCCAGGGCGCCGACGGTATCAAGACGGGCTACACCTGCGCCTCGGGCTACAACCTCGTCGCCAGCGCTACGCGCGACGGACACCGTCTCGTCGCGGTCGTGCTCGGCGACGAGACGAGCGCTGCCCGCAATGCACGCGCCGCCGCGCTGCTCGATCACGGCTTCAAGACGCTCGAATGGAAGGCGCTGGCGCCCACCGCGCGGGTGGAGAACTATCCCAGCGATATTGTCGGCGCCGGCTTCGAGCCCAACGCGACCATGCTCGAACACTGGAAGGGCTGCCAGGATTTGCCACCGCCTGTCGTCGCTGACGCCAAGGATGGCAAGGACGCCAAGAAACAGCAGGCGAGCGTCGCCGAGACCAAGAAGCCGGTGCAGCGGCAGGCGCGCTCGAGCGGCAAGAAGAGACGCCACGCGCGCAACGAGTGACCGGCGCGCTCAGACCCAGCGCCCTGACGGCTTGCCGGCTTTTTCCTCGATTGCGTCCCAGATAAGCGCAGCGATGTCGGCCCCGCCAAAATCCTTCACCTGACGGATCCCGGTCGGCGAGGTCACGTTGATCTCGGTGAGGTACGGCCCGATCACGTCGATGCCGGCAAAGAGCAGCCCGCGCCGTTTCAGCTCCGGCCCCAGCCGCTCGCATATCTCCCGATCGCGCGCGGTGAGCTCCGTCGGCTTCGCTGTGCCGCCGACGTGTAGGTTGGAGCGCGTCTCAGTCAGCAACGGCACGCGGTTGATGGCGCCCACGGACTTGCCGTCGACGAGGATGATGCGCTTGTCGCCGTCGCGCACCTCGGGCCGGTACTGCTGCACCATGAACGGCTCGCGGAACACGGTCTGGAACAGCTCGACCAGCGAGCCGACATTGGTGTCGTCAGGCGCGATGCGGAAGATCGCGGCGCCGCCGTTTCCGTAGAGCGGCTTCAGGATGATGTCCTTCATCTCGGCGCGAAATGCCTGCACGTCGGCGAGCGAGCGCGTGACGATGGTCGGCGGCATCAGGTCGAGGAAGTCGAGGACGAAGATCTTTTCCGGAGCGTTGCGCACGTTCGCGGGGTCATTGACGACGAGCGTCTTGGGATGGATGCGCTCCAGCAAGTGCGTCGTGGTGATGTAGGCCATGTCGAAGGGCGGGTCTTGCCGCAAGAGCACCACGTCCTGCTGCGACAGGTCCTCGACGCGCGGCTCGCTGAGCTTGTAGTGCGCGCCGATCTTGTCCTCGACCTTCAGCGTCTCGCCGCGCGCAAGCAGCTTGTTGCCGTGGAGCGCGAGGTTGGGCGGCGTGTAGTAGAAGAGCGCGTGCCCGCGCTTTTGCGCTTCGAGCAGCAGCGCGAACGTGGAGTCGCCGCGGATGTCGATCCGCTCGATCGGGTCCATCTGGCAGGCGACGCGCAGGGGCAAGAGGTGGACTCCTCGGGAGAGTTAGGGCCGCGTAGGCAAACCGCTCCAAGCGAGAGGTGTCAATGCCAATCGGATGACAGCCTATATCCCGTCGGGGATGTGCCGCGGCAGACGGCCCGGCACCAAGAGGATCACGTCGAAGGCGATTCCGTGCACATCTTCCTAAGATATAATTTTCCACCTGAGCTGGGCCGCGCAGCACTCGGTAGTCTCAGCACTTTTCCGATGTTTGCGGGCAAAACGCGGACTCGCGCCTCTTGCATCGGATGCCGCGGGTGTGTGACTTGGGTGTGACTTTGGGGGTCACGTCCAAAATGCAAAAGCTGACCGCGCGCACCGTCACCAAGATCGCTCATCCGAAAACAGTGAAGGGCGCGCACGATGTACGTGACAAGCTCGTCCCTGGGCTCTCGCGTGTCGTGCAGTCATCTGGCGTGCAGAGTTGGTGCGTACGCTACCGCATCAACGGCCGCCAGCGGCGCTACACGATAGGCCGCGCTGACCTTATCGACATCACACGTGCCCGCAAGCTGGCGCGAGGACTGTTGCTCAAAGTCGCTGAAGGCGTCGACCCAGCAGATGAGAAACTTGCTCTGCGATCCGGCGATGTCAAAGACGCCTTTCCTGACCTCGCCGCCAGTTTCATCGAGACGCACGCGAAGCTGCACAACCGTTCTTGGATTGATCTGGCACGCGTCCTGGGGCTGCGGACCAGCAAGCTAGAGCGGAAGCACCCACACCTAAAATCCCAGTGGAGCGTCATCCCAGACTCGCCGGCGGCCCATTGGCAGGCGCGGCCTGTCACGACGATAGCTAAGCGCGAGATTGTCGAGCTGATCAACGAGACGACGACGGCGCGCGGGCCCGGCGCAGCCAACAAGCTGCATAGCGTGCTGTCGCGGTTTTTCAGGTGGCTGGACGAGCAGGGCGTAATCGAAACCTCGCCCATGGTCGGTACACGTCAGCCGGCGCCAATCGCGAGCCGCGAACGTGTGCTCAGCGAAACTGAAATCTCGCTCGTATGGCACGCCGCCGAGAACATGACAGCGCCATTCGGGGCGTTCATCAGGTTGCTGTTGCTAACCGGGCAGCGCCGGTCAGAAGTCGCCGGCATACGCGAGAGCGAGATCAGCGGCGAGATTTGGACACTGCCGGCCGCGCGATCAAAGAACGGCCGCGAGCATCAGGTTCCGCTTGGTCCGGCCGCTCGGGAAGTGATCGCTGGGATACCGCGTGATGTTGCTGGCAACACGGCCAAGCTGTTGTTCACGACGACGGGGCGCGTCCCGATTTCCAGCTACAGCAAGATCAAGACGCAGCTCGACGCCGAGATCGCCAAGCAGAACGGCGGGCGGCACATTCCACGTTGGACGTTGCACGATATACGCCGGTCTGTCGCGACGGGCATGGTCGCGCTCGGGATTCAGGATCACGTTGTCGAGCGCGTGTTGAACCATACCATCCGCGGCGTCGCAGGCGTCTATAACCGGCATCCATACTTCGAGGAAAAGAAAGACGCGCTAGAGCGATGGGAGCTGCGCGTTCAAGGCATCCATATGTGCTGGTGAAACGCGCCAATCTGTTTGGCTCGGCGGGCCGCTCGACATTCAGGCGGCTGGGGACAATCTGCGAAACAGTCGGGCGTTCGCCGGCGCGGCCAGATACTCTGCAATGTGAAACTGGCGAGCTGAAGGCGACTGCGCAAATGAGCACAGATATGAAAGGGGCCAGGGCGGAAGTCATTATGGCGTGCGACGGACGTCAAGATTGGGTTGGAAATGCGCGACTTTGACTCGCTACCGATTGACTGGGCGACTGTTTTGAAGCGAATGCGAGATTTCTTTTCGAGGCGTCGTCGCTAGGGCTAGCAATTTCTTTTATTCTCGACTCGCTACCGGTGGTAGATCACGGTTAATTTCGCTCGCCGATGTGAATAGCTCTTACAATAGAAGAAACGATACTGTGTTGCGTTTCTGTTAAGAATGTGCGCAAAGTAACGGCGGTGCCGCCAAGCACCGCCTGAATCTATCCCGTGTGCGCGGGAAAGACATTGCGTTTTCGCCAGCTCTTTATAGGGCCAGTCGGTTCGCCGATGCAAGTCTTTTCTAGCGTTCACGGCCGGTTTCGGGCTAACCCCAGACCAATGGACGTGAAATGCAACCATCCAGTAAGCGGGGCAACGCTGCCCCTAAAGCAGACTTCTCGACAAACCCCGAGTTCAATCTAACTAACCTCGACGTTTCCATTTACGACCGCCCTGCCGGCTACTTCACAGACGACGAGTTCAAACTGCTCGACGTTTGCGATGCTTGGCTGAGCGGCCGCGGCGACTTCAAATGCGACATGGCCGAGCTGTTTACGGCCGCGCTTAAGATACTGCCGCCCTATTCCGTAGTCCGCCCACTCGGACAGACCGAATACTCCGGCGGCACGTCATGGCGGGACGGCGGCAAGCTGATAAAGCCACAGCTCACCCAGCACATGCTAATCGCCCGCGATGCGCTGCGCTGGCTGTCGAACGATAAACCCGAGAACCTCGAAGCAAACGGCAGTGTGTGGCGTAAGTGGGTTCAACTGGGCGACCAGGACCTCTTCGAGCTGTATGGTGGCGAAGCGGGCCTGAAAGCCGCGTGGGCGCGACCGCCAATCATCGATGGCGCGTTTGTGCAGCTCATCGAAAAGGCGACCGCTCACGCCGCATACGAAGCTGACGAACGCGCCTTCAGGAAGGTCGAGCCCGAGATTAAAGCCGCGCACGACGAGGCTAAGCCGTACGTGTCGACGTGTGCAGCCGATGTTGAGATGAAACGGATTGACTGGGCGTGGCCGGGACGAATACCGCGTGGCAAGATCACGCTGATAGGCGGCTATCCGAAGCTCGGCAAAACGCAGATCACTTGCGCGCTTGCCGCGCCCATCACGACTTACGGCGGCAAGTTCCCTGACGGCTCAGCCGCACCCTACGGTTCGGCCGCTTTCATCACTGGCGAAGACGACTTGGCCGACACGATTAAGCCAAGGCTCGTGGCCGCCGGCGCCGATCCGAGCAAGGTGCACGTCTTCCAGCTTGCACGAGTGAAATGCAAGGACGGCAAACTGCGAATGCACCCCTTCGACGTAGCGCGGCACCTGAAACAGCTTACCGCTTTCATTCAGGACATCGGCGACCTGGTTATGCTCGTGATCGACCCGATACTCGCTTACATGGGCGCGGCAGACTCGCACAACACCGCGGAAGTTCGCGCGGCGCTGTTGGGGCTGCAAACCCTGGTGGCAGAGCGCAACATCGCCTGCGTTCTGATCACCCACCTAACCAAGAACGAGAAAGCCCAGTCGGCAATGAACCGGCTGGCGGCGTCGGGCGCGTTCGCCGCGGTTGCTAGGTCGCTATGGCTGGTCGCACCCGACCCGTCCGACCCAACAGAGGAATGCCGGCTGTTCGTGCCAATCGGCGGCAACAACGGCAAGCACAAGGATGGCTTCGCCTACAGGATCGAAGAGGTCGACCTGTCAGACGGTATCGTGACATCGAAGGTCGTCTTTGAGTCCAACACCGTGCGGTTCAACGCTGACGAGCTGCTACGCCCCCGGCGTGACCCCGCCCAGAACGACGCCGGGGTTTTCTTGGCAAGCGCCTTGATCAACGGGGCACGGCCGGTCAGGGAGCTGATTAAGGCCGCCGACGACGAAGGCATCTCTAAGCGAACCCTGCAACGGGCAGCCAAAAAGTTGGGCTACAAGAAAACCCACGTCGACGGCAAGGCGTGCTGGGAAATGCCAGCCTTGGACGCCACCGCTGACCCCGCGGACTTTTTGGGTGCTGCCGAATAAAATCAGTAAGTGTTTTCGCCGAATTTAATTTGGCGCCACACCAAAGGTGACACCGCGCCACTTGGCACTTCGTTGTCGCCTTTCGATTCTTAAGGTTGTAGAACGGTGGGTGTTGCTTTACTTTTCAACATTAACTGTGCCAACTCGCCAACTTGGCCAAGTCCGGCTGTCACCTTTGGTGTGCAAGGCCGGCGAAAATCATTTCCCGCTAATTAAATGCCGCGCCGGCTCCGCGGTGCTGATCTGCAACCGGAGCGGGCGCGATCCGGGGACCCGGGGTGCCGAGACGTTCCTAAGCTGAGCCCTGCAGTGCCTGAAGTTTCTCAACGTCCCCGCGCCCGGGTACAGGCCGGGCACCTGCGACGCTCCAAAACCCGGACACCGGGCAGATGCGAGCGCGCCGCTAATGGTTTTTAATGCTGGTCGGTCGGTCGATCCAGCGAAGGGCATCACCGGCTCGTTTATCGTGTGGGGCACCGAGGTGAGCGAGACGGCCAACCAGGCGCTATCAGCCCTTGATGGGCGCAATCACCAACCGACCGCCATCGATGAGGCGGTGGAGTTCCTGCGTGATCTGCTGGCCACCGGTCCAAAGGCGTCGGCCGAAGTCGAGGAAGCCGCCAAAGCCAACGGACATTCCCCGGCGACCCTGCGGCGCGCGCGGCAACGGCTCGGGGTGTGCACGCAAAAGTCGGGTCCGCGCGGCAGCTGGACGATGGCGCTACCGGCGCTGGACGGTACGCAGCCCCCAAAGCTCGAGTGAAAACGCCGAAGGCGGCCAAGGCCACCACAGCGGGTGTGCCTGCAACCCCACCTGCTCTGGGCGGTACGCAGGTCAGTGAAACGCCGAAGGCGCTCAGAGCCGATTATCATGCACGCCTTGAGCGCCTTCAATAAATACGGGGGTTTCGATGAGCGCCTTGAATAAATACGGGGGTTTCGACAGGGGGGTCTCAGATACATTTTTTATGATCATATTCATATAATACAAGGGGTTAGATGGTCGCCTTGTGCATTCCCTCTTGTGGATTTGCCCCAAGGCGCTCAAGGCGCTCAAGGCGCGCAGGCCCGCCATAGCATAACCCGCCGCCTTGGCGACGCGGTCTGCCGGTGGGAGCGCTCAACCGGGTGCGGCACCCGGAACCGGGCACCCGGCACGTGAGCGCCCCGATTTCACATACTGCGCGGCTCGACGCGGCGGGCCGCTCGGCCACGCTCTACTCGGATACTGAGATGCCGATGGGATCGCTCAATCAGCGAGTGGGGCACCGGGAGCGGAGATACCGCCGGATGGGTCTAGAAGCCCCAAATTCGCCCGCTGGCGGCGATCGCGGGGTGCCGGGTAAGTGGCTGGGCGTCAGTGGCCTTCCTACGCGGCTTGCGCGGCATGGCGCGCCCATTGGCCCCGGTTGCGGCCATTCGGGCACCCGTGCTTCCTTTGGCTTCCAGCGCGTGCTATGCTTCGCCACCAAAGATTATCTCCAGAGTATGCTTTTGTGTTGCTGCCGCCGGGGGCGTTGTCGCAGCAACGCTGCAGTACCACAGTAGTATTTTTACAACAAATGCAGATGCACTTTCCATAAGGTTTATTATGCGAATGGGCGCAAGCCTAGTCTAACCGCCTCTCAGACTTACGGAATACCGGGTGCTTGTTACTGTAAGACATCTCTTGGAGTCCGCTCGACGCGGGCACAGGATCGCTCCATCGGTCCAGAGGGCTCTACAACAAGCCCCCCGGAACCCCCTCGCCGTCCGCGGGCCCGGGCCTAGAGCCCGTCTGACCCCCGGCCGGTTTCCAAATCACCGTCCTAATTGTGGGCTATTTTGCATCTACCGGGATCCGGCCCACGCCCAAATCACAGAGGATCGTGAATTGGTCTCTGCCGCGGTGCGCGGCCCATCGGCTTTTGCGAACTTGCCGCGCGAAGCCCGATCGAGGCACGCCTTCCGGACCGATACCGCCCTGTCGGGCCAGGCCTTTCGTCGCTGTCGTTGCGGAAAAACAACACGTAAATCTCTGCGACTCAGGCCTACTCCGCTTTCTGCGGCTGGGGCGAGGCGATACCATGATTGTTCTGTGGACGGGCCTGTCCAACTTAGAGCCGCGATCAAAAAGTTTCCGCTGCATCGCAGGTGGGCCTCAGGATGAAGGCGAGGCAGATTCATGAAGGATTCGGGCGTCTGATAGGATCGCCCAGCCTCGTTGCCATTTTGGTGCTTACGGTATTGGTAGTCGTATTTATATTGCCCATTCGGGCGTAGCCACAGTCCCAGCGTACAATTGTTGCTGGAATTTCAATCATAGTGCGCCGACCTCCTCCTAATTCTCAGATCTTATGTGGATATCCGGCGGGGGATGGGTTGATTCTACCGTGCCTATCCGGTTAAGGCATACACCCACTACATATAGGGTGTCGCCACTCTCCTGAATAAAGCGCGCCGAAAGTCGGCGCGTCGACTTCTAAGCTTGCAGGTGCTTCGCGCTGACGCCGTGATGAACGCCCGTGAGCCAGGTCTTCAAGTTCGAGAAGACGAGATGGACAATGGGCAAAAATTCTTCGGCGACTTCCGGATCGCCACATTCGGCGATGGCGTGGTGATCGTAACCGCGTTTCCGCAGGCCGACATAGCCGCTCCAATCGTCCGTCACAGTGAGCGTCCCCTTTGCGACGACGTTCTCGACAAATCCGCAAAGCGACTCGGCGCTCCGGTCGGGCACGACAGCAAGCCGAACACGCCCGGCGTAGCGTCCGTCCTTTCGCATGTCCTGCGCGGTCCCCGGTTTGCGATGAGGCGCCTCGACGGCGCAGGCGACGAGGACTTTGGGGTGGACGCCCCGGCCTTCGCCGCGCGTCCGACCGCCGATCCATGTTTCGTCAACTTCGACATGCTGCCCGGACTGACCGCCGATCCTGTCCTGGTTGGGCCGCACCATGGCCGCGCGGAGCTTGTGGAGAATGCCAAAGGCGGTCTCATAGCGCGAAAGTCCGAGTTGGCGCTGAAACTGCACGGCGGACATGCCGGGCGTCTGGCTGGCGACCAGATAGGCCGCCCAGAACCACACGCTCAGCGGCGTGTGCGAGCGCTCCATGACAGTCCCGGCGGTCAACCCCGTCTGGCGCCGGCATTTGCGGCAGGTCAGGACGCCCGGGCGCGTGGCGATGCGGAACGGTTCGCCGACTTCCCGGCAATGGGGGCAGATGAAACCCTCGGCCCATCTGGCCTTTTCAAGATAGCTCGCGCACGCGGCGTCATCCGGGAAAAGCCGCTGGAATTCGGGGAGGGATTTCGGAAAGGCAAGCTCAGCGCGCTCGAGAATGTCCATCAATACAACGGCTCATCCGCTTGACGACAGATAAATATCTACATCTGGTGGGTGTATGCGTCAACCGGATAGGCACGCATGAGTCCACATCGCTACGGTTCAAGCTCTCGACGACTGACGGTCGCTTTCGGGCGAAGCGGACATTCAGCGACCCGCAGTGCCGCCGGTCATCCGGATTTATGAGTACACGCCCTAGGTGCTTTCCGACCCTGGCCGCAACAAACGTAATCTAGGCAGCACGAAATCCTGCTGCTGGGCTATAGTGCCAAGGCGCAGAAGTCTGCAAGCCCACTGAATTGCTGAGTTTGGTTTCTGCCAGGAGACTACCATGGATAGCACTACTCTTCTGATCATCATCATCCTCGTGCTTGTTCTTGGCGGCGGAGGTTTTTACGGCCGAGGCCGTTGGTGGTGAGTTACCAGCAGCCGGAGCAGAAACATCGATAAGCCAACTAAGGTCGGTCCCATTGGAGTGAGTGGGAAGGCTGCCATTTGAAGGTCATGTCCGCTGCCAGGCGCACCGGATTGCGGCCGCAGCCGAACAAAGCTCGCCGCGAGTTGAACTGGTTGCTCCTTGTGACCCGAAGCTCGGTGACAGTGGCATTCACGGGTACCTGGGCTCGTCTATGACAGGGTGCATTGGCCACATGATTTGAAGGACCAATATCTATGACGCGGCGAGCATTTTAGTGTCGACCAGACCGATCCTACCGGCGTCGATAATGGATGAACGATCCCTCAACAACCTCGCGCGCGGGTTGTTCATCGTCGGTGTTCTCATACTTTTCCTTTCCGTCGGCCGAGAGTTTCTCGAACCCCTCGTTGTTGCTGCCCTCCTCAGCTTTATTCTGGCGCCGGTCATCCCCGCACTGCGCAGGATAGGGCTTTGGCGTACTCCGGCTGTGATCGTCACAGTGCTCGCTGCCCTGGCGTTCCTTGCCGCCGTAGGTTCTACGCTCGTCGTGCAAATAACGCAGCTGGCAGTTGAGCTACCACGCTACGAGAGCACGCTTCGGGACAAGGCGAAGCAACTCGGCGGCGCCTCGCTCGCGTCCGGCGCACTAGAGCGAGCGACAGGGAAGCTGCGCGAACTCAGCGAAGAAATCGGTAAGGGCGATGCGAGTACCACTGTCGCCCGCACAAAGCCGCTCCTGGTCGAAGTCCAGCAACCCGAGCCAACCGCTCTCAAATCAGTCTCCGACCTTGTTCGCCCGCTGTTGTCTCCGCTCGCCACTACCGGGTTAGTCATCCTATTTCTTCTGTTCATTCTCTTGCGGCGCGAAGACCTACGCGACCGGTTTCTCAGACTGGCCGGTACCGGCGATCTTCAGCGCACGACGGCTGCGCTCGACGATGCCGGACAACGGCTGAGCAGATTTTTTCTGATGCAGACGCTGCTCAATGTCGGTTTCGGAGTAGTGATAGGCGCGGGCCTAGGGCTGATCGGCGTGCCCCACGCTGCGCTTTGGGGCATCCTCGCCGGTCTCATGCGCTTCGTTCCCTTCATCGGGACATTCATCGCAGCGTTTTTTCCCATAGTGCTTGCGGCGGCCGCTGATCCTGGGTGGACCACGGTATTTTGGACTGTAGGACTATTCGCCGTCGCCGAGCCTATCGCGGGTCAAGTCATCGAGCCCGTGCTCTATGGACAGCACACAGGGCTCTCACCCGTTGCCATCGTAGTGGCAACCTTGTTCTGGGCTCTGCTGTGGGGACCTATCGGTCTGCTGCTCGCCACTCCCCTCACGGTTTGCCTCGTGGTGCTCGGCAGGCACATCGACGTCTTGAACTTCATCGACGTGCTGCTGGGCGATGAGCCGGCTCTGGAAGTAGAAGAACGATTCTACCAAAGACTGCTCGCGGCTGACGCGACCGAAGCGAGCGATCTGTCGGAGCAGCAGCTTAAAAATTCAACCCTCTCGGATTACTACGACGCGGTCCCGATGAAAGCGCTGGTCCTTGCTCAGCACGACGCAGCGCAGGGAAAACTTTCGCAAGAGAAACAGCTCCAAATACGCGACACCATCGAAGACGTCGTCGACGCAATCAAAGATTATGACGATGAGCCGCACATTGCAGCTGTGCCTGCTAGCGAAGCAGGCTCAGACGATGCAAGCTCAGATGTCTCAGCGTCTCAACAGTCGGTTCAACCGCTCCCGACCGTAGCGAAGGAGACGTTGTCGCCGCCGTGGCAGGTAACGCACCCAATTTTGTGCATTGCGAGTCGCAGTGCGTTGGACCAGGCGGCCGCGGCGATGCTCGCGCAAATCCTCGACAAACATGGAGTGGCAGCATGGGTACAGCCATTTGCCGACGTCGCATCGGCGAAAAGCCTTAAGGTCGATGCCCTCGACGCCCGTATAGTGTGCCTCTCATACTTCGGCGCTGCATCGTCTCCCGTGCATGTGAGATATCTCATCCGCCGACTGCGCCGCGTGGTGCCGGCGGCGAAATTTCTCGCATGCTTCTGGATGCTAGATCCCGACGATTCAAAGCTCGAAGAATGGCGGCTGTCGGTGGGCGCGGATCTCGTCGCGTCCTCACTGATAACCGCCGCTCGCATTTGCTTGATGGCGGCTGCCGCAGATGGGCCACCTCTCACCGACGAGGAAACGTCAACTCCGGCTGTTGACCACCTAAGTGCACGCAACTCTGCATAAGCACATTTTCGATCACCGCAACGACGTGACTCGCAAGTGGCGTGAAACTTAGCCGTGCTGGGCGCGCCGCGACCCCTGCCGGCCTGGCAGTAGCGCATCCGTCGAGCGAGACGCCGTTGAGTTGGGTCAGAGGTGATGCGTGAGCAGCAGGATCACGACGATGATCAGGAGTATGCCGAGGAGGCCGTTGCCCCGGTGGCCGTACCCGTAGCCTGGACCGCCAAAGCGTCCGCTAAAGCCGCCCAGCAGGAAGATAACGAGGATAATGACGAGTATAAGCCCAAGTGACATGAGCAGCTCTCTTTATGGTACGCGCCAAGCCAGTGTTATTGGTCACGGTAACCTAGCTAAGCAGTCCGGCACGAACAATCGAAATTCGCAGACACTCGCTGGCCTGCCCTGGGGCGCCCGCGCAACGGCCAATCGCTCCTAATCCGAGCGACCGATAACGAAAAAGGACTTGTTCCGTTCATGGTCGCTCTCCGAATCCAACACAGCACCACATATCGGTATCGGCTTCCGGTCGGCCTCGGCCCACATCGACTGATGCTTCGTCCCCGCGAGAGTCGCGATATCCGCCTGATCACCAGCGAACTCAATGTAGAGCCGCATGCGACCGTGACTTGGGCGCATGACGTCTTCGGCAACGCAGTGGCGACAGCAAGTTTCCAAGGCATGGCCGATACGCTGAGCATCAAAAGCACGATGGACCTCGAATTACACGCGCTTCCCTGGCCAATATTTGATGTCGCTGCTTCGGCGATCTCCTTCCCTTTCCGCTACGCCGACGAGGAGTGGACTGACCTTGGGGCGCTTGCGACGCAACAATATGCGGATCCGACCCGGCAGTTGCGCACCTGGGCGCAGGGGTTCGTCCGTAGCAACCCGACCGACACGCTCTCGCTGCTGAAGGATCTCAGCACCGGCGTATCGGCGTGGATTTCGTACCAGAGCCGTGAGGATGAGGGCACGCAGACGCCGGTGCAGACCTTGGATCGCCGATGGGGATCGTGCAGGGATTTTGCCGTACTCTTCGCGGAGGCGGCACGCAGCCTCGGGTTCGGCGCGCGCATTGTCTCGGGTTATCTTTTCAATCCAGATGCAGGCGCATTGGGATCGTCCGGCAGTGGGTCGACTCACGCCTGGACCGAGGTTTACGTGCCCGGCGCAGGCTGGATCACCTTCGATCCGACGCACCGCAGCGTTGGCGGCTTCAATCTGATCCCCGTCGCCGTGGCGCGTGATATCGCTCAGGTCATGCCAGTTGCAGGTAGTTTCGTGGGCATGACCGATGCATTCATCGCCATGACAGTGGAAGTGAGCGTCACGGCTTTTAGCCGTTGATGACGTCTGCGTCACCAGATGAATTCGCGGCCGCCTTCGGCCCGGCCGACCTCAAGATCGAGTTGAAGGGTGCCCTCGCGTGTGTGCAGAAGCAGACCAATTCAATTGATTAGGTCAAACACGCGAGCAGGTCGGTTAGTGACGGGGACGCGCCATCATAGCCGTTCGTTAGACCGCTACCCTCAAGTGGACGACGGCATGATGAGCCCAGATTGATCAACCGGGTGCTCAGGCTTGACCGTCACCAACTTTTCTATGGCTCTTACCTTGCTATTTGCGAACAGGACATTCGGGATATCAATCATGTCTTTACCGCGGGCGGTCAAGCGGAGGTCACCCGCTCCCAGGCCGAGAATCCAGTGACGAAAAAGATCCTGCTCCCGTTTCTCGAATAACAGTCCGTTCGTATCGTGGGTTTGTTCGCCCGCTCCCACTAGGTGCGACTCGATCAATTGGCCTGGCCGAACACGCCAATAGGTCAGCCTGTCGAAGATGAAGAAGGCCATCAGCCAGATGACGAGCAACGAGGTTGCGAATATCAAGTAGAAGCCCATGTTCGCGTGCGCCGATAGGTTCGGAATGACGGAGAGGATGTCATCCCACCAATCGAGCCAGGCAAAAAGGACGGCGAAGAATGCAATCGTGATGATCGTGACGAAAGAGTAGATTCCGCGCAGCTTCGAGTTCGTGAAGATCACGAGCAGAGCTATGACCGTGATAAAGATGAGGCCTGGATTGTTGCTTGGATGTATGTAGGAAATGACTGTGCTTCCATCGGCAGCGCGTTCGCTGCCTTGGCCGTAACTAATGAACGCCATCACGTAACCCACGACCCACGCGGGCCACCAGTAGAAAACGTCGGAGTGGCTTATGAGCTTGATCTCTGGATCTTTGGTCATGACACGCGCACCCCTCGTCAAACAATCAAAACGCACAAAAGGGCTCTTAGTTCCGATGCGGTCGGGGAGAAGGGTGATGGCCGAATAGCCCAGCGGGCTCGGGGGTAGCTCTGCGCTGGCCTATCACTGGGGATCTCTAAACGCGCATTACGCTGACGCGAGCCCCATCGTACGAGTGGCTCGCACGGATGAAAATCGGGCACCAGGCTGTTCGGCGCCGAAGATCCCGCAGCTGGAAATCGCCGACGACAATCCCACGCCAGCGGAATCTGCACTACCAGCCGCGGCCCCACCAGCAACTGTTTCGCTCGCGACCGGGCAACTTGCTCCTGCTCGTTTCACCCGAAGCACCCTCAACGTCGCAGGAGCGAACTTTTTTCTCAGGCCGCGCCAGTAAAGCGGTTCTCGTTTCGTGTCGGAGATCGAGCACGGGACGGCGGGTCACGCGGCATCCGGCGTCGGTAACGCAGCCGCGTGCGTGATGGATACCTTCGTGCCGTTATGATCGCTGACGAAATCGACGTGGGCATCGAGTTCCTTCGCCAGCGCCTGCACGAGGCTCGTCCCTAAGCCGGCCTTTGCGTCAGGAGCGCCATCATGGGGCTTGCCCACGCCGTTATCGGCGATAGACAGCGTCCAGTCAGACCGGTTGTGGTCATACTTGACCACAATTCGGCCGTCCGTCTTGGTTGGTGGAAACGCGTGCTTCAGGGAGTTGATGACGCTTTCGATGACGATGAGGGCGATGCTGACCGCCTCGCTCGACACCACCGTTCCACCGCTGATCTCGGTCTCCAGTGATACCGGGCGGGTTTCGCCGATCATGGATGCCGCCAGTGTGGCGCAAAGCTTCGGGGCGACCGCAATCGGCTCGCCGCGGCCGGACGCCTGCAGATGCTGCTGCACGGCGGCGACCGACATCACCCGCTTGTGGGCGTCCTGCAGGTGCCCGCGCGTCTCATCCGATTGGACGCTTCTTGCCTTCAACAGGAGAATGCTGGCGATGATCTGCAGGCTATTGGCTATGCGATGCTGCATCTCCTCCAGCAGCAGCTCCTTTTGACGCAGAACATGCGTCAGCTCCCGCTCCGTCGCGCGTCGCTCGCTGATATCCTCGATGGCAAGCAGCAGAGCTGAATGCGCGTTGCTCTCGGAGAAAACCGTCCGCGCATTGAGCAGCATGGTGCGCCGGCCGATGTTGGGAAACACGTGCTCGACCTCGAAGCCCTCCAACACCGACTCCTCAGGCACGATCTTCGCCAGCAGCGTCCGCAACGCGGGGATGTCCCATTGGCCGTCGCCCAAGGTGTAGAGCAGCCGACCCTGCGTAACTTGCGGGTCGGCACGGAACGTCGCGTAGAAGGAGCGGCTGGCGGCGATGACGCGCAGGTTCTTGTCCAGCACCAGCAGCGGCTCGCGCACGGTGTCGACGATGGCCTGCGCGAGCGCGCGGCCGTCTTCGACTGTTGCGAATGGCCCGAGGCCGGTCATGAGTTCACCCGACGGAATGGCTTCCGCGGGGACGTTCTTATCCGCATCCTAGGCATCCAAGATGTCATCATCATGAGCTGCCTCCTTCTGATTGAGCTAATTGTAAGGCCTTGCGAACGGGAAGATCGACTTCTTCAAGGTCGGCTTCGATGAGCCCAAAATCCGTTTCGGTGAGACGGGATAGAATAAGGTTCGACTGGCTATGTGCCATGGCTCTCCCCTTTTGGGCGAAAGAGCGCTTCGCCTCTCCCAGCCGTCCGCGCCCTGAAGAAAAGGGGACGATTAGGCACGGTAGCACAAAACACCGAGCAAATTCACTAAACGTCCGATTTCGGGCATTTCCCTGGAACCGGGCCGCAAACAGTGCTGTTAAGCGTGACAGCCACCCGTACGCCAAGCAACAAAACATAAAAAATACCCCGGATAGGCACCTCTCACAGTCAGGAGGCACCAATGCGTGCCCCGCCCGCGACACGAGTCGTCCTCGTGGTTGAGGATGAGTGGCTCGTGCGCGAGCACATTGTTAGCGAACTGAAAGCGAAAGGATGGTCGGTGGTGGAGACGGCTACGGGGGAAGGAGCGCTCGCTCTTTTGGCAGACAATGAAGTTGACGTTCTCCTGACCGATATCCAGCTAGCCGGGGCCATGGACGGGTGGGACGTCGCCCACGCGGTGCGCGCTACAAATTCCGACTTGCCGGTGATCTATACTTTCGGCAACGCACCCGACTCATCGCGGCGCGTGGAAGGAAGCGTGTTCTTCAACAAGCCCTACGATCCAACGGACGTTGCCGAAGCCTGCCGCACGCTCACCGCGGGTGAGTGATGCTGAATTTTCCCAACGCAAGCCGCAGCTACGATGCAGCAAGGCACTGCGTGCGCTTTTGGGGGCATGACGGCGCCATCGAGATCTCATTCTTCGTAGAGGCAGCGGCCCTGCTGCGGATCGCACCGGGCGCATCCAACGGCGAGGCTTCGTTGCTCGAGTGCTTTGATCAGAACCGAGAACGTATTGTCCGGACCGCGCGCAAAGTGTACCAGCGCCGACGGAAGGGTTCATATGAGCTCATCGGATCGGATTTTTGAAAATCCCGCGCCGCGCTGAGGCGAGAGTTCGTCCGCTAATGGGATGGACCGGCTGCTTCCCCGGAACGGCGGGTTAGCCTGAAGGGCTTTCACGCCTCAATCAGGAGAAGCAGCCCATGACGAGCGACCCCGGCCAGCCCGCGCAGACCTTCGCGTCCATCGGCATCGACATCGGCAAGGACGTTTTCCACATCGTCGGCTTCGACGCGCAGGGGAAGATTGTCCTGCGCAAGAAGTTCAAGCGATTGGCGCTGGAGAGCGAGCTCGCCAAGCTGCCGCCGAGCATCGTCGGGCTCGAGGCGTGCCTCAGCGCCCACTTCGTCAGCCGCACGCTGCGCCGGCTCGGGCACACCCCACGCATCATTCCGGCGATCTATGTTAGGCCGTTCGCGAAGGGCCAGAAGAACGACTACAACGACGCCGAGGCCATCGCCGAGGCCGCTCTGCGCCCCAACCTGCGCGTCGTGCAAGAGAAGACGCAGGATCAGCTCGATCTGCAGGCGCTGCATCGTGTCCGCGCCCGGCTGGTGTCGCGCCGAACGGCGACGATCAACCAGATCCGGGCCTTTCTCATCGAGCATGGAATCGCCGTACGCACTGGCGCCAACTCTTTGCGCCGATCGCTCTTCGCCATTCTGGAGAACCGCGCCGACGAGCTGTCGCCGCGCATGAGCGACCTCATTGTCGGTCTCTATGAGGATTGGCTGTGGCTCGATGAGCGCATCGAGACGCTCACCGATGAGATCGAGCAGATCAGTCACCGTGAGGCGAACTGCAGGCGCCTCATGAGCATCCCTGGCGTCGGGCCGATTATCTCGACCGCAGTGGTCGCCGCGATAGGTACGGGTGAGGCCTTCGAGCGTGGCCGCGACTTCGGCGCCTGGTTGGGGCTCGTGCCCCGGCAATACAGCACCGGCGGCAAGTCGATCCTCGGGCGCATCTCGAAGCGCGGCAGCAGATACCTGCGCACGCTCTTCATCCAAGCGGCCAATGTCATCCTCATGCGTCCGCAGACCTGGGAGCGGTTCAGCTTCGGAGCATGGCTGAAGGCGGCACAGCCGCGCCTACACCGCAACAAGCTGGCGACGGCGCTTGCCAACAAGCTCGCCCGCATCGCTTGGAGCGTGCTGAGGAACAACATTGCCTTCGATGCCCATCGAGTTGAAGTCGTGGCGATCTAATCGCCCGACCACCAACGGAGTTCGCGATTGAGAACAGCAGCATGGAACGGATCAATGAGCGCGCTCAGAGTCTGATGACCCAAATGGTCGCCTGGCGATCTGTCCGCTAATGAGACCAACGGCGCGCGCGTATTCCCATCAAGGCCACGGCCCGCGAGCCGGTCAACAGGCCGGATAAATATCAGCGACTTCCGAAGCCTGCGCCGAACTCACTTGCGATCAGCAGCCGGTCCATACATTTGGGTCAGCCCGAGACATCCTGACCGATGAGGATTCTCGTCCGCTTCTCCCCACCAAATGGAAGAGCCGCGACCTTGTTCACAACGTCGAAGTATGCGCGATGGAAAGCCGCATAGCGCTGCCGATAACCCGCAACGCGATGGCCTCAGCCAAGCAAGCCGCCTTCCTCCCTGCTCTGCAAACGTCGGACAAGGAAGAGAGTCGAGCGACCGACCGCCAAGCGACGGCCGAACTCGACTGATCTCATCGGAACTTACTTCTCCCTGCCACGTTCTATCAGGTCAAAGAAGTTTTCATGGAGGAATACAATGAGACATTTCTTGATTGCGGCAGTTGTGGCGATTGCTGCGGGCAGTGCAGCCTATGCCCAGGATATGCCGAAGGCCGATCCCAATGCTGCGGCTCCTACGAAGCGCATGGACGAGGCCACGCCTACGATGCAGGCCCCGGAGGGGGCACAGCAACAGGCGCCGACGAAGCGGGTCGGTGACGCCGTTCCGCCCATGAAGTCTACGGATTCGCAAAGTGCTGACACCGGCACGAAGACCGGAGCTATCGTCGCCGACGAGCAGTGGATCGGGCGGTACGTCTACAGCAGCGACGGCAAGGATCTCGGAAAGATCGCTTCGGTGAATAAGAACAGCAACCCGAGCCAGGTCAGTTTCGACATGGGTGGTGTTCTTGGACTTGGTGCGACGCGCAAGAGCATTACCTCCGATCAGATCCAGGAAGTGAAGAGCGACCGTATTGTGCTGCGTCTTACGGAAGCCGAAGCTAAGAATCTACCGGCGGATAAAGCAGCTCAGTAATACTGCCATCGCGGATGTGATGGAACGCGATCAGGGGTCCCGGCATTGCCGGGACCCTTTTTTGCAGACGCAGCCATTCAAAGGACTCTGGCGTTCAGAGGTTTCGCGGACAGGACTAGAGCCAACGTGCCCTAGCTCGCGATCTGACCCAATATGCCTGCCACCAGACCAATGATTGCAAGCCCGGCGAACAGCCAAGTCAGAGCGTCGGCGTTCATGTGTGTGAGAGTTGTGTTTCTGCGTCGCGACATGAAGATCCCCGTTGTCGCTTCTACGCATAAAGGGTGCTGTGCCGTCATCCCCTCGACCGCAGCGCGAATCATACCGCGAGTGATGAGTCGAAGCCAGTCCAGGGCACTCGGACCTCGCCGCCGTCGAACGTGGCGCTTAGCTCCCCGGCGGAGGTGCTTGTTCTACCGACAGGCGAACCAGCATCACCCGGTAAGGAACGCTCAACCAAACCTTCAGCCGAACGAAAGGCATTGCTCACAAAATGAAGCGGGCCACGGAAGCGCTTGCAACGCGACCGCGGCCCTTGATGAGACCCCTACATTCAGCATAGGAGTTCACCCGATGTCGCATTCAACTGCTATAAACAAACGTTCGCAACACGTAAATTCCCGACCCAATCCCGACAACGACTTAACTCAACACAGCTCGCGTATCCTGCTAACCGGCGCGCTGTTGCTCGTCGGCGCGAGTGCCGCGTTGGGCAGTTACTTCGGTTTCCTCATCGGCTCGCAGCAACACGTTCTAATCGGCCTCGTGTTCGCTGGCGCGGCCGCCGGCGGCGAGATTCTGAAACCGTACGCCGTTAGCGAAGTCGTGCACGCTCTATCACGTTGGAACATCGTGCGAGCACTGGCGTGTCTCACTCTCGCAGCAGTGTGCATCGTCTACAGCTTCACCGCGGAACTGAGCTTGGCGGCAGGCACGCGCGGCGATCTTGCGGCGACACGAGAAGCCGCAGCCGATGCGATCCGCGATGCCCGATCTGACCGCGCGCGAGCAGAAGCAGAACTGTCGTCGCTACCGCCGGCGAGGCCAGCAGCGGAACTGCAAGCCGAGATCGACGGGCTGTTGCTGACACCCGGCGCCAAAGGTTGCACGAAGATTGACGGCCGGGTGCAAGAAACCGTCTGCCCGAAAGCCGTGACGCTGAAGGCTGAGAAGGCGCGGTCGGAGCGCCGAACTCAGCTTGAGGCCGCGATCACCAATGCAGCGAAGCCAGTATCTCAGTTGCCGGCAGTTCGAGACGCCGATCCCCTCGCCGGCGCGCTCGCGGTCTATGCGCACGCGCTAGGCTGGAAGCTCGACGCTGGGACACTATTGCCCTGGTTGGCCCTGGTGCCGGTGCTGTTCCTTGAGCTGGGCAGCGCGTTGGCCGTTGTGGTTGTCCGCGGCGTTGGACCAGCTACATCGGCCGTCAGCTCTGGCGATCTTGGCTCGGATACTGAGATACTGGACCAGCCGGCGCCGCAGCCTGGACCAGTGGTCCAAAAGACCACGAAGCCGAAGAGAAAGGACCGCCGTCCACCTCCGCCACCGAGCGCTGGACCACCCAAGCGCGGGTTGGGCGCAACTCTTGAGGTGCTACAGGGCGGCGCGGTCCAAGGCTCTCAGCGGGCCATTGCGCGGGCGATAGGAACGAGCAAGACGACAGTGCACCGAGCGATGCGCTTGCTCGCAGAGCCGGACTTTGCTGCGGCTTAACAGAGGATCAACTGCTCGGCAGAGGGGCGGCTCGCGTGGCCGCCCTGACTAGTAACTTTTGAGCTATCTGTCTCGCGCCAGGGGGTGCCTCTGATAGTGCTCTAATGGCAACCTTCCATCAGCACGTTAAGGGAGCCAGTGCTGGTTCCTCTTTCGATTGCGCCTTGCAGATGTCTGGCCTGTCGAAGTTTTCAACAGGCGCTCCTAAAGCTGTCGATACCCTCACGTTGCGCGGCGCGACTCGCCTTAGCGTTGCCTCCAATATGAGGAGGCTCCGATGAGTGCAACAATCACGACCCTGCCGCCCCGTTCAAAGCAGAGCGGGCAAGCGGCCGAACATCAGAATCATGAACCCGCCCCCGTTCAGACCGTCGAAGCGGGTTCTGAACGCGACAGCTTCGTCACCGAAACAGCCATTGCATTAGTTCGGCTTCAGGAAACCAATCGGCTGTTGGCGAGTGACGTTGCAGAACTTGTCGTCAAGGTCGCTGCGCTGCAAGAGGCCTGTGCCTTGGAGGACCGCTGGTACGGTTTCCATCAAGCCGAAAAGCGTGCGGGTGAGAGCAAGCTAGACGAAATGGTGCGCTACTACCGTGACCTCAAGGCGCGGCTTGATAGGATCGAAGCGCGGGCTGGCGGGAACTACCATGGCTACAACACCTTCGCGGAGGTGAGTCGCAAACTCGCCGAGCTTGAGCACTCGAAAGAAGATGCCAAGCGGATTGGGCGCAAAGCGGCTTTCCGGGCTTGGCTATTCTGCGGAACGCTAATAGCCGCCACGACAATCGTTGGGCTGAGCATTGTGCTATCGGGCGGCCACTCTTAGACCTTGGAACTAGGACTTCGCCGATCAGCGCTGAGCTGCGGCATATCCTAGCAATGCAAGCGCCAGAGCCACGAAACCGGCGACCCAGCTCGCGCCCATTGGTATGTCAGTTGAGGCKACCACGACGGTAGTGTCCGGGCACGTGGTGTAATTTCATCGGCGCTG
>JRHI01000279.1_pt1 | contig 57770 bp, 62 predicted proteins | sample 215371 | NCBI WGS metagenome assembly JRHI01 (sample SAMN02929681, study PRJNA255918) | sediment metagenome | biome: cave system; feature: Ice Cave; material: Sediment; isolation source: sediment from deep within a dark volcanic ice cave with no known source of... ...
CGTGGCGCTGACCGCCCCCGACATCACCACCCAGCGTGTCGTTCAACACTCAGTTGACTTGCGCGCGGGCGGCTGCGCACGTACGCCTCGGTCTCCTCAGCGCTCGTGCGCTGGACGCGCCCTTCGATTCTGACCTGCCGGCCCAGCAGATCCCAGTAAAACAACAGGGCGGCGCGCGGATTCGCCTCCAGCTCTCGGCCCTTGCGGCTCTCGTAGTTCGAGTAGAAGACAAACCCGCGCTCGTCGGCCTGTTTTACGAGCACCATCCGCACCGACGGCGCGCCGTCGTTCGCCGCGGTCGCCACTGCCGCCGCCTCAGGCGCTCGCTCGCCCGCACTTCCAGCCTCGTCGAACCATCTCGTGAACTGGAGCTGTGGATCCGGATCGAGGTCCTCTTCGTCGAGCGGTTGATCGAACTCGGGCACAAGCCCATTGTCCCGCGCTCGCCACCCCCTCCTGGAGTCGCGGATGATCAGAGTCGCGGGTGCGCCGGATGGTTCAGGTGGAAGTTGGGGACAGGGCCCCTTTCTGTCGCCCTCAGGACCGGTCTGGTCGCGGGCACACCCCTGGCGTCCACCCACCGTCCTCCGTTTTGGGCTGAAGTCAAGGCAGGGCGTCTCGGACGCAGCGGCGAACGGGACGTCGTCGGCGCCCGTTCGAGCGCCGACGACCCTGAGATGACTTAGAGCACGGGTTCGGCCGGGTGTACGCCACGCGGCGCCGCGCGGGCGATGAACCGGGCGATCAGGCCCCCGACGAACAGATACACCAGGGCGGCGATGCCCCAGTTGACCGCGATGGCTAGCTTCGGCTTGCTGATCGCGAACAGGTTGTCGAACGGGCCCACGAGCGCCTTGGCGGCGTCGTGGACATCCCGCACGATCGTGTTGGACGTGTTGGCGTCGAGCACGCGAAGCACGATCGCCACCACGATCAGGAGCACGATGATGCCCACGATCAGGCGCACAAGGCGCGCGAGCGCGAGCATCACCGAGCCGACCGCCCAAGCGCCGCGCGCGGTGGCGACCCGGGCTCGCCCGACCCGGCGGGGGCCATTTTCCTCCACGACGGCTGGATCTTCCGCGGTCGCCCCCGGAGCGGTGCGCGCGCCGGGTCGTCTCAGTCCAAATGCCATCGTCGCGCTCCAGCGCCGCTAAGCGACGGAGCGGCCGCGGCCGCTGAAGAAGACCAGCACCGCGAGCAGCGCCAGCAGGAACAGAAGCGGGTGTACGGCGACGCCGCCCACGACCGCGAGCACAACGAGAAGTACGACGAGTGGTACGAGCATCTAGTCCTCTCCTAACCCCGATAGGAATTCGTAGCTCCGTGCTACCCCGAACCCCCTTGTGTCAAACCGCACGCACGTTGGTCTCGGCTCGGGCGTCACTCCAGAGCAACGCATGCGGGATCTGGTCGAGACCTAGCTGGTCGCGATCCGGGGCCCTCGCCAGTCGCAGCGCGACTCGCCTGATCGCGCGCCGTGGCACCATACGTGAGCACGTGCCCGAGCACCTGTTCTTCACCGAGTCCGACGTGGCAAACGAGCTGATCGCTCGCGATCCGATGGCGCTGCTGATCGGCTTCGCGCTCGATCAGCAGGTCACTGTCCAGAAGGCGTTCTCCGGTCCACTCGCGCTACGGGAGCGGATCGGCTCCCTGGACGCGGACGTGGTCGCTGCGACCGACCTCGGGCCGGTGTTCCGCGAGCGACCGGCCATCCACCGCTTTCCCGGCGCGATGGCCAAGCGCGTCCACGACCTCGCCGTACACATCCGCGACCACTACGAGGGCCGGGCCGCGCGGGTCTGGACCGACGCCACGGATACACCGGCACTCCGCTCCAATCTCGAAGGGCTGCCGGGCTTCGGCGAGATGAAGGTGAAGAGCCTCGGGGCTGTGCTCGCCAAACGCTTCGACGTTGCTGCAGCGCAGGACCTGGTGCCGTGGCATCCGACGCTGGGCGACGTCGACTCGCCGCAGGCCCTGGCGGATTACCAGGCCACCAAGCGCGCGCACAAGGCGCAGTGGTCGAAGGCCACCGCGCGCGCCCGCTCCTAGCCTGATCGCCAAGCCGCGATGACGATCGTCGCGTACGAGACACCAAACGGACCGGCCCGGGCTCGCGTGGAGCACGTTCCCGATCCTCGTGGGGCGCTGGTGCTCGGGCATGGGGCCGGCGGTGGCGTGAGCGCACCGGACCTCCTGGCGGCCAAGCGGGCAGGCCTGGCTGCCGGGCTGGCAGTGGTGTTGGTCGAGCAGCCCTACCGCGTCGCCGGACGCCGCTCACCGGCGCCGGCGCGTCAGTTGGACGTGGCCTGGATCACCGTGGTGCAGCGGCTCCACGACGGCGAGCTGAAGGGCCTGCCGCTGATCGTCGGCGGCCGCTCGTCCGGAGCGCGGGTCGCGTGCCGGACCGCGGCGGTCCTCGCGGCTCGCGGGGTGCTCTGCCTCGCGTTCCCGCTGCAGCCCCCCAGCCGGCGCGGCTCGACCTCCTCCAGTCCGAGCCGCTTGGGCGAGCTCGAGGCGGTGCCGGTGCCGATCCTGATCGTTCAGGGGTCCGCCGACCCGTTCGGCATGCCGCCGCAGGCGCCCCGACGAGCCGTCGTCACGGTCAATGGGAACCACAGCCTGAGGAGCGACCTCGGCAGCATCGAGCGTGAGATAGGGCTGTGGCTGCCAGTCGTGCTGGCAGCAGCCCACTAGGAGCGGGCGACGGGAATCGAACCCGCCCTAGAAGCTTGGAAGGCTTCTGTGCAACCACAACACTTCGCCCGCAGGGCACGCGGGATGGTACCCGGGGTGCGGACCAGCAACTACGCCGGCCGCGCCTGGCGCTCCTCGGTGGGGACCTCGCCCTCACGAGTCAGATCGGGCGGCGGCCATGCTCCCGTCCAGTTGTCGAGCGCTCCGTCGATCGTCACCACCGAGCCGGAGAAAGCGCGACCCAGCTCGGTCGCGAGCAGAGCCACCAGCCAGCCGTATTCCTCGACCTCACCGAGACGCTGGAGCGGCACCGACTCGGCCGCCCGGCGCCACAGCTCCGCGGGGTACTTGCGCAGGGACTCGGTGGCGAATCGGCCGATCGCGACCGCCGCGACCGAGATGCCATCGCCGGCCCAGCTCCCGGCCAGCTCACGCGTCAGCGCCTCGACCTCGGCGCGAGCCGTACCGGTGTGGGCCATCGCCGGCATCCCCTGATGGGGGGAAACGGTCACGTTGACGATCGTCCCGGACCTCGCGGCACGCATCGCCAGCTCATATGCGGCCTCGCACATGTTCAGCGTGCCGCCGACGTTGAGGCGCTGCACCGCGCGCCAGCCTTTGGTCGTAATCCCCTCCGCGGGCACAAAGTACTGACCTCCGGCGTTGTTGAGCAGGAAGTCGAGGCGCCCGTGGCGCTCCAGCACGGCGCGGATGAGCTGTCCCGCCTCCTCGCGCTGGCGGATGTCCCCGGCCACCCAGGAGCACGTCTCGCCGATCTCGCTCGCAGTCTCCTCCAGGATCTCCGTGCGGCGTCCGGCGATCACCACCGATGCACCGCAGGCCGCCAGCTCCTGGGCTGCCGCTTTGCCGAGATTCGTGCCGCCGCCGGTGACCAGCGCAACCGTTGCATCGAGCGCCCCGTCGGCGAGCACGCGTGAGGCCCCCACTCCTACTCCCCCAGCACCTTGATGATGAGCCGCTTGCGCCGCCCTCCATCGAATTCACAGTAGAAGACCTGCTGCCACGGCCCCAGATCGAGCTGCCCGTTTGTGACGGGGACTATCACCTGGTGATGGACGAGCAGGTTCTTCAAGTGGGCGTCGCCGTTGTCCTCCCCGCCGCGATGGTGCCGGTAGTCGCCGGGGTTCGGCCGCAGCTCACGCGCCACCTCGCCATCAGGCTCCTGCCAGCTCGGCGGCGCGAGCTTGTCGAGCCACTCCAGCGCGTCGGCCTGGATCCCCGGTTCGTCGTCGTTGATCCACACGCCCGCGGTGATGTGCATCGCGCACACCAGCGCCATCCCCTCACCGATCCCGGCCTCCCGGACGGCCTCGGACACGTCCTCGGTGATCCGCACGAACTGGCGGCGCTCCTCGGTCTGGAAGGTGCGGTAGACGGTGTGGGATTTCATCACGTGGACTCGCTGCTCGTGGCGCCGAGCCGATCGGCCGACCTGCTCGCCGTCGCTACGGGGGAGCCGGGATTCGAACCCGGATTCACGGTTTTGGAGACCGCGCGCATAGCCGTTAACTCACTCCCCCTCTAGGGCCAGCGATGCTATCGATCGCGCCCGGCATTCCGTCCCCCGCCAAACCGGGTTTGGCCCGGTAGGGCTCCGGCCGCCGACCGCACCTCGATATGGCCGCAGACGCAGCTCTTGATCCACAGTGCGGGCGGAGGGACTCGAACCCCCACGAGCGTAAGCCCACCGGCACCTAAAGCCGGCGCGTCTACCAATTCCGCCACGCCCGCCCGGAAACTGCTGCACGCGGCCGCGTCAGATTGTATGGTCCGCTACGTGCCTCCCGTACGGAACCTGCGGCCCGGCTACGTCGTCATCTACCCGAACCGTGGCAAAGCCGCGAGCAAGGCGACCAAGGCGATCGTGGTTTTGCTGCTGTTGGTGTCGGTCGTACTGATGCTGATCGTGACGTTGGCCGCGTGGAGCAAGCTTCAGGGGCTGAAGCCGGTCAACATCGCCTGGGCGTTGGTGTACGTGCTGGCCGCCTTCTATATCGCGCGGTGGAACCGGGGACTGCTCCCGCTCGCCGCGGCGCTCGCCATCCTGCTGCTGATCTTGGCGGTGATCGCCGGGACCGGCGCGGCCGGGACGAGCTGGTTTGACCGTAATCACGCCGGCTACGCCGCAGCGCACACGATCTTCGGGGGCAAGGGGTTGGGGCCGGACACCATCGGTCTCGTGACGCTGCTGATCGCTCCGGTCCAGGTCCTGCTCATCTTCTTCTCGATGCAGGGGTTCATCCAGGGCTGGAACGTCGAAGTCGAGGTTTCCGAGGAGGAGGCCCGCAAACGCGGGCACAAGCCGTCCTCGCCGTCCTCCCCCACCCCGGCCACGGCTTAGTCGACGCCACCGCGCCCGCTCCCGCTCGATGCGGCGAGTGGGATTCGAACCCACACGTCCCGAAGGACAATGCCTTTTGAGGGCATCGTGTCTACCGTTCCACCACCGCCGCGCGCCGGGAAGTCTAGTTTCTCGCGCCGCCCGGGGAACGCTACTCGTCGCCGGCGCTCACGAGCTCGTAGAGCTCATCGATCAGCGCTCGCGGGGCGACCACCACGCCCCAAGCATCAGCGCCGCTTTCGGGGAGGCTGCGGAGCACCAGCCCAGCCCGCTGGGCGATCAACGCGCCCGCGGCCAGGTCCCAATCGTGCAGCCCCCGCTCGTAGTATGCGTCGTAGCGCCCGCACGCACTCCACGCCAGGTCAAGCGCGGCGGCGCCGCCGCGGCGGATGTCCCGCACCTGCGGCAGTACCCGCGCGAGGACGGCGGCCTGACGCTCGCGTACCGAGGCGTCGTAGCCGAACCCGGTGGCCACCATCGCTGTAGCGAGCTCCGCTCGCGCGGAGGCGGTGATCCGACGGCCGTTCATCTCCGCAGGCCCACCTTGAATGGCGGTGAAGCACTCATCGCGGATCGGGTCGAGCACGACACCGGCGAGCGTTTCCGACGAGTTCGCGCAGGCGATGCTCACGGCGAACTGAGGAATCCCGAACAGGAAGTTGACCGTGCCGTCGAGCGGGTCGACTACCCACCGCAGCTCGCCCGCACCTGTCTCCCCCCCCTCCTCCCCGATGATCACGTCATCCGGGCGCTGACGACCGATAAACCCACGGATAGCCGACTCGGCGGCCAGGTCGGCATCCGAGACGAGGTCGGTGGGGGTGCTCTTGGACCGTACGCCGGCGGCGCGTCCGCTGAACCGGGTCAGGAGCTCCGCGGCGGCGGTTCGGGCCGCCTCCTCGGCTATCTCCAGTAGCTGCTGCGGTTCGGGAATCGTCACCGACTGGGTTTTACCGGGTGCTCCCCACCGGCCGCCTTGCGATCATGCCCGCGGCATGGGCGTAGTCCAGATCCTCTCCGGCCTCTCCTCGTTCTCCGGGCGCGGGGCGGGAACCGACGCCGAGCGCCGCGCGGCGACGTGGCTGGCCAACGAGTTGGCGCTGGCGGACCGACGGGCTCGCCTCGAAACGTTCTGGTGTCGCCCCAACTGGGCGCTTGCGCACTCGTGGCACGTCCTCCTCGCCCTAGCGGGCAGCCTCGTCTCGGTCGACTCGCCGCGGGTCGGTGGAGGCCTGATCCTGGTCGCGTTGCTGTCGCTGGTCGCCGACGCCACGCTCGGAGCTTCGCCCGGTCGCCGGCTCACTCCCGAGCGTGCGAGTCAGAACGTGATCCTCGCGCCCGCCGCCGCTGAGGCGAACTCCCCGGTTCGTTTGATCCTCACGGCCAACCTCGACGCGGGCCGGACCGGCCTCATGTTCCGCCCTTCGCTCCGGAGCACCGCGGCGCGACTTCGTCAACTGACCGGTGGGCTGCTCCCAGGATGGCTCGGCTGGTTGGCCATCACGCTGTTCTGCCTCGAGGGGACAGCGGTGGCGCGCCTGGAAGGCAGCAAGGGGACCGGCGTAGGGTTGGCCCAGCTGGTCCCCACCGTGGTGCTCGTGTTGGCGTTGGCGCTGCTGCTCGACCAGGCCACGGCCAACTTCGGTCCCGCGGCCGGCGACAACGGCAGCGGCGTCGCCGCTGCGGTGGGGATAGCCCGGGCCCTGGCTTCAGGACCCCCGCGTCATGCTGCCATCGAGCTGGTCCTACAGGGCGCCGGTGACGGCGGCGCGATCGGGCTGCGGCGCTACCTGCGCGCTCGCAGACGAGAGCTCGGCCCCTCGAACGCGGTGGTCCTCGGCATCTCCTCGTGTACCTCGGGGTCTCCCCGATGGTGGATCAGCGACGGACAGCTCGTTCCGCGTCGCTACTTCGCTGCGCTGCGTGCTCTCGCCGCGACCGTCGCCGCCGGCACGCCCCACCTTGACGCCCGTCCGGTCCGATCGCGGGGCGGCTCGCCGGCCCTTCCGGCCGCCGGGCGACTCCCCGCGCTCGCCATAGGCCTGCTCGACCAGCACGGCTTCCCCGCGCGTTCGCACGCCCCTATTGACACGCTCGACCGGATCGATCCGACGAGCATCGACCGGGCGGTTGAATTCGGGCTGCTGCTGGTCGACGCGGTCGACGCCCATCTCGGACGGCGGGCGGCGACTACACGGGCGTGACCGGGTTGCGCTTGGCCGGCCAAGCACGCTGCTTTCCGGCCGCCAGGGCAAAACGCTTGGTCAGCTCGTTGCGCAGATCCTCAGGCTGGACCACCGCGTCGACCACGAGCTCCGAGGCAAGGTGCAGGACATCGATGTTCTCGGCGTACTCGCGCCGCAGCTTCTCGATCATCTCGGCCCGCTCCTGCGGATCGTCGATCGCCTGGAGCTGGTTGAAGTAAACGGCGTTGACCGCGGCCTGCGGCCCCATCACCGCGATCGACGCGCTCGGCAGCGCCAGGCAGCAGTCGGGATCGAACGCCGGGCCTGCCATTGCGTACAGCCCGGCCCCATACGCCTTGCGCACGATCACGGAGATCTTCGGCACCGTGGCCTCGGCGACGGCGCTGATCATCTTTGCCCCGTGGCGGATGATGCCCTCCCGCTCTACCTGGGTGCCGATCATGAAGCCCGGGACGTCGGCCAGAAACAGCAACGGGATGCTGAATGCGTTGCAGGTCGCGATGAACCGGGCAGACTTGTCCGCCGAGTCCACGAACAGGACACCGCCCTTGTAACTCGGCTGATTGGCCACCAGCCCGATCGTCCGCCCATCCAGTCGGGCATAGGCGACTATCACCTCCTTGGCCCAGCGCTGGTGGATCTCGAGCAGGGAGTCCTCATCGACCAGCAGCTCGATCAGCTCCAGCATGTCGAACGGCTTGTTCTCGTCCGCCGGAATCAGCTCGCGGATCGAGCGACCCTCGCGTGGCGGGGCGGGTGGAGCGGAAGCAGGCGCCTGCTCGAAATGTTGGGGGAAGTAGCTCAGGTAGCGCTTGGCAAAGTCGACCCCCTCCTCGTCCGTGCGCACCAGAGCATGCCCGCAGCCGCTCTTGGACGTGTGCATCCGGGCCCCGCCCATCTCCTCCAGCGTGACGTTCTCACCGATCACCATCTCCGCCATCCGCGGCGACCCGAGGTACATCGACGCGTTTCCGTCCCGCATGATCACGATGTCGCAGAAGGCGGGGATGTATGCGCCTCCTGCGGCGCTCGGACCGAACAGCACGCACACCTGCGGCACGACTCCGGACATCCGGACCTGGTTGAAGAAGATCCGCCCCGCGTGGCGGCGTCCGGGGAACATCTGCACCTGCTGGTCGATCCGCGCGCCGGCCGAGTCGACCAGGTAGACGATCGGCACGCGCAGCACGACCGCGCGCTCCTGGATACGCAGGATCTTCTCGACCGTCCTGGCCGCCCACGAGCCGGCCTTGACCGTCGGGTCGTTGGCCATCACCGCCACCGGCCGGCCCGCGACTGTGCCCAGTCCGGTGAGCACTCCTTCCGCGCCCAGCCCGTCCTCCTCCCAGCCAGCCAGTAGTCCCTCCTCGGCCAACGAGCCCGAATCGAGCAGCCGAGCGACCCGCTCGCGCACCGGCATCTTGCCCTGCTCGGCAGCCCGTTCACGGTGACGCTCCGGTCCTCCGGCCATCGCCCGTGACACGGCGTCTTCGAACGCTTCGGTGTGGTCGAGGTCAGTCATCATTGCTTCTCCGCATGCAATGGCACCGTGGGTGCCGGGCCAGGCATGTTGGCATCCGGCGCAGGCGGGAGCGGTCGACGGGGTCGCAAGCCGATCGCGAGACCCGCGCCGCCGATGAGGAGCAGGAAGAGCGGCCAGCCGACCAGCGAGCCCCGCGCGGCCACCGGCGCGGCGGCGAGCAAGACGAACGCGGCAAGCACCGCGAGACCGAGATACCCCGGGCCGGGCTCGCGATCACTGCCGCGTAGGCGACCAGGCCCAGGCCGATCAGCAGCAGGAAGGCGTTCCACCCGAACGGTGTACCCGGTCCGCGGGCCACGTCCCCCAGGTAGGTTCCCGCCGAAACCAGGGTTGCCAGCGCGGCGTTGACGAAGGCGACCGAATGACGGTGGCTTCGGTCGCGAAGCGCGATGGCCGCCGCCCTTAGCCCAGGACGAGGGCCATGAGGACCGCCCGCACGGTGCCCTCACCATGCGGGCGGCAGATCCAGCCGACCAGCGCCTCCACCGCGGAGCCAGCCGCCAGCGTCGCAGCACCGAGTGGTAGGGCCGCGGTCTCTCGTGCTCCAGTTCGGCCTGCCATCCGATCGACATGATCAGTACCGTGATCAGCGCCACCACGGCGAACCTGACGCCGATGGGCCACTGGATCATCCGAAGGTCGATCAGCACCGCCGCCAGCGACAATGGCACCGCGCCGGCTGCAATCACATCGCCGCGGTGCGGGTGCGGTCGCAGCCGTTCAATCACCAGTGCACCGGGCCCGCCGAGAGCAGATGGCTGCCGAGCGGGCGACCGAGCACCTCCTGTGCCGCTCGCGCGGCGACCAGCAGCTGCTCGAGGTCGATCCCGGTCTCAATTCCCATCTCGTGCAGCATCGAGACCAGATCCTCCGTGGCGATGTTCCCAGTCGCACCGGCGGGAACCGGACACCCCCCGAGTTCCCCGAAGCTCGACTCGAAGCTGTCCACCCCGACCTCCAGTGCCGCCAGGACGTTGGCCAACCCCTGCCCGCGCGTGTTGTGGAAGTGCGCCGTCAGCTCTACGTCGCCGCCGAGCGCCTCACGGGCCGCGAGGAAGAACTCGCGCACGCTGAGCGGGTTGGCCATGCCCGTGGTGTCACCGAAACCTACCTCCACAGCTCCCGCGTCGACGAGCCGCCGCGCGATCGGGAGGACCCGCTCAACCGGGACATGACCCTCGTAGGGACATCCGAACGAGGTCGAGATCACCCCCTCGCAGCGGAGTCCTTCACCTCGGGCGCGCGCGAATGTCCGCTCGAGGCCCGCGAGCGACTCCTCGATCGAGCGGCCTACGTTCTTGCCGTTGTGCGTTTCGGAGGCCGACAGGAACCCGTTGACCTCGTCGAAGCGCGGCCGGTGCTCGAGCGCCCGCTCGAGGCCGCGCTCGTTGGGGATCAGCACGCTGACAGACACGTCCTCGGGCAGGGTGACGGACTCCAGCACCTGCTCGGCATCGGCCAGCTGTGGGATGACGTCGGGGCGGACGAAGCTCGTCAACTCGATTCGCTTCAGGCCGCTGCGGCCTAGCAATTCGACCAGCCTCACCTTCTCGGCGGTCGGGAGCACCTCGGGCTCGTTCTGAAAGCCGTCGCGGGGTCCGATCTCTCGGATCCGCACACGCGTCGGAGCGTTGCTCATGCCCTACTTATAGATCACACGCAGTCCGAGCAGCTCGGGAATGCTCACAACAGCGTCTGAGCAGAGCCGTGCTCGCCGTCGTGTTAGAGCGAACCGGCGGCTGATCCTCAGCCTTGATCAACCGCGATCACTCGCCGCTCGTGGGTCCCAACGCCGATCGTACGTCCATCCTCCGATGTGACTTCCACCGCGAAGCGCAGCTTGCGGTCCTCGGCGATCTCCTCGAGCCGAGCCCGCGCCGTGCAGCGGGTCCCCTCAGACGCGGCGCCGACATGCTTGACGCAGACTTCGAATCCCACGGTGGCTCGGCCTTCCCCCAGAAGCGGAAAGACCAGCATTGCGGCGGTGCGCTCCATCATCCCGATCATCGCCGGGGTCGACAGAACCGTCGCCGACAGGGTGCCCCCGACATCGGTCAGCAGCCGCCCCTCCACCTCGAACTCACACGTGGCCTCGAGCCCCTCCTCCAGCGCTGACGCAATAGCCGCGGCAGCGTATCGAACGCATCGCCCCATACACTCCCCCGCCGTGGACACGCCCGTCTGCATAGTCGGTGGAACCGGCGCCCTCGGCTTCGGCCTGTCGCTGCGGCTGGGGCGAGAGGGTGTGCCGATCGTGATCGGATCCCGCGACGGCAGTCGCGCGCAGGAGTCCGCACGACGCGCCGGCGAGCTGGCACCCGAGGGATCGTTCTCCGGGGCCGAGAATGCCGACGCGGTCACCGGAGCGGAGATCGTGATCCTCAGCGTCCCGTTTCGCAGCCAGTCAGAGACGCTCACCAACCTGAAGGGCGAGCTGCGCGAAGGTCAGCTGGTCATCGATGCGACCGTCCCACTCGCGGCCGCGGTGAGCGGAAAGGCCACGCGGACGCTAGGGGTGTGGCAGGGATCGGCCGCGCAGCAGGCGCAGGAAATGGTTCCGGACGGTGTCCGCGTGGTGTCCGCTTTCCACACCGTCAGCGCCGCGCTGCTGACCGATCTCGAGCACGACCTCAACGAGGACGTGCTCGTCTGCGGCGACAAGCGTGAGGACAAGTCCCGAGTCAAGGATCTCGTTAACACCATCCGGGGGTTACGCGCCGTCGACTGCGGTCCGCTCGAGATGGCCAGGATCGTGGAAGGGCTGACGCCGCTGATCATCTCGATCAACGTCCGGCACAAGGCCCGCGCCGGGATCAGGATCACGGGCCTGGACCTCGGTTGAGCGGCCGCGTAGTCGTACTCGCGGGGGGCACAGGCGGGGCCAAGCTCGCGCGCGGCATGCTCGACGTTGTCGGTCCTGAGCGACTCACCGTGGTGGCAAATACCGGCGATGACATCGAGATCTACGGTGCCTACGTCTCGCCGGACCCAGACCTGGTCACGTTCTGGCTCGCCGACCAGATCGACGAGCGAGGCTGGGGACTCGAGGGTGACAGCTTCGCGGTCATGGACGGCCTGCGCGGGCTCGGCGTGGACGTGTGGTTCAACCTCGGCGATCGTGATCTGGCCATCGGCATCGAGCGGGCTCGAGCGCTTCGAGCCGGAGCGACCCAGACCGCGGCCCACGCCGCGATCGTCAGCGCGCTCGGCGTCCAGGCCTCCGTGTTACCGGCCACTGACCGGCCGCTCCGCACGCGCGTGATGGCCGAGGACCGCTGGTGGGGATTCCAGGAGTTCATGATCCGGGGACAGGCCCGGGGACCGATCCAGGACGTCGACTTCCACGGCGCGCGCGCGGCTCCGGCCACCCCGCAGGTCCTCGAGGCAATCGCCGACGCGCAGGCGATCGTCATCGGTCCGTCGAACCCGGTCGCCTCGATCGCGCCGATCCTCGCCGCCCACGGCCTTAGGCAGGCCCTGCAGGAGACATCGGCGCCGGTGGTGGCGGTCAGTCCGCTCGTCCGTGGCGAGGTGATCAAGGGTCCGACGGCGGCGTTCATGGAGTGGGCGGGGCAGCCGCTGCGCAGCGATGGGATCGCGGGCTCGTACGCCGGCCTGATCAGCGGAATCGTGGCCGACGAGCGAACCGAGATCCTGCCCGTCCTCGAGACTGAGATGCTGTTGAACACGCCCCAGCGCCGGCGCGAGCTGGCCGACCAGACGCTGGCCTTCGCGCTCGCGTTGTCCGCGTGAAGCAATCACACCGATGAGCACCGTCGCGATCCTTCCCATCAAGCGCTTTGGCGAGGCCAAGCAGCGCCTGGTCCACGAACTCAGGCCCGGTCCGCGGCACGCTCTGGCCGAGGCGATGTTCTCGGACGTGCTCGTTGCCCTCAGGCGCACCACGTCGATCGACACGGTACTGGTCGTCAGTGACGACCCCGGAGCTCAGCAGATCGCCGGCGGGTATGGCGCCGGAGTGCTCGATGACCAGCAGAGCGGCCACAGCGCCGCCACGCTGCTGGGGATCGCTGAGGCGATCCAGTCCGGAGCCCGTCGCGTCCTGCTCGTGCCCGGCGACTGTCCGCTGCTCGATCCGGGGGAGCTCGACGCGCTGCTGGATCGGCCCTTCGGGTCACCGTCGGCGGTGATCGTCCCGGACCGGCATGGCACAGGGACAAACGCGCTCCTGCTGACCCCGCCAGATTCGCTCGAGCCCGCCTTCGGACCCGGGAGCTGCGAGCGCCACACCGCGGGCGCTGAGGCGCGTGGAACCCCGTACGAGGTGGTGCACGTGCCCTCGCTGGCGCTCGACATCGATACGCCGCAGGATCTCGACGCGCTGCAGGAAAGGCTCCAGACCGCGCACGGCGGGGCGGCCCACACGCGTGGAATGCTTAATCAGCTGGACCGAAGCGGGTCCGGGTGACGCTGACCGTCGCGGCGCTCGAGCGCGTGCCAGAGGTCACGGCCGGAGATGATCTGGCGGAGATCATCGTGACCGCGACGAGTGGGGACGTCCAGCTGCAAGCGAGCGACGTGCTGGTGATCGCCCACAAGGTCGTCTCGAAGGCCGAGGGCCGCACTCGTTCGCTGTCGGACGTGCATCCCCAGGCGCGGGCGCTGGAGCTGGCGGACCGGCTGGGCAAGGACCCTCGGCACGTACAGGTGGTGCTCGACGAGACGCAGAAGGTGCTGCGCTCCGAGCGCGGAGTGATGATCTGCCTCACCCACCACGGCTTCGTCTGCGCCAACGCTGGCGTCGACGCGTCCAACGTTCCGGGAGCGGACACCGTGCTGATGCTCCCGCTCGATCCCGACCGCTCGGCCCGGGTGCTGCGTGATCGCCTGTGCGGACTGATCGGTGTCGCTCCTGCGGTGCTGATCACCGATTCGTTCGGGCGCGCCTGGCGCGTCGGCCAATGCGACGTGACGATCGGATGCGCGGGGCTGGCGCCGCTCGAGGACTGGCGCGGACGCAGCGACGCACAGGGACGCGAACTCCGCGCGAGCTGGATCGCCGTCGCCGACGAGCTCGCCGCCGCGGCCGACCTGGCGCGGCGTAAGGACAGCCGGCAGCCGATGGTCCTCGTGCGGGGCGCCGGTCGCCACGTGACCGCGCAGGACGGGCCCGGCGCGGCCCCGCTGCTCCGACCCGAGAGCGAAGATCTCTTTCGATAGGCCTCGCGCCGGCTGTTCGGCGTGAAGTGCGAGGTGTTCATGGCCGGCTCGCGCCATGAGCAGAAGCCCTATCGCCGCTCGGTGATCGAGGCCTGGGCAAGCTCGAGGACCCGGAGTTCTCCGAGGAGGACATGCGGTCCGCGCCCGCGCGCCTGCCCGACGCACCCGCGATCGCCTGATCTCCACGCGGACGCGTCGCCCCGAGCAGCGCCGCCAGCACGACCGCCACCCCAATGAGCTGCAGGGCGCTGGGCGACTCGCCGAAGATCAGTGCCCCGAGTGCCACCGAACCGACCGGCTGGACGGTCAAGAGCAGCGACGTCAGCGCCGCCGGGAGCCGTGGCAGCGAGGACGTGATCAACATCCACCCCAGGACCTGCGAGGTCAACGCCAGCGTGATCAGCCAGCCGACACTCGGCCAGCTCGGGACCAGGTTCGCGTCGCCGATCACCAACCCGGCGAGGACGCACAGCACAGCGGCCGTCGCGGTGGCGTCGAACAACGGGCCCGCCGGCCGGCGCAGGTCAGCCCCACCCGTGCGGAGCAGCAGCAGAAAGCCGACGTAGGCAACACCGGCGCCGAGTCCGAATAGCGTCCCCCGGGTCGGATTGCGACCGTAGGCGCCCTGCTCGAGCGCGCCGGAGATGAGCAGGACCCCGAGCAGCGAAATTGGGAGCGCGGCCAAGACCTGCCGGCCGGGTCGCTCCGACAGGAGCGCCCACGCGACCAGCGGGACCAGCACGACCTGGACGTTGGCCAGCACCGTCGCCAATCCCGCGCCGACGTCGCCGATCGAACGGTGCCAGAGCAGCAGATCTGCGGCGAAGAAGACTCCGGAGGCGATCGCGGGAGCGCGTCTGCGCCAGGCTCGGGGGCCGAGCCTGCGATCCTCACCGTGGGCGATCAGCCACAGCACGGGTAGCGCATAGGCACAGCGGAAGATGGCCGCCGTCGACGGCGAGGCGTGGCTGAGACGGACGAGAATGCTCGAGAACGCGATCGCGATCGCGCCGAGAACCGCGCAGATGCGTACGTGGCGCTCGGTGGCGAGCCAGCTCTCCATAGGTTGCAGCGTAGGCCTGCGAGGACCGGAAGGGCGAAACCCGAAGCGCTAGTGGCGCAGCTCGGGAATCTCAGCCAAGCTGAGCTCGTCAGCCGCGGCCGCGCGCATGGTGCCAGCGCTCACGAGTCGCGGACATCCCGGGGCGCGCCGATCGCGTGAAATCCGCCGTCGACATGCAGGATCTCGCCGCTGATCCCGCGAGCGAAGTCGGAGAACAGAAAGCAGATCGCGTCGGCGACGGGGCCGGGGTCGCTGATGTCCCAGCCCAGCGGAGCCTGAGCGCGCCACAGCTCGGCGAGGCGTTCGAAACCGGGGATCCCACGCGCCGCGACGGTCGCGAGTGGCCCCGCGGCGACGAGGTTGACCCGGATCCCGTCGGGACCCAGATCGCGCGCGAGGTACCGAGACACCGATTCCAGCGCGGCCTTGGCGACCCCCATCCAGTCGTAGATCGGCCATGCCACCGCCGCGTCGAAGTCGAGTCCGACGATGCTCGCGCCGGGGCTCATCAGTGGCGCCACCGCCGCCGCCAGCGCCTTGAGCGAGAACGCGCTGGTCTGGAAGGCCTGCCCGGCGCTCTCCGCCGGCGTGGTCATGAAACGGCCACCGAGGGCGTCCTCGGGCGCGTACGCGATCGCGTGCAGGACGCCGTCGACTCCCCCCCAACGATCCCGCAGCGTGTCGGTCAGTGCTGCCAGATCGGAAGGTTCGTTGACGTCCAGTTCCAGAACCTCGACCGGCTCGGGCAGCCGGCCGGCCGCCCGTTCCGTTAGCCGGCGCACCCGGCCGAAGCTGGTCAGCAGCACGGTCGCCCCGTGTCGCTGCGCGCGCTCGGCGGCGTGGAACGCGATCGACTCCTTGGTGATGACGCCGGTGATCAGCAGCCGTTTCCCGGCCAGGGTCACGACCGGCGTCCCGACAGGGTCAACAGTGCCCAGGACAAGCGCTCTCGCGTGTCGGCCGGCGAGACGATCTCGTCCACGAATCCCGCCGCGGCCGCGGCGTCGGCGCGGAGGTGCTCGTCGGCGTAGATATCGGCCAGGCGCGTGCGTTCGGCCTCCGGATCGGCGGCCAGCCGCAGATCACGCCGGTTGACGATCCCGACCGCAGCGCGGGCGCTCATGATCCCGAGCTCGGCCTCGGGCCAGGCCAGCACGAGATCGGCTCCCAGGTCCCGGGAGTTCATCGTGATGTACGCCCCGCCGTATGACTTTCGCAGCACGACGGTGAACTTCGGAACCGTCGCCTGCGCGAATGCGCGGACCAGCTCGGCGCCCCGCCGGATGACTCCCGCCCGCTCCTGGCGGCTGCCGGGCATGAACCCGGGCGTGTCGACGAAGGCGACCAGCGGCAGCCCAAACGAATCGCAGAAGCGCACGAACCGCGCCGCCTTCTCCGAACCCTCCGCGTCGAGTACACCGCCGAGATGCCGAGGCTGATTGGCCACCACCCCGACCGGCCGGCCGTCCAGCCGGGCAAGTGCGGTGACGACGTTGCGCGCCCAACGCGGAAAGATCTCCACCAGCGAGCCGGCGTCGAGAACGCCGCGCAGCGCGTCTCGCACGTCGTACGCGCGCCGCGGCGAGTCCGGCACCACGACCCCCGGATCGGGGATCTCCGGATCCTCGGGGGCAGTCCGCGGCACGATTTCGCCGGCGGCACTGGGCAGATAACCGAGCAGCTCGCGCACTCGGTTGGCGGCGGCGGTGACATCCGGCTCCACCAGATGGCACACGCCGTTTCGGTCGTGTACCCGTGGGCCACCCAGGCCGGCGGCATCGATCTTCTCGCCCAGGGCCTCCTGGACCACCCCCGGACCGGTGAGGAACATCGCAGCGTCCTCGGTCATCACGATCAGATCGGTCAGCGCCGGCGAGTACGCGCCGCCGCCGGCGGAGGCGCCGGTGACGACCGAGAGCTGCGGGACGACCCCGGTGAGGCCGACGGTGTGACGGAAGATCCGTCCGTACCCTGCCAGCGCAGCGGTCCCCTCCTGCATCCGCGCCCCGCCGGACTCGACGAAGGCGACGACGGGGATCCGCCCGCGTTGGGCGATCTGCAGCACGCGGACGACCGTGTCGGCGTGGCGCTCACCCAGGGAGCCGCCGAGGTAGGAGCCGTCCTGGGCGTAGCAGGCGATCGGCCGCCCGGCCACGGTGCCGGTCGCCCCGACGACGCCGTCCCCGGCCACGGCGCGCGCACCCAGGTGCGGGGAGCTCACCCGCGAGCGGACAATCTGAATGCTGCCGGGATCGCACAGCGCCTCCAGCCGCTCCAGCGGCCCGAGTCGGGAGGCCTCGTGGATCGCGGCGGCCAGGCTCATGCCGCGGCGCCTCTCAACACCAGGGCGACGTTGTGGCCGCCGAAGGCGAACGAGTTGGAGAGCGCGGCCGGCGCGCGGGCGTTGCCGGTCAGCAGTGGCCGTGACTCCCCAGGGACATAGTCCAGATCCAGTTCGGGATCGGGAACCCCGTAGCCGAGCGTCGGAGCGATGATCCGGCTCGACAGGGTCTGCACCGTGGCGACCGCCTCGACGGCGCCGGCGGCGCCGAGCAGATGGCCGATCGCCGACTTGGTCGAGGAAATCGGAATCTGCTTCGCACGGTCCTCCCCGAGCGCACGCTTGATCGCTGTCGTCTCCGCGGCATCGTTGAGCTGGGTCGACGTTCCGTGGGCGTTGATGTAGTCGATCTCCGAGCCAGTCAAATCGGCGTCCGTGAGCGCCAGCTCGATCGCCATCGACGCTGCCGCACCGTCGGGATCGGGCGCGGTCAGGTGATGGGCATCCGAGGTCGAGCCGTAGCCGATCAGCTCGCCGAGGATCGTCGCTCCCCGCGCTCGCGCGGCGGATTCCTCCTCGAGCACGAGCATCCCGGCCCCCTCGCCCATCACGAAGCCGTCGCGCCGGGCGTCGAACGGCCGTGAGACGCCGGAATCCGAGAGCGCCTGCATCGCGTTGAAGCAGGCGAAGCCAAACTCGGTCAGCGTGGCCTCGGCGCCGCCCGCGACAACCGCATCGGCGTCGCCGTACTGGATCATCCGCAGCGCCATACCGATTGCGTGGCCACCGCTTGAGCAGGCGGAGACCACGCCAAACATCTGCCCGCGCAGGCCGAACTTCATCGACACTGCAGCCGCGCCGGCATTCGGCATGTACTGCGGGATGCCGAGCGGTGAAACCATCTTCGCGCCCTTCTGGCGCATCACGTCGTGCTGGGTCTCAACTGTGTAGATCCCGCCGATGCCGGTGGCCACGACGCACCCGACTCGCATCGAGTCGTAGGGCAGTGCTTCCCCCCAACCCGCCTGCTCGACCGCCTCGCCGGCGGCCACGAGGGCCAGCTGCGAGAAGCGGTCCAGGCGACGAGCCTCCTTGGTCGAGAGGAAGTCCTTGGGCTCGAAGTCCGTACAGGCTCCGACTCCGTCGACGATCCCGCACTCCCCCGCCGCCCAGCGCGGGTGCAGGGAGTCCGCGCCGACGCCGAGTGGGGTCAGCGCCCCGAGCCCCGTGATGACGACCTTCCGTCTCACGCCGATGCGCGCTGGGTGATCAGGTCAACCGCGTCGCCCACCGTGGTCAGCTCCTTCATGTCCTCGCCCTTGAGGACCACCCCATACTCGTCCTCGACGATCTGGGCGAGTTCGACCAGATCGAGCGAGTCGATGTCCAGCGCCTCGAACGTCGCATCCCGGGTGATCTGGCTCTCGTCCGGGCCGAAGCTCGCGAGCGCCTCCACGACGCGGGCCTGCACCTGCTGGGATGTCACCGTAGCCATATTGCGCTCCTGTCTGTGGGTCGGGTCATTAGGTCAGTCATGCCGCCAGGCCACCATCGACGCTGAGCACCGCGCCGGTAACGTAGCCGGCTGCCTCTGAGACGAGAAAGCGTACGCAGGCCGCGACCTCGTCCGGCGTGCCCGCTCGGCGGGCCGGCACCGCGGCCAGCAGATCGGTGCTCACCCCGGCCGTCATGTCGGTATCGATCCACCCGGGGGCCACCGCGTTGATGGTGATCCCGCGGCGAGCCACCTCAACCGCCGCGGTCTTGGTGAACGCGATCAGCCCGGCCTTGGCGGCTGCGTAGTTGGACTGGCCGGGGTTCGCGCGCAGGCCCACCACCGAGGAGATGTTGACGATCCGCCCGGACCGCGCCCTCAGCATCGGCTTGAGCGCTCGACGGGTCATCCGAAACGCTCCGCTGAGGTCGGTCGCGAGGACCGCGTCCCATTCGGCGTCGCCGAGCGACGGGGTCAGGTCGTCGCGGCTGATCCCGGCGTTGTTGACCAGCGCGAGCACGGGTACGCCGTACTGGGTTTCGAGAGCGTTGAACAGCACGTCGGGAGCGCTTGGCTCAGCCACGTCGCCGGCCAGAGCCACGGCCTGCCCACCGTCGCGCTCGATCGAGGTTACGATCGCCTCGGCGCCGTCCTTGTCGGCGCGGTAGTTGACGCCCACGCGCCAGCCGTCTTGGGCCAATCCGCGCGCGATCGCCGCTCCGATCCCCCGGGAGGCGCCGGTGACCAGGGCACAGCCGTTCTGGGCCAACCCAGACTCAGGCATCCCCGCGCGCACCCCGCCACTCGAGTACGCCGCCGCCCCATGTGAAGCCGGCGCCGAACGCGCTGATCAGCACGCGCGATCCCGGGTGCAGGCGACCGTCGCGCTCGGCCTGGGCGAGAGCCACGGGAAGCGTCGCCGCCGACGCGTTCCCCAGCGCCTCGATGCAGTCGACCACCCGTTCGCTGGGCAACCCGAGCCGCTCGCCGAGCGCGCGGGTGATCCGCGCGTTGGCCTGGTGGTAGACGAACAGGTCGATGTCGTGCAGCGAGAGCCCGGCGCGGGCCACTGCGGTCAGCGTCACCTCGCTCATCCGGTTGACCGCGTGGCGGAACACCTCCGGGCCGTCCATGCGGATCTTGCGATCGGAGTGTTTGGCGATGATCGTCGCGCCGTGCGAGCCGTCGGCTCCGAGCACGATCGGGCCGATCACGCCGTCGCCATCCTCGGCAGTGCCGAGCACAACGGCGCCGGCGGCGTCAGCGAACAGCGGAGCCGTGCGCTTGTCGGTGAAGTCGGTGATCCTGGTGATGAAGTCCGCGCCGATCAGCAGTACCCGGTCAGCGCGCCCGCTCTCGATGTGGGCGGCGCCGATCGCGAGGCCCGACAGAAACGACGTGCAGGCAGCGCCGACATCAAACGTTCCGGCGCGCACGGCGCCGAGGGCGTAGGCCACGAGCGGAGCGGTGTTGGGCGTCACTTCGTCCTGGGTCAGCGTGGCCACCATGACCAGATCGAGATCGGCCGCGGCCACGCCGGCCCGCTCGAGCGCGGTCGCCCCGGCCCGAGTGGCGTAGTCGGCCAGCCGCTCGTCGGGGCCGGCTTGGCGCCGTTCGCGAATGCCGGTCCGGGAGAGGATCCATTCCTCGGTGATGCCCAGCCGGGCCGCCAGCTCCGCGCTGGTCACGCGCCCCGGGGGTAGCTCGGTGCTGACCGACATGACCGACGCGCACCGGCGCGTGACGGGGAGCGGGGCGCTCGGCGCGAGCGCCCACTCAAGCATGGACAAGCTCCACGTCCTTCAACGTCCGCTTGGCCAGCCCGGTCAGAACCCTGCCGGGTCCAACCTCGACGAACCGGTCAGCGCCCAGCTCGTGCATCGCCAGCATCGTCTCGCGCCAGCGGACCGGCATCGTCAGGGCCTGCGCCAGCCGGCGGCGCACGTCGTCGAACGGCGCCGCAGTGACCGCGCTCAGCACCGTGACGCGCGGCGTGCTGAGCGCCACCCGCGCCAGCGCAGCGTCGAACTCCGGCACGGCTTCGGCCATCATCGGCGAGTGAAAGGCGCCGGTGACCGGGAGCTCCATAGCCCGCAGTCCGAGCTCCTTCGCGGCTTGCGCAACCTGAGCAACAGCGCTGCGGGCCCCCGAGAGCACCACCTGCTGAGGCGAATTGTCATTGGCCACCGACAGGCCGTGTGCCTCGGCCAGGGCGGGCGCCTGATCGGCCGCCCCGTTTCCCAGCAGCGCCACCATGCCTCCGTCGCCCGCTCGCTCGCCCGATTCCTGCATCAGCCGTCCGCGCAGGGCCACGAGCTCCAGCCCGTCACGCTCGCTCACCGCGTCGGCGGCCACCAGCGCCGCCAGCTCCCCGAGCGAGTGGCCCGCCATGAACTCAGCCTCGGGGCGACCAAGCGCCGCCCAGCCGGCCAGGCTGGCGCAGAAGATCGCCGGCTGGGCGTACCTGGTGCCCGCCTCGACGCGAGCGAACGGGTCCTCGCCGACCACCTCAACCACGTTCTCGAGCAGGTCCGGACGTTCCCGCGCAACGGTGGCGCGCATGTCCGGGGTCTGGCTTCCCTGTCCCGGGAAGAGCATCGCGGTGGGTGCCATTCCCTAAGCCTTACTCGCGTACGCGAGGCTGGATACAGCCCACGGCCGGTGTTCCCCCCGTTCGGGGGGACCCGGACCCGCACTTTCGCGACCGCGCCGGGCAGGTACGATCTTTCCCGCTTGTCCCTGCCCGCTCCCGCACCCACCTCCGCCGCCCTGGTCACCGGCGCTTCGGCCGGAATCGGCCGCGCGATCGCACATGAGCTGGCCGCCCGTGGCCACAACGTGATCCTGGTGGCGCGGCGCAAGCCACGACTGCAGGCGCTCGCGCAGGAACTGGCCGAGCAGCACGGCATCCGAGCGCAGGCGATTGCCTGCAACCTCGCCAAGCCGGCCCCTCGCGCCCGCCTGGCCGGCCAGATCGCGAAGCTCGGCCTCGACGTCGAGGTGCTGATCAACAACGCCGGCTTTGCGACGGGCGGACCGTTTCACGAGTCAGAGACCGAGCGCGAGCTCCAACAGGTGCGGCTGCTGGTCGAGAACGTTGTCGCGCTGACCTCCACCTTCTCGCCATCGATGGTCGCCCGCGGACGCGGAGCGATCCTCAACGTCGCCTCCACCGCCGGCATGCAGCCGATGCCCTACTCGGCTGGCTACGCAGCGGCCAAGGCCTACATCCTCTCGTTCTCGGAGGCATTGCACTACGAGCTTCGCCCGCACGGAGTGCTCGTCACCGCCCTCGCGCCCGGACCGGTTAAGACCGACTTCTGGGAGATCGCGCGATGGGAGGTGGCCAGCGGCGACTCATTCGAGGACGCCGTGCCAAGCCAGGCGATGATCTCGCCCGAGCAAGCCGCCAAGGCCGGAATCGACGGCCTCGCCTCTGGCCGCCGGGTGGTCGTGCCGGGACTGCCGATGCGCACGGCCATGCAGGCCGCGCGCTACCTGCCCCACGCGTTGAAGCTTCCGACCATCGAGTGGATCATGCGGCGCCGGTGAGTGGCGCGGGCGCCGGCGTCGACAGCACGCCGGGATGAGCGACGCCGCCGCTCGGCGGATCAATGCCCTGATCGGAATCGCGCTGGCGCTCGCGCGCTCGGCGCCGACCGGGCGGATCGCGCTGGCTCAGCTGGCCCGCTCGCTCGACCCGTCCTGGATCCCGCTGCCCCGCGGCGAGACACTCCTTACCGAGCTCCAGGCGGCCCGGGCCGCCGCCTGTGTGCCACTCGAGCCCCAGCAGGTCGAGCGAGCCCTGCGGGAGGCTTGGGGTGCTGCTCCGAGCGACGAACTGGACGAACTCGATCTCAGTCCGGTCGCCATCACCCCCAGCGCCCAGGTTCACCGCGGGGTCCACGAGGGACGCGATGTGGCGATCAAGGTGCTGCGCCCGGGCCTCGCTGCCGGGGTGCGCCAGGATCTCGCGCTGCTCGAGCGTCTGATCTCGCCGTTGTCCGCCGCGTTCCCCGCCCTGGATCCCCGGGCACTGATGGCCGAGGTCCGCGAGCGAGTGCTCGACGAGCTGGACCTGGAGCACGAAGCCGCAGCTCAGCGCCGGTTCTTTCGCGCCCTGCGCAACCACCCTTTGTTCACCGTGCCCGCCCCCGTCACCCAGCTGGCGCACGAAGGGGTCCTGGTCAGCCAGTGGGTCAATGGGGTGCCGCTGCGTGCCGCCGGCGACCGCGACGCCGCGGCCTCGCGCTTAGTGCTGTTCGGGCTCGGCGGTATGCGGGCGGGGATCGTCCATGCGGACATCGATCCCGACGACGTCCTGGTCTTGGAGGACGGCCGGCTGGCGATCCTCGATTTCGGCGCGACCCGCGTCGTGGACTCCGTCCGCGCGGTGGAGATCGCCGCCGCGCTGGAGGCGTTCCTCGCCCACGACGAGCCGGCGCTCGGACAAGCGCTCGAGCAGCTTGGATGGCTCTCGGCCGAACACGCCGGCTCCGCGCTGGACCTGGCCGAGCACGTGCTCGGCGATCTCGCCGGACCGGGTTCGGTCCGCCTCGACACGAGCGCGGTACTCGCCGCCCGTGGCCGGGCGGCCGAACGCCCTCGGCAGCTGCTTGAGGTGCTGCTCGCCGGCGCGCTGCTGCCGGAGGACCTGTGGCCCGCGCGCGCAGTGGCACAGCTGTTCGGCACTATCGCCCGGGTCGGCGCCGGCGCACCGTGGCGGGAGCTCGCGCGAGCAGCGCTCCGCGACGGCTGGGACGCCCGCCTGCCGGCGTAGCGGCCGGTTGGACCCGTCAGGCCGCGGCTTGCTCGGGCTTTTCGACCACGGACTCGACCGCGGGCTGGTGCGTGGCCCGACCGAGCCGACGACTCAGCCACTCGAGCCCGACCGGTGTGCCGGCCATCGCGCCGCTGATGTGGTCGACGCCGCCACGGGTCACGTAGAGACGAACGTCGGCTCCGAGTCGCTTCCAGTCGTCCTGGAGATTGACGCTCTGCACGAACGACACGATCTGGTCTCGCCGCGCGTGGTGCAATAGCACCGGCGCCTCGGGGAGGATCGTGCCGAGCCGGTTCTCCCGTAGGCGCCGACGCCACTGCGGCATCTCGAGCACATTCGGCTGTGTCAACTCCGAGGCGTGAATGAACCGCGGTCCGTGCAGCACGGCCTGGATGATGGTCGACTCGCGCAGGGCCTCGATCCGGGCGGCGGCCATCGGGGTCAGATACGGGTCGAGCTCGAGCTCGGGGTACGCCGCGGCATAGCCGATGCCGCCATAGGCCATGAAGAACGAGAAGAACGTCCCATCGAGGCTCGGTCCGGCGGTCTCGACGTCCGCCGCGGCCGCGCCGGCCACCACCCCCGCGAGCGGCAGGTCTGGCGCGTAGGTCGGTTGCAGCTGAGCCGCCCAGGCCGCCGCCGCTCCGCCCTCGGAGTACCCGATGATGGCCGCCGGTCCGTCCGCCGGGAGCTCCTCGGGGCTCAGCGAGCGCGCCGCGCGCATCGCGTCGAGCACGTTAGGCCCGAGGGTCCGGCCCACCATGTAGGTGTGGTCACCCGGGGTTCCGAGCCCCTGATAGTCGGTGATCGCCACCGCCCAGCCGCGGGCCAGCACCATCGCCATCAGCCCAGCTTCCCAGTCGAGCCCCCGCGGCAGCAGCCTCGACGGTGCGGCGGCGTCGCCGATCCCGTGGGTCCCGATCGCGTAGCCGATCAGCGGGCGCGGTTCGCGGCTGTGGCCACGCGGCAGCAGGACGATGCCGGAGACGGCGGTCGGCTCGCCGGTGGCGGAGGTTGACCGATACAGGATCCGCCAGGCGCGGGCCCGCAGCCGCAGGCCCGGAACCAGGTAGGCATCGATCGGCTCGGCGCGGATCACGTCGCCCGGCGATCCGGCAGGTAGTGGCGACGGCGGCTCGTAGAACCCGGCCTCTGGCGCGCCACGGCGGCGCGGTGGCGACACCAGCATCAGCTGCGCCAGCGTCTGGCGCGCAACACCCCTGATCGTCACCTGGTGACTCCTTTCAGCCGGCCTCGATGCCCAGCGCGATTACCTGCCGTTTAACAGCTTACCGGGGCGCCGGACCGTTTCCGAGCGCCGACCACGGCAAACCGGTCGGCTACGGCCGACGCCGGCGCCGGCTCGACTGCGTGCCGCGGCTCCAATCCTTCATCGCCCATGGTGAGTCCAACGGCGATTCGCCGCTGGGCTTTCCCGCTCCCGGGGCGTCACCGCGCTCGTAGGGGTGCCTCGCGATGCCGCTGCCCGCAACGGTGTACCAGCCGATCACCACGCCTGCCAAGACCACCACACATCCGATCACCATCAGCATTTCAGGCAGACTATCCGAGCAGTCCGATGCGCTGCGCGCGTTGCACGGCCTCGGCTCGGTTGCGCGCGCGGAGCTTGCGATACAGCGCGCTCGTGTGCTCTTTGACGGTGTGCGGTGACAGGTACAACCGCTGCGCGATCTCCCGGTTGGTCGATCCCGCCGCAATCAGGTCCAACACCTCTCGCTCGCGCTCGGTGAGCAGCGGCGCGGGCTGGTCGGCCTTCGGCGGGAACATCGTCATCCCGAGACCCACCATGCGGACCGCACGTGCCACGTCGCGCGCCTCCCAGTCCTTGGAGACGAAGCCCGAGGCCCCCGCGGCGCGAGCCGCGGCCGGTGACATCCGGCCGGCACCCGAGATCAGCAGCACCCGGGTGGAGGGTGAGGCCTGGCGGATCGACTCGCACACGTCGGCGCCGGACTCCCCGGCCAGGAACAGATCGACCAGGGCGACGTGGGGGCTGAAAGTGCGCGTTAGCTCCAGCGCCTCTGAGCCATTGCGAGCGGCCAGGCACCGCTCGACCCACGGCTGTTCGCCCAGCAGGACCCTGAAGCCCCAGTGAACGACATCGTGGTCGTCGACCACCAGCACGCGGAGCCGGCGCTGGTCGAGCCGTCCCCCCGGGGCTCGCGGCGTTGACCCGACGGGTTTGCTCATCGATGAATTTCCTGTTCCAGCGGCACGACCAGCCGAACCCGCCAGCCGTCACCGTTATGGGGTCCGAACTCCACCACGCCGCCCTGCTGAAGCGCCTCGAAAGCCGCCAGTCGCAATCCCATCCCTCCCCCCCGCGCGCCCGGTCGCACACCGTCGTTGCGCACCTCCAAAGTGAAAGTATCGGCGTCGCGGGCCACGGCGACCTCCACGCATGAGGCACTCGCGTGCTTGGAGATGTTGCGCAGCGCCTCCCCCAGCACTGACTGCGTAAGCGGCTCGAGGTCGAGGGGAACACTCACGCCGGACGGCCAGTCGACCACGACCGGCGCGCCGAGCGAACTCTGCAGCCGCTCAACCTCCTCGGCCAGCGTCACTCCGGTCTCCAGCGGCAACGGCGCGAGCGGCCGCTCCAGCGCGCGTCGCAAGTCGGTGATCGCCTCCTGGAGCTCGACGCGGCAGCGCTCTCGCTCGCCAGGGTCCAGTTGCTGCTCCGCGCTCAGGGCCAGCGACACGCCGAACAGCCGCTGCAGCACGCGCTCGTGGATCTCGCGGGCCAGACCCAGCCGCTCCCCCAGCCGGCGGCTGCGCTCCTGCTGGCGCGTCGCATTGCGGGCGGTGGCGACCAGCGCGGCCGTCTTTCCGAGTGTCCACAGCAGATGCCGCTCGCCGTCTGAGAGCTCGAATCGGCCGCCGCCACGGTCGGCGCAGATCACGCCGTAGGCGCGACCGGCCGCGCTGAGCGGCGTGCACACCAGCGTGGTGATGCCAAGCACCTTGGCGTATTCCGCCGGCACTGCCTCCTCGATCCGCTCGGAGACGACCACCACTTCGTCCTCAAGCAACGCACGCTGGGCGATCGGAGTATTGACCAGTGTCGGCCGCAGCTCAGTGAGCTGCTCGATCGAGGTCCCGTGGGCGCCTACCGCCCGCACCCGGCGCCGACTCGCGTCGGCCATGAAGATGGCCGCGCGGCGCATCGTCGTCAGACGGCAGATCGCCTCGCAGATGCGGTCGTAGAACTCAGTCGAGGACGTATCGGTGTCGATGTCCGCGAGCAGCTCCACGAACACCTCCAGCGGCTCCACCCCGGCGAACAGAGCCGGCGTGTGTTCGGCCGCGGCGCTGGCGGCACCGGATCCGGCCCGCGTACCGGAGAGGTTCACACAGCCACCGGCAGCTCGTACCGGCGGCGGATCTCGTACAGCGTGGTGCGCTCGGCGGCCGGGCGACCGGCCTGGTGTGCGGCCGCCACCAGCTCCTCCGGCCCCAGCCTGACGCCGTGATAGCTGCCGGCCATGCGCGAGATCGATTCCTCCATCAGGGTGCCCCCGAGGTCGTTCACTCCCCAGCGCAGCGCCTCGGTGGCGGCGTCAAGGCCCATCTTCACCCAGCTGGCCTGGACGCTCGGGACCGTCTTACCGAGCGCGAGCCTGAACGCGGCGGTGTGCTTGAGGTTCTCCTCCCTGGAGATCTCCTCGACACCGTGTGTCCGGCCGAGCAGCGTATGGAAGGGGATGAACGACAGGGGCACGAATTCGGTCAGCCCGCCGGTGCGTTCCTGCAGCTCCCGGATCACCCGCATGTGCTCGGCGAGCTCCCATGGCTCTTCGATGTGACCGAACATCACCGTGGCGGTGGAACGCAGTCCGACGGCATGCGCGGCTTCGATGATCTCCACCCACCGCGCCACCGGCAGCTTGTTGGGCGAGATTCGCTCACGGACCCCGTCGTGGAGGACCTCGGCCGCTGTTCCCGGGGTCGAGCCGAGGCCGGCGTCTCGCAGCCGCGTGAGCACCGCCCGCGGGGACAGCCCGCTGACGTCGCACATGTGCGCGATCTCCATCGGGGAGTACGCGTGCAGGTGCAGCTGCGGGGCGAGCTGCTTGGCGAAGCGCAGCCAGTGCTCGTATTCCTCGATCCCCCACTCGGGATGGATGCCGGACTGCATGCAGATCTCCGTGGCGCCCGCCTCGACTGCCTCCTGCACGCGCTGGGCGAACTCAGCCTCGGAATGCTCGTAGGCGTCGGGCGAACGGCGCGCCTGGCCGAAGCCGCAGAACGCGCATCCGACGATGCAGATGTTGGAGACGTTGATGTTGCGATTGACGACAAAGGTGACGGTCTCGCCCGCGAGTTCGGCTCGCAATTCGTCGGCTGCTGTCCGCATCTCCTCGATCACGGCGGGTCGGCGCTCGGAGAACAGCGCGGTCAGCTCCGCAGGGCTCAACGCGCCCCCTTCGCGAGCTCGCTCGATCGCGCGTGGTGCGGCTTGGTCTGAGACCGTCACCTCTTCCCGCCGACCCGAGCCCCGGCGCGGGATGAACGACCAGTAGACGCGCTTGATCACGTCGAGGACCGGCGGCGCGATCCAGGTCTGATCGATGTACTCCGGGTACACGCACAAGCGCTCGGTCAACGCGAAGCCCTCGGCCTGCAGGCGCTTGCGGACCAGGTTCGGCGAAGGGAACGGGTGCTCAGGAGAGATGTGATCGCCGTTGGCGCTGAGCCCGCCAAGGTCGGTGGCCCCGGCCTGGACGAGCTCGACCCACCAGTCCGACAGGTTCGGCGGCACCTGGATGCCGATATCCGGCATCAGCGCCCGGGCGTGGGAGACGAGCCGCTTCATGTCCGCGATCGTCACCTCGCAGGCCCACGCAGGCGCGTCGCGCTGCGGCCCGTCGGCGACGCCGGTGCGCCAGTACGCCTGGGCGGCCTGGTCGGCGATCTGCGCGGGCTCGCGCCCGTAGTAGCTCTCGTGCGGCACGAAGTTCTGCAGGATCACCTCCTGGAGGTGCCCGTAGCGCTCGTGTAGCTCGGAGAGCGCCTCCAGCGAGGCCAACCGCTCCTCCTCGGTCTCCCCGATGCCGACCAGGATCCCGCTCGTAAACGGGATCTTCAACTCTCCAGCGGCGGTGATCGTCTCGATCCGCCGGGCCGGATGCTTGCTCGGCGAGCCGGCGTGCACAGTCTCCATCAGCCGCTCGGAGATCGACTCGAGCATCAGTCCCTGCGAGGCGGTGACCTCGCGCAGCCGCGCCAGGTCCTGGTTCGGCAGGGCGCCGAGGTTCGTGTGGGGCAGCAGCCCGCGCTCGAGCGCGCGCTCGCAGGTCCACACGACGTAGGAGGTAAAGTCATCGTGGCCGTACTCGGCCAGCCGGGCAGCGACCCCCGCATTGACCTCGGGCTTCTCGCCCGTGAGCACCAGAAGCTCCTTGACATGGTGGCGTTTGACGGCGCGGTCAAGGATCGATTCGACCTCCGCCGGGCTGTGGAGATGCGCCTGGTGGGTGGCGAACGCGCAGTACTTGCAATAGCAGCGGCAGGTCCGCGACAGAGACAACGTGAGGTTCCGGCTGAACGTGACACGGCGGCGCATGCGGTCGCCCGATTCTACGGAGCCTGACCGGCGGCCATATGCTGCCCGCTGATGCGACGCGTCGCCCTCGTCCTCGCCGTGCTCGCCTGCGTTCTCGCGGGGTGCGGCGCCGGGGCCTCGTCCGCGCCCCAGGGTCAGGACGTCACGCTGGTGCTCGATTTCACCCCCAACCCGATTCACGCCGGGATCTACAGCGCCGTGGCGCGCACCTTCGACGTCGGCGAGGGCATCCACCTCCACGTGGTTGCCCCAACCGCCAGCACCGACTCGATCAAGCTGCTGCAGACGGGCCGAGCAAACTTCGCGATCCTGGACATCCACGACCTGGCGATCGCCCGGGAGCGCCATCAGGACATCGTCGGGATCATGGCCGTGGTCGAGCGTCCGCTGGCCTCGGTGATCGCCGCACCGCAGATCACCAACCCGCGGCAGCTGGAGGGAAAGGCAGTTGGAATCAGCGGCCTGCCGAGCGACACGGCGGTGCTGCATTCGGTCCTCGCCGGCTCAGGCGCCGATCCGCGGAAGGTCTCGACGGTGACAGTCGGCTTCAACGCCGTGGCCGCGTTGCTCAGTCACAAAGTGGCGGCGGTGACCGCATTCTGGAACGACGAGGGGGTGACGCTGCAGCGTCGACATCCCGGATACCACGTGTTTCGCGTCGACCAATACGGGGCCCCTTCCTATCCGGAGCTCGTGCTGTGCGCGACCCGCGCCAGCCTGCGTCAGGACCCGGGTGTGGCCCGCGCCGTGGTCCGTGCGCTGGTGCGCGGCTACGGAGTCACCCTGACCGATCCGGAGGGCAGCGCGACCGACCTTGAGTCCCAGGTGCCGGCCCTGGACCCGAAACTCGTGACCGCGCAGCTGGCTGCCGAAGGTGGCACGTTCGTGGCCCCCGACGGCGCGTTCGGGGAGCTCACGCTCGCCACCCTGCAACAGTGGGCGCGGTGGGAGGCTCGGTTCGGGATCGTCCGGCGCCCGCCCGAGGTGCTGGGGACCTTCGACCCGCGGTTCCTGGCGGGAACGGCGTCCTTGATCGGCAGCTAGCGCTCGCTCAGCCGCTCAACGAGCTGCGCACCCTCACGCGCCATCCTGGAGCGCGGCACGACGAGATCGAAGCCGGCGTGTTCGGCCTGCGCTCGCACGTCCGCCTCGACGTGCGAGTAGAACGCCAGCACTCGCGCGCCGTGGAGTTCCAGGGCAGCGATCCTCGCGATCCGCTCGACGGAGTCGGCTGTGAGATCGACGACGACGACGTCAACGCCCTCCTTCACCGGACCTGGCTGGCTGGCCAGCTCAACCTCGTGTCCGCCGGCCTGCAGCATGCCCAGCACGTTGGAGCCGAACAGCAGGTCTGGCACGTACGCGACGACGCGCGCCACTCAGGAGCTCCCGGTAACTGTATTTGCGACGGCGACCACGAAGGCTCTACTGGGCCCGCAGGCGCTTGAAGTCCTGGCGCACTGACTCCGGCCGGCCCCACATCTGGGTGACCTCGGCTCGGCCGGTCCGGACCTCGCGCACGGCCAGTTCGCCGGCGATGTCGGCGTCGTCGAGCAGCTTCAGGGCGACGTGAACGACCGGAGCCGCGGCGGCGTGGCCGAAGCGGTGAGCCACCAGGACCCGCCAGTGCCAGTCGCTTCTGGAGAGCGGCTGCGCGTTGCAGGTCACGAGCAGCACGGAAGCGTCGACGTACTGGCGCTCGTCGGCGATCCGCAGCTCGAACTCGAGATCGGTCCAGTCATCCGGCAGCGACTGCACGATCTCTGTGAAGGTCTCGGCCAGCAGAGTGCTCATGTGGTCACCTGTTTGACGATCAAGAACGCGTTGAGCGCGGAGATCACGACCGCTGCACGGTAGGCCAGGGCGCTGGTCAGTGCGCGGTTGACATGCACACCCATCACGTCGCGACAGCCGGTGAGGAGAACGAGAGGCACGAGCGCGAAGGGTATCCGAGCACGGGGATGCGGACGTTGGTGAACCCGGCCATTACGACGTGGCCCGCGGCGACGGCGAGCCTAGGTTCCCGGTAGGCAGCCGCGGTCGAGTTCCTATGCTATACGCGTGCGTTCGATCGCCCCACCGCTCGACGACTACCGGACGGTCACGGAAGCCTGCGGGCTGATCGATCGATCCGAGCGCGGCAAGCTGGCCCTGAGCGGGCGCCAGGCGAAGGAATTCCTGCAGGGACAGGTGAGCAACGACATCGAGGCGCTGGAGCGCGGTCACGGCTGCTACGCCGCCTTTCTGACCCCCAAGGGCAAGATGCTCGGCGATCTCCGGGTCCTCGACACCGGCGACGAACTGCTGCTTGACACCGAACGCGTCGCTCTCCAGGAGCTGTTCAACATGATCCGGCGCTTCCGCGTCGGCTATGAGGTCGAGCTGCACAAGCGCACCGTCGAGCGCGGGTTGCTATCCCTGATCGGCCCTGAGGCAACGGGCGTGAGCGCAACCGCCGAGCTTGACCAAGAGCATCGCAATGCGCCCGTTTCGATCGGCGACGTTCCGGCCCTGGCGATCCGTACGGATGTGGGCGTGGACCTGCTCTGCGACTCCGAGCACACCGCCGAGCTGCGCGCCGCGCTCGCGGCGGCAGGCGCCGTCGTCGTCTCGGAGGCGGCCGTCGAGGCGCTGCGGATCGAACGCGGCCGACCGCGCTATGGAGTCGACCTCGACGACACCGTGATCCCGCAGGAAGCCGGCCTCAACGAACGTGCGGTGTCGTTCACCAAGGGTTGCTACGTCGGCCAGGAGACCATCGCTCGTCTCTACTACCGCGGCAAGCCCAACCGCCGGCTCCGCGGTCTGCGGTGCTCGGAGAACGTCTGCACGGGCGACGAGGTGACCTTCGAGGGCAGGCCCGTCGGTCAGGTCGCCAGCGCCGCGGTGTCGCCCCGAGCCGGGGCGATCGCGCTGGCGCTCGTCCGTCGCGAAGCTCCGCCTGGCTCGACCGTCGCCGTCGGCTCGGCCGGGGTGTCGGCCGAGGTCGTCGAGTTGCCGTTCGCGTGAGCCTCGACGCCGGTCTCCGCGACGAACGCTGCGAGCCGCTCCGGGGCCAGGGGCGGCCCGAGGTTCAGCTGCCGCACCTCAGGGTGGGAGACCAGATAGCCCCCCACGATCCTGACCTCGTCGATCTCGAGTGGCGGCACGTGCGCTCCGAGCTCCCCGGTGCGCCCACCGCGGAGGAGCGCGAGCGCGGTTCGTTGTTCGATCTCCGCAGCGCTGTCGGGCAGAGGACCCCAGTCGACCAGGCGGCCGCCAGCCATCCAGAAGGCATCGAAGCTCCGCTGGGTGGGGTGCGCCGCCAGAATCAGCCTCGGCCTGACGTGGGTTGCCTCAAGCACGCCGTCCAGCCGGTCGAGCACCGTCTGGAGTCGCCGGGCGCGCCGGCGCAGCCACGCGGCTCGCTCGTAGCGCTGCTGCGCCGATGCGTCTCGCATCTGCGCATGGACATGGTCGAGTAGGCGCTTCGCCGAGTCGCCCTCGGAGCCGAGAAACGCTGCTAGGGCGCCATCGAGCCGGCGCCGGTAGAGATTCGGATCCAGGTTCCCCAGGCACGGAGACAGACAGCGCCCCATCTGCCCGTAGGCGGACGGATGCTCGCGCCGCGGCAACCGCCGGCCGCAGTGCCGCAGCCCGAACAGCGAGTCCAGCTGCTCGACCAGCTCGAGCGCCAGGCGGCGGCCGCGCACTGGACCGATGCTGACCGCATGGCCCGCGGCAGGCGCGTCTGCCACCTCGAGGATCGGGAACGCGATGTCGAGCCGGCAGCGGATGTAGACGAGACGGTCATCGATCCGCGTGAGCCGAACGTTCCCGGGAGGGCGTAGCTGCTTGATCAGCCGATTTTCGAGCACCAGCGCCCCCAGCTCGGAACGGGTGGCGCGGTAGTCGACGATCGATGCGTGCGAGGTCCACTCGGCCCGCGGCGTCGAGGGGGCAAAGTGCGCCCGCGCCCGGCTGCGAATCGATACGGACTTCCCCACGTACAGCGTCGTGCCGCCTGAGTCGCGGAACAGGTAGACGCCGGGGTTACGAGGCAGCTCGCCGAAGTCCAAGTGGGCGAGCGTTGCGCTCCCCGGCTCCCGACTGCCGCGCCGCCCGCGCGTGGGGGCGTTTCCGTTCGTCCGGCGCCGCGAAAGACGCCGCGGCTTGAGCAGCGCTAGCGCCTCGGCGACCGTGGTCGAGTGCGCGCACAGCCGCGGGAACAGCGCGCATAGGACCCGGGCGCAGGTCTCCGCGTCGGCGAGCGCGCGATGCGCGAGTGCGACGTCGATCCCCAGCGCGTCCGCGAGGGCCCCCAGCCGCCGCTCGTGCTGCAGCGGCAGCAGCGTCCGCGCCACCGCGGCTGTGCAGATCACCGGCGGATCGGGCCACTCGAGGTTCGCCCGGGAGAAGGCCTGGCACAGCACGCGTCGGTCGAACGGTGCGTTGTGGGCCACCATCACCCGCCCTTGCAACCGGCGCTGCAACAAGGGCAGCACCTCCTCCGCCAACGGAGCGTCGTCGACCATCGTCTGGGTGATGCCGGTGAAACGCTGAATGCCGCGGCGCAACGGCATGTTCGTCCGCACGAGCGAACCCCAACGATCGTGCAGCTCGCCCCCGCCGACCAGCACGGCGCCAACCTCGGTCACCTCGCAGGCATCGCCACCAAGGCCGTTGGTCTCGGTGTCGACGACCATGAACTCGGCCGTGGCGATCGGCTGCTCCAGAAGCTCCAAGGCATGCGTGATACGCGGCCGTCCGGACGGCATGAACCTCCGCTTGCAGAACCCGCGCATTGGCGACCGCGCGCGGGGGTAGCATCGAGACCGACAGAAGCCTGAGAGGAGCGCTCCGTGACCGCTATCGCCCATGACGAGGAAATACTGCGCGAGCTCGACGCAGACACCCGCCGTGCCTGGTCTGCCTACAGCGACCGCTTGCGCGACTTGAGCGGCGAAAAATATGAGCATGCGGAAAACGAGTCCTGGGACGAGCTCCAAACCGAGCTGAGCCGTCTCGAGCGCCGTCGGCGCACGCTCGATCAGACCGCAGACTGAGTTTCCGACAAACGCCCGGACGCGGCCGAGTCCCCGCCCTCCCCGTGAGCTCTACTCGCGCACCACGATCCGGTCGGTTAGGGTTCGCGGCGACGAGCCCTGAGCCGCGCGCCGCGGTTCTCAAGGTACGTTCAACGAGGAGAGACCAGCCGACGATGCGCAGCACGACGTTCGGGATTCTCGCGGCCACCGCGCTGCTTCTATCCGCCTGCGGCAGCAGCGGGGGGACCTTTGCCAATCGGCCACGCCCCGCCTCCCCGGTGAACCTCACGGTTTACATCAATAACGCCCGCGTCTCAGTCTCTCCCGCCTCCGTCGGCGCCGGCCCCGTGGTGTTCATCGTGACCAACGCGGCCACTCAGACCGAGTCGCTGATGATCCAGTCCCCCGGCGGCTCGCAGAGCATCGCCACCACCGGTCCGATCAACCCTCAGGCCACCGCCGAAGTCACCGTCGACTTCCGCAACCCCGGGCTCTATACGGTCGCCGCCAGCAAGCCCGGCATCAGCCTCGCCGCGCTGGCGTCAGGCACCTCGATCCAGGCCGCGTCGTTGCACATCGGCAAGGCGCGCCCGAACGGGTCGAACGACCTGCTGCAGCCGTAGGCATTTGCGTCGCCCGTCGGCTGCGCGGGGTTGGCGGCGCGCCCCGCCCCTCAGCCCCTCCTCGCCCGGACCAACACTTGCGTTTGCGGAACCAGCCGTTGCATGCAATACTTGCGTGCGTGCAAGCAACTACACCAGGAACTGCAATCGTTCCAGCGACGGCCACGTCCGACCCGAACGCCGTCGCGATACCCGACCTCGCCCAAGACCTGTACGCGTTGATCGTGTACCTGCACAAGAACTGCAACGCGGACCTGTTCGAGGCTGTTGGCGTGCTCGAGCTGACGCTGACGCAGATCAAGCTGCTGCATCAGCTCGAGGACGCTGACCGCGAACTGACGCTGAAGGAGGGCGCGGAGCTCGTTCACGTGTCTCTCCCGGCCGCGAGCCGGATGGTCGACGAGCTGTATCGCCGCGGCTTCGTCGAGCGCCATGAAGATGCAACCGACCGCCGAATGAAGCGAGTCGGGTTGACCGACAGCGGACGCTCGGTCATTCGCCGCTTGAACAGCGCCCGGCTGAACGGCCTGCAGCAGTTCGCACTGACATTGACCGACGTTGAACGACGCAAGCTGGCGGCAGCGCTTTCGAAGCTGCTCGAGCGGGATGACGTCGCAGCGTGCCGACCGGAAGGACTTGACCTGTGACGCAACGGTTCCTCGCGCATCAGAACCGCCTTGTGACCGACGAGAACAGCCGCTGGTGGACGCTCGGTGCGATGTGCTTCGCGCTGTTCATGGTGATGCTGGACAACACCGTGGTGAACGTGTCGCTGCCGTCGATTCAGCGCGACCTCCACGCCTCGCTGTCCGCGCTCGAGTGGACGGTCAATGCCTACACGCTGACGTTTGCCGTGCTGATGGTCACCGGCGGGCGTCTTGGCGACATCTTCGGCCGTCGCCGCATGTTCATCTTCGGCGTGATCGTGTTTGGCATCTCCAGCGCCGCAATCGGGTTCGCCCCCAACGATGCGACGCTGGTCGCGTTCCGCGCGGTCCAGGGCATCGGCGCGGCGTTCATGATGCCGGCGACGCTGTCGATCATCACCCAGGCTTTCCCACCGCATCAGCGGGGGATGGCGATCGGCACGTGGGCAGGCGTGAGCGCCCTCGCGCTGGCCATCGGTCCAGTGCTCGGCGGCTTACTCACCGAGCAGGTGAGCTGGCGCGCGATCTTCTTCATCAATCCGCCCATTGCCGTCGGCGCGGTAGCGGTGGCGCTGTTCGCTGCCCGGGAGTCCCGCGACGAGACGGTCGGCAAAACCGTGGACGTCGCCGGTATCGGAGCGATCACGGTTGGACTGACGGCACTCGTCCTCGCCCTGGTCGAAGGAAACCGCTGGCATTGGGGCTCGGCCCGGGTGATCGTCCTGTTCGCGGTGGCGCTGGTCGGCCTGGCGGCATTCGTGACCATCGAGATGCGCAGCAAGGCGCCGATGGTCGACTTCAAGTTCTTCCGCTCGCGGACCTTCCTGGGTTCCAGCCTGGTCGCGTTCATCGTGACGTTCGCGATGCTCGCCCAGTTCTTCTTCCTGGCGCTCTACATGCAGAACATCCTTCACTACTCCCCGCTCCAGGCCGGGATCCGCTTCCTGCCCTCGACGCTGCTGATCATCGTCATGGGACCGCTGGCCGGGAGACTGACCGACCGAGTCGGGCCGCGGCCGCTGATGACGCTCGGCCTGGCCGTCGTCGCCGCCGCGATCTTCGTGCAGTCGCACATCACCGTCCATACCGGTTACGGGCTGCTGCTGCCCGGATTCATTTTGATGGGCCTCGGGATGGGCCTGGTGATGTCGCCGATGAGCACGGCAGCGATGAACGCCGTTGACCGCACCAAGGCGGGCGTCGCCTCCGGCGTGCTGTCGATGAGCCGAATGGTCGGAGGTACGTTCGGAGTCGCGGTGATGGGAGCGCTGATCGCGACCATCGGCCGCTCGAAGATCGACCAGCTTCTCCCCCAGCTGCCCGCTGGCACCCGTGCGACGATCGCCAACTCGCTCGGCGGCGGCGGCGTGATCGGACAGCACGCGTCCGCCCCCGTCGTAGCAGCGGTCCGCGAAGCGTTCGTCTCGGCCCTCTCCACCGGGCTGCTGATCGGCGCGATCGTGACGATCGTCGGCGCGGCGCTCGCCTGGGGCCTGATCGCGAGCAAGCCGCCCGTTCTCCGATCCGCTGAGCAGCCGGTGACTGAAACCGAGGAGAACGTCGCGCCAGCCGCCGAGCTCGTCGCCTAGGCTCGCCTCGCGTCCCCCAGGGTCTCTCCCCGCCGGGCTCGACCGTCCCGATTTCTCTACAGTTCCACCCCCTTGCCGGTACCGCAACCAAGTGAGGCACCGTAGTGGCCGTCGATCTGAGCCGAGTCGCAAACGTCGAGACGCAGCCGGGGGAGCTCCCGAGCTCGATGGCCGCCTGGGTGATCCGACAGGAGCGTGAGGGCGAGCCGACCGAGGCATTCCAGCTCGAGGAGATGGAGGTCCCGGACCCCGGGGCGTTCGAGGTGGTGGTCCGGGTGATGGCGGCCGGCGTCAACTTCAACAACGTCTGGGCCGCGCTCGGCGAGCCGGTGTCCGTGTTCCGCTCGCACCCCAACGAGGACCACCACATCGGGGGTTCGGACGCGTCCGGGATCGTGTGGAAGGTCGGTGAGGGCGTCACTCGCTGGAAGCCCGGGGACGAGGTCGTGGTCCACTGCAACCAGGCCTCCTACGAGGACCCTGAGGTGCATGGACTGGATCCGCTTGCCGCTCCGTCTCAGCAGATCTGGGGCTATGAGACGAGCTGGGGCTCGTTTGCGCAGTTCTGCAAGGTCCAGGCCCAGCAACTGCTGCACAAGCCCAAGCAGCTCTCCTGGGAGGAGGCGGCCTCATACGGCCTCACCTACTTCACCGCCTACCGGATGCTGATCGACCGCTGCAAGCTGCAGGGTGGTCATCGCGTGCTGATCTGGGGGGCCGCCGGGGGCCTCGGCGTATTCGCCACACAGCTGTGCGCGATGGCCGGAGCCGACGCCGTCGGGGTCGTCTCCACCGACGAGAAAGGGAAGCTGATCGAGCAGCTCGGTGCGGTCGGCTACATCAACCGCTCCGAGTTCGCCGGGATGATGCGCAAGGGAGGGGAATCCGCGGAGGAGGAGAGGGCGCGCTTCAAGGAGTCGCGTCGATTCTGCAAGGCGGTCGAGCAGATCCTGGGCGGCCCTCCGGACATCGTGTTCGAGCACGTCGGAAAAGCCACATTCCCGACTTCAGTGCTGGCCGTCAAGCCCTTCGGCAAAGTCGTCATCTGTGGCGCCACGTCCGGCTACCAGCTCGACTTCGACGTGCGCTACCTGTGGATGCGCCAGAAGGAGATCCTCGGCTCACACTTCGCCAACGCCTGGGAGGCGACCAAGGCCAACGAGCTGATCGAGGAGTCGAAGATCCGTCCGGTGCTGTGGAAGACAATGGGGTTCGAGAAGGTGGCTGAGGCACATCAGCTGCTGCGGGACAACCAGCACCTGGGCAAGATCGCGATTCTGGTCGGAGCGGCCGAGGAGGGCCAGGGCAAGACCGCTGACGGGCCCGGCGCGATTCGGGCCGAGGTCGGTGCATAGTCATGCCGACCGTGGTCCACATTCCCTGGTACGCCACGATCCTCCGCCAGGACGCGCTCACCGCAGAGGTGTCTAGGGTGGCTCCGGTCGCGCTGCGTTACGGCGCCACTCAGTATGCCGTGCATCGCTCGCACGACGACCGCTACAAGATCTTGCAGATGGCCTGGTTCGAGACCAAGCGCGACTGGTATCGCTATTGGGAGGGCCCGGAGATGATCGAGTTCCGTCGCCGCAACTCCGGCCGTTTCCAGATTCCGGTCACCTACATCTGGCACGACGAAGTCGTCGCGGGAGCCCTCGGCCCAGAGGTGCCGCTGGAGCCCCTGCCCGCCGAACCGCAGCCCGAGCCCCAGCCCGAAACCGCCGCCTAGCGTCGTACTGGGTCTAGGCCTGCGTCCGGATTCGCAACGCCAGCTCCAACCAGAAGCGCTCCTCAGAATCATCCAGCGCCGCGCCGAACAGCTCGCGCAGGCGGGTGACGCGGTAACGCGCGGTCTGCGGATGGACCCCCAGGCGCGCGGCGACCTTCCCCAACCTCCCCTGCTCGGCCAGCCACACTGAGAGCGTCTCGGTGAGGCGCGCCCGCGCGCCGGACGACAGCCCGTCCAGAGGCGCCAGCTTCGACTGCGCCAGCTCCTGCGCCAGTCCGGGGTCGTTTCGCAAGAGCAGCTCGCCGGTGCGGTCCCGGGCGACGGCCAACTCTGGTCCGCCAATGGCCAGCGAAAGGGCGCCGCGGGCGCGGACGAAGCTGACGGAAGCCTCCGGCCAGTCGACGGTCGTTCCCAACCCGGCGCTGGCGCCGGACTGGATCACCGCGTGCTCGATCAGCGCGCGGCGCCCGGGACCATCCGGGTCAGGCACGATCGCGCAGGTGAGCTCGCCGATCGTCTCGGCGATCACATCCGGCGGCAGGTGCGAAGTGGTGTCGCGGCGCTCGCCGGCGATGGCCACCGCTGCGAGGGTCCGCGGGAGGGCCCAGCCGGCGTCGCTGGCCGCCACCTCGACCAGCCCCGGCTCCCCCGGAGGGTCGCGCACGAGTAGGCGCACCAGCCGCCGCCGGCGCAGCTCGGCCTCGCTGGCCGCGGCCGACTGCTCCAGCGAATGGCCCTCGGCAGATTCGGCCGACAGCATGTCGATGTAAGCGAAGATCGACTCGGCCAGCAGATACATCGTGGCCGGCTCCAGACGCGCGGCAACGCCGGTCTCGGCAAACCGCCGCCAGGCGACCCGCGCGCCGGTTCGGTACGCGCTGAGCAGCGAGTCGAGGCTGCGCCCGGCGCGCATCTCGCCACGGCCCAGGGCCATGTACACGTCCGCTCGCGCGACCGGGCCGCCGGCCTCGATTTCCGCCAGGAAGTGCGAGAGGGCCGCCTCGACGCCGGCGCGCAGGCCCCGGCCAAAGCTTCCCTCGAGCGGCCGGGCATAAGCTGGCACCAGGCGGACGGCGTCGATGATCTGATCGACGACATCGGCCAGGACCGGGCGCAGTACGGCGGCCACCTTCGGCTGTAGATCATGCCAGGGCTGAGCGGCCATTCTCATACAGAAGCTACAAGTTCTGGCCGGAGGCCCATCACAAACCTAGGAGAAGTTTGCGTTCTGTCTCCGTAAACTCTCTATTTCCGTGAGCCGTGCGCACAAGATCGTCAACCTGATCGGGGTCCCGCTCCCGCTGGTCGGGTTGGTCGTGGCCATCGCCCTGCTGTGGAATCGTGCGATCGGCCCGCTCGAGCTCGGGCTGCTGGTCGGTCTATACGTCGTCACCTGCCTCGGCGTGACGCTCGGCTATCACCGGATGTTCACCCACCGCGCGTTCGAGTCCTCGCGCGCTTTCAAAGCCATCATCGCGGTGTTCGGATCGATGGCGGTACAGGGCTCGGTGATCACCTGGGTGGCCGACCACCGCAAGCATCACGCTTTCACCGACCAAGACGGCGACCCGCACTCACCTCATCTGGCCGGTCCAGGCTTTGCGGGCGCGATCAAGGGCCTGTGGCACGCGCACATCGGATGGCTGTTCGAGTCCGTCGGCACCGCCGAGCGCGAGCGGTTCGCCTCCGACCTGGTCAAGGATCGCCTGATCCGTGGCGTCGACAAGCTGTTCTGGGTCTGGGCAATCATCGGCTTCGCGCTGCCGTTCACTCTCGGGTGGATCGTCGGCGGCGGCATCGGCACGGCACTGACCGCACTGCTGTGGGGCGGCTTCGTGCGGGTGTTCCTGCTGCACCATGTCACCTGGTCGATCAACTCGGTGTGTCACTTCTTCGGGCGAAAGCGCTTCGACATCGAGGACGAGTCGCGCAACGTGTTCTGGCTCGCACCATTGTCGATGGGCGAGGCGTGGCACCACAACCACCACGCATTCCCCACCTCGGCATTCCATGGGCTGCGGTTCTGGGAGCGGCTCGCCGATCCGACCGGACTGATGATCGCGCTGCTCGAAAAGCTCGGGATCGTCTGGAACGTCGTCCGCGTCAGTCCTGAGCGCCAGCACGCCAAGACCCTCCCGGCGGCGCGGGCCTAGGCCTAACCAGCCTCCAGCGGCGCCAGCGACAGCCCGGCGCCGTCCAGCCGCTCCCAGTACAGCCGCGCGTCCTCACGCGATCCGCTCCAGACGATCGCGCAACCCTGGTTGTGGATGCGGTCGGCAAACCGATAGCCCTCGGCGAGGGTGACCCCTGGGATCACGTGGGCCAGGGTCTCGGCGACGTGGTCAAACGTGTTGAAGTCGTCGTTGAGGACGACGATGCGCCAGAGTCCGCCGACCCCGCTGCCCGGCCCGCTCACGCGCGGCAGCTCCACCGTCTTCGACATCGTGATTCAGGATACCGGCGTGCTGTCGAGGCGCTTGTGCCAGTACCGGGAGAGCCCGGCGTAGAGCTGCTCCGGCGGCGCGGCCTGTACGTACGCGGCGGCGACGTCCGGACCCGCGTCGGCCTCGATCTCGGCCCGCACCGCCCCGATGAAGGCCTCCTGGTCTCGGTCGCGCGCCAGCTCAGCCCACGCATCGAGGCGGCCGGCCACCTCGTCGAGCTGATCGTCGACGTCCTCGCCGAAACCGAAATGCGTCATCGCCAGGCGACCGGGCTTCCACGCGGCGACCCGCTCGATCGACTCGTGCCACGCCTCGACGTCGATGTCCGGAGGCGGGGTCGGCGGAATCGTCAGCGAGCTCGAGGTTATTCGCACACCCCCGACGTCCCCGACGAATGCCGTGCCCTCGTGCAGGTAGGAGACGTGGTGGGAGGCGTGCCCGGGCGTGTAGGCGACGCTGAACGAGTCACCGAGCAGGCGCTCGCCTCCGCTCAGCGTCCGCAGGTTCGAGTCCGGCACCGGCAGCATCTCGCCCCACAACCGGTCCATGTCCTCACCGTAGAGCCGACGGGCGCTCTTCAGCAGACGCGACGGGTCAGCCAGATGGGAAGCGCCCAGTTCGTGCACATACACCTCGAGCTTGGGCCAGCGCTCGACCAGCGATCCGCTGGCGCCGGCGTGGTCGAGGTGGATATGGGTCAGCAGGAGCACCCGGGGCTGCGTGTCGCCAAGGGCGGACAGCAGCGTGGGCAGGCAGGAGGCCGGCCCCGGGTCGACCAGGACATCGCCGATCAGATAGCTACCGATCACCCGCTCGCGGCCCAGATGGTGGAGGTCGATCAGCTGCACGAAGCTCAGGCGCCCGGCGGGGCCGGCCGTCCGGTTCCCTCGTCCGGCTCGTCCGGCTCGTGAGGCTCGAACGGCGCGGACGCCGCCGTCGCGTCCGGATCGAGATCCGGATCGACGTCCATGGGGACCTGGGCTGACCGTTTCGGATCGGCGCGCACCTCGGTCTCCACGGAGTCGGTGGAGTCGGTGATCGCCCCCGGAGCGGGCCTGACCGCATCGGCTTCCTCGGCACTGTCGTCCTGGGCCGCGGGGAACTGATCGGCGGCGCTGTCGGCCAGTGCCAGCAGGTCCCGCGCCAACTGGCGTGCATCCTCGACGATCCGCATGCGCTCGGACCAGATCCGGTCGGTGTCAGCATCCAGATCCTTCAGCCGTTGTTCGGCGGCAGCGGTGATCTGGAGGGCTTCGTGGCGCGCGAGTTCCAGGCGATCCTCCGCTTCCCGCCGTGACTGTGCGGTGATCTGGCCGGATGTGTCGTGCGCGCGCTGGAGAATGCCCGCGATCTGCTCGCCAACCCGCTCGAGCGCCCGCCGCACCGCCGCCTCGGGTGACCGCGTTGCCTGCAGCTCCGCGACGAGCTGGCTCGTTTGTCGGACATAGGCATCGACGGCGTCGCGGTCGTAGCCCCGCAGTACGACCGGAAAGTCGACGTCCGCAGCCATCGGAACGGCGTCGTCGGGCAGGTTGGCCAGCGGGGCAGTGATCTCCGCCAGGATGTCGTGCTCGTCCGCGGCTGAGCTCTGATCGGGCATCTCCGACAGAAGTTACCTGAGCGCTCCCGCCGGGGAACGTGCAATCGACAGCTGATAGTCGTCTTGCGAGACTGCGGCCGCCCGGCGCCGGTAGGCGCTCCAGGTCCAGGGCCACTGATTCGGGTCGTTGCCGTGCTCGTCGAGGTACCAGCTCGTGCAGCCCGAGTGCCAGACCGTCTCGCGCAATGCCGCCCTGAGCTCCCGGTCGAAGCGCTCGGCCGCCGGCACACGCAGCTCGATCCTGTCAGCGCCCGCTCGGTCGAGTTCCCGCAACGCGGCGATCACGTGGGCGATGCCCGCCTCAAGCGTGTAGATCACCGATCCGGTGCCACCGTTGGTGTTCGGCCCGTAGAGTAGGAACAGGTTGGGGAACGACGGCACGGTGAGCCCGAGGTAGGCGCGCGGAACCTCCGACCACGTGTCGCCGAGGCTGCGCCCGCCCGCACCGGCGATCTCCATCGGGGCGACGAAGTCGTGGGTCCGAAAGCCGGTGGCCAGCACGATCACGTCCGTGGGCCGCTCGACGCCGTCCGCGGTGCGAATCCCGGTCGCGGTCACCTCGGTGAGGCGATCGACGACGAGTTCGACGTTCGGCTGGGTCAGCGTCGGGTACCACTCGTCGGTCAGCATCACGCGCTTGCAGCCGACTTCGTCGGTCGGCGTCACCTTCCGCCGGAGCTCCGGATCCTTGATCGCCTTGTCGATCTGGCGGCGCGCGATGGCGCGCATCGCCGGCAGCAGCCATTGCCGGTTGGTCATGGCCATCGCTCCAAGCTCGTTGAATGCGAACACCGCCTGGCGGTCAAGCCGGTGCAGGGAGGGGAAGCGCTCGAACAGTCGCATCGTGCGGGCGCGGTAGGCGAAGTCCATCTTCGGAAGCGTCCAGCCGGGGGAGCGCTGGTAGACGTCGAGCTTCGAGACCTGAGGCTGGATCGCCGGCGCCACCTGGATCGCGCTGCAGCCGCTCCCGATCAGCGCGACGCGGCGACCGCTCAGCTCGACGTCGTGACGCCAGCGCGCGGTATGAAACGACGGTCCGCCGAATTCTGCCAGTCCAGGGATCGGCGGAACGCTGGGGGTCGACAGCTGGCCACAGGCGGTGAGCAGGACCTCGGCGGAGTGCGGACCCGCGCTCGTCTCGAGCTCCCATCGGCGGCGCTCCTCACTCCAGCTGGCCGAGAGCACGTCCGTACCGGTGCGGATCCGCTCGAACACGCCGTGGCGCCGCGCCACGTCCTCCAGGTAGGCCTGGATCTCGGCCTGCGGCGCGTACCGGCGGGTCCACCGAGGATTGGGGGCAAACGAGAACTCGTAGAGGTGCGAGGGAATGTCGCAGGCCGCGCCGGGATAGGTGTTGTGATGCCAGACGCCGCCGACCCGCTCTCCGCGCTCGAATACCGTCACGTCGTCGTAACCGGCGCGCCTCAACATGACGACCGCCCCGACGCCACCGAAGCCACCACCGACGACCGCAACAGAAGGCATCGCCAAAGGTTATCCGCGGCCACCGGGCCCATACAATGAGCCGATGCCGGAGACCCCACCGCCCCGCCTCGGAGAGCCTGACCGTCCGTGGATGATGCGGACCTACGCCGGGCATTCCGACGCCAAGCGCTCCAACGAGCTCTATCGCAAGAATCTGGAGAAGGGACAGACGGGCCTGTCCGTGGCGTTCGATCTGCCCACCCAGACCGGCTATGACCCTGATCACGAACTGGCCCGCGGAGAGGTCGGCAAGGTCGGCGTCTCGATCGCCCACCTGGGCGACATGCGCGCGCTGATGGACGGGATCCCGCTGCAGGAGATGAACACGTCGATGACGATCAACGCCACGGCCGCATGGCTGCTGGCGCTGTACATCGTCGCCGCCGACGAGCAGGGGGTGGCCGAGGACCAGCTCCAGGGCACCACCCAGAACGACATCCTCAAGGAGTACCTGAGCCGCGGCACCTACGCGTTCCCCCCCGGGCCGAGCATGCGGCTGATCGCGGACACGATCGCCTACACCGTGCAACACGTGCCGAGGTGGAACCCGATCAACATCTGCTCCTATCACCTGCAGGAGGCCGGCGCGACGCCGGTCCAGGAGATCGCCTATGCGATGGGCAACGCGATCGCGGTGCTCGACGCGGTCCGTGAGCGGGTACCGCGGGAGCTGATGGGCAACGTCTTCGGTCGGATCTCGTTCTTCGTCAACGCCGGCGTGCGGTTCGTCGAGGAGCACGCCAAGCTGCGGGCGATGGCGCAGCTGTGGGAGGAGCTCGGCCGCGAGCGCTACGACGTGCAGGACGATAAGCACCGCCGTTTCCGCTACGGCGTGCAGGTCAACTCCCTCGGCCTGACCGAGGCCCAGCCCGAGAACAACGTCTATCGGATCGCGCTCGAGGCGTTGGCGGTGACGCTGGGGCGCGGCGCACGCGCGCGCGCCATTCAGCTTCCAGCGTGGAACGAGGCGCTCGGCCTGCCACGGCCCTGGGACCAGCAGTGGTCGCTGCGCCTGCAGCAGATCCTTGCCTACGAGACCGACCTGCTCGAGTACCCGGACATCTTCAAGGGCTCAGAGGTGATGGAGAGTCTGGTCGCCGATCTCGTCGTGCGAGCGCGCGAGGAGATCCAGCGTGTGTCGGAGCTCGGTGGCGCCGTCAACGCCGTCGACTACATGAAGTCGGCCCTGGTCGATTCCCATCGCGAGCGCTGGCGCCGGATCGAATCGGGCGATCTCACCGTGGTCGGCATGAACCGCTTCACGTCAACCGAGCCATCGCCGCTGACCGCTGATGCGGACGGTGGCATCCTCGTCGTAGACCCGACGGTCGAGGCCCAGCAGCAGGATGCCGTGCGACGGTGGCGCTCCGAGCGCGACGAGGCAGCGGTCGACGCCGCGCTGAACGAGCTCGAGCGGGTCGCGCGCGACGCGGCCGAGAACATCATGCCAGCGACGATTGCCGCAGCCCGCGCGGGCGCGACCACGGGCGAGTGGGCGCAGGCGCTCCGTGAGGTGTTCGGCGAGTACCGGGCGCCTACCGGCGTCGGCGAAGCGGCCGCCGTGTCCAGCGAGGACGTCGCCGAGCTACGCGAGGAGGTCGAGCGCGTCAGCGATGCGTTGGGCCGGCGAGTCAAGTTCCTGGTCGGAAAGCCAGGTCTGGACGGCCATTCCAACGGCGCCGAGCAGATCGCCGTGCGGGCCAGGGACGCAGGCATGGACGTCGTCTACGAGGGAATCCGGCTGACCCCGTCGCAGATCGCCAACTCAGCCGCGCAGGAGGGCGTCCACGTGATCGGGCTCTCGATCCTGTCCGGCTCTCACAGAGAGCTGATCCCGTCGGTTCTGGAGGCGCTGAGAGAAGCCGGCGCTGGCGAGGTGCCGGTCGTGGTGGGTGGGATCATTCCCGAGGCCGATGCCGCGTGGATGCGGGAGATCGGGGTCGCCGCGGTTTACACACCGAAGGACTGGGACCTCAACCAGATGATGCGAGACATCATCTCGCTCGTCGGCGATGGCGTGCCCGAGGGCCTGGACACGGCCGCACCCGCTTGAGCCGGCCGCCGGGTGAGAGCGGCGAGCTGGCGCGGCGCCTGCGTGAACGAGATCTGAGCGCCGCACCGGCGGTGCTGAATCTGGTCGAGACGCGCACCGAAGCCGCCCGCGCGCAGACGGCCGCCCTGCTGGGCGAGCTCTCCCCGGCGGCCACGGGCGCCGAGGCGCCCGCGCACCTGGTCGGGGTGACCGGACCGCCGGGGGTGGGCAAGTCCTCGTTGCTGTCCAAGCTGGTGGCCGAGTGGCGAGCTCGCGAGCGCTCGGTGGCCGTGCTGGCCGTGGATCCAACCTCGCGCCGTTCGGGCGGCTCGCTGCTGGGCGACCGGGCGCGGATCGAAGTCGACCCGGGCGACCGGTCGGTGTTCGTGCGCTCGACTGCGGCCGGCGACCGACTCGGCGGACTTGCGCCGGCCACGCGCGCGGCGGCCTCGGCGCTGGCCGTCGCCTTCGACGTGGTGGTGATCGAAACGGTTGGGGTCGGGCAGTCTGAAACGGAGGTCGCCGAGCTGGCGGACAGCACCGTGGTGGTCGTGCAGCCCGGATCAGGAGACGTGTTGCAATTCTTGAAAGCCGGAATCATGGAGGTGCCGGACGTACTCGTGGTGACCAAAGCCGACCTCGGGCGCGTGGCGATGCGGGCGCTGGCCGATCTGCGCGCCGCGCTGCGCTCGCTCGGCGGCTCCGAGACCGCGGTCGTGTCGGTTTCCACGGTCCCCCCGCCGAGCGGAATCGGCGAGCTGGCGGACGCGCTCGACGCTCATCGGGCCGGGCTCGACCTCGCGCCCAGGCGCGCCCGAGCCCGGCGGATGCATGCGCTGGCGGACTTCAGCGCCGAGTTCGGAGATCGCGGCCTGCGCTCGCTCGGCGGTCGGCGGGAGGCCGAACGGTGGCTGGCCGACCGGGATCCCGGAATCGACGTCGCGGCGCTCGGCCGAGCACTCGAGCAACGCGCCGGCACGATCGACCCGCCGTAGCGCATCCCGGATGGGGGACAATGTCGGCGTGCGCCTCGACCTCGCGCTCATGTTCGCCGCGTTCCTGCTGGCCAGCACGCTCGCAGGTGCCCTGGGGGCGATAAACCTGGGAACGGCGTTGGCGTTCGGCCAGATCGCGTTTGCCCTCAGCGCGGTGCTGGTGATGGTCCGCCGCCCTTAGGATCGACTGCTGAGCAGTGCCTGGAGGCGACGCTGGCGGCGTGGGCGCGGCACACGCCTTCGGCGCGGCCCGAGGTCACTTGCTCGGGCTCGCGGCCGGGGGACCGCCTAGCGAGGCGATCCGCCATCCGCGGTTCGTCCTGGTCAGTCCGACCGTGGTCAGAGCGGCCTGCTGACCTTGGGCGCTCGAGAGCGTGAGCACGGACGCATGCGAGCCGGAGACGGTGATCTTGCCGATGCTCAGGGTCGGGTGGCTGACCCCGCCGAAACCGACCTGCATGGCCTGCTCGCAGTTGATCCCGCTGGCCGCCAGGCGGCCCAGCAGCGATGGCGCCAGGACCTGCGCGCAGATCGTGGCGTAGTTCCTGCTCGCCGCGGCGGCCGCGAACTGCTCGACCTTGGCCCTGACCTGGTCCTGCTCGCTCGCGCCGCCACAGCCGCCCAGCGCGCCCGCCATGGCCACAGCGGCCATGACTCGCGTTGCCCCCATCGGCTGGAGGGTACTCTGTGAACCATGGCGCTCGATCCATTACAGGATGGTCACGGACGCATGATCGGCGACGTACGCGTATCGGTTGCCGACGCTGCAACTTCCGCTGCCAGTACTGCATGCCGGCCGAGGGCCTGCCGTGGCTGGAGCGTGAGGACATCCTCAGCTTCGAGGAGATCCAGCGGCTGGTCGCGCTGCTGGCAGCGATGGGCGTGCACGACGTCCGCCTGACCGGCGGCGAGCCGCTGGTCAGGCGCAACTTCCCGCACCTGGTGAAGATGCTCAGCGACATCGAAGACGTCGCTGACTTGTCGCTCACGACCAACGGCTTCCTGCTGGAACGCGACGCCGAAGCACTCGTCAGGGCCGGCGTGAAGCGGTTCAGCGTCTCCGTGGATTCGCTGCAACGGGACCGCTTCTTCGAGATGACGCGACGGCACGGGTTCCGGTTCGCGGACGGCCGGGGCAAGATCGGATTCATCAACCCTGTCTCGGAACCTTTCTGCGCGGACTGCAACCGGATCCGGATCACAGCCGATGGGCGGCTGCGCACGTGCCTGTTCTCACTGAACGAGACCGACCTGCGGACGGTGATGCGCTCCGGAGCAGACGACGGCGAGCTCGAGCGGAGGATCCGTGACGCCGTCTGGCGCAAGGAACTCAAGCACCGAGTCGGTGAGCGGGCTTCATCCAGCCGTCGCGGACGATGTCCGCGATCGGCGGCTAGATGGGCCGTTTAAGCCTTTTGCAACAGACACCCAGCATCATCTGAAGCCGAGATGCTTGTGCTGATGCTGTTCGCGCTGATCGCTGGCGCCGGAACCGCCGTGACCCCGTGCGTGCTCCCGGTGCTGCCGGCGCTGCTGTCCGCGAGCGCGCTCGGCGGCCGCCGGCGGCCACTCGGACTCGTCGTCGGTCTGGCCAGCACGTTCACCATCGCAATTGTGGCGCTGGCGCAGCTGGTCAAGGGCGTCGGCCTGGCCAGCGGCGCGGCGCGCACCCTGGCGATCGTGGTTCTGCTGGGGTTCGGCCTGATCCTGCTGGTGCCGCAGCTGGCCGCCCGGGTCCAGGCGCCGCTCTCGCGGCTGGCGCGCTTCGGCCCCCGTACCCGCGGGGACGGCTTCTGGTCCGGCATCGGCGTGGGCGCGGCCCTCGGTTTCGTCTGTGCCCCCTGCGCTGGTCCGATCCTCGCCGCGGTGACCTCGGTCAGCGCGTCCGGTGGCGCGTCGGCCCGCATCGTCGCAGTGGCGCTCTCCTATTCACTCGGACTGTCGACCGTGTTACTGCTCTACGCCGTCGGCGGACGGGCGGTGATCGACCGGGTGCGGCGCTCAGCCCGGGGTCACGTGGTCGAGCGCACGCTGGGCGCCGTGCTGCTCCTGACCGCCGTCCTGATGTTCGCCAACCTCGACGTGCGCTTCGAGGAGGCGCTGGCCAGGAGCTCCAGCCTGCCGGGTTTCCTAGTTGACCCGACGCGCTCGCTGGAGAATTCGAGCGCGGTGCAGAAGCGGTTGGCCTCCCTGCGTCCGGCCTCACCGTTCGTGACGCGGCAGGCGGCTGCACCGGCCACGCCGTCGCTGCCGAAGCTCGGCCCGGCACCCCAGTTCACAGGCACCGAGCAGTGGTTCAACACTCCCGGCGCGCGCCCCCTCAGCCTGGCCGGACTGCGCGGCCACGTGGTGCTGGTCGACTTCTGGACCTACACGTGCATCAACTGCCTGCGCACGCTCCCGTTTCTCAAGGCGCTGTACGCGAACTATCACCGCTCCGGGCTGGAGATCGTCGGCGTCGAGACACCGGAGTTCACCTTCGAGCAGGACGCGGGCAACGTGGCCCAGGCAATCCGGTCCGATGGCCTGCGCTACCCGGTCGTGCAGGACAACCAGTACGGCACCTGGAACGCGTACGGCAACCAGTACTGGCCCGCCGAATACCTGATCGACGCCCAAGGGCAGGTACGCCACACCCAGTTCGGGGAAGGCGACTACAAGGGTAGCGAGGCTGCGGTGCGCAGCCTGCTGCGCGAAGCCGGCGCGCGGACCCTCCCCCCTCCGATCACGGCCAGCGCGGTGATCCCGTCGGCCCAGCTGGGCACTCCGGAGACCTACCTGGACGCCCAGCGCGCCCAGGGCTTCGCGGTGCCGCTGCGCGCCGGCACGTACAGCTACGCCGGCCTCGCCCACCCCGCGCTGAACGAGTTCGCCCTGCGCGGGACCTGGAATGTCGGCTCGCAGTCATCCACGCCGCAGTCCGGCGGTGCCGCGATCCAGGCCCGGTTCCAGGCCGCCAAGGTGTACCTCGTGCTGACCTCGACCGGCAATCGCCCCCGCCGGGTCCAAGTCCTGCTCGACGGGCGGCCGGTCGACCAGTCCAGCGCGGGAGCTGATGTGCACGGCGCATTTCTGACCGTCCGTGGCCAGCGCCTTTACTCGTTGGTGGCCCGCCCCAGCGCTGAGCAGCACGACCTCGAGGTGCGAGTGCCCCTCGGAGTCAGGGCCTATAGCTTCACGTTCGGCTAGCGCCGCGGCGGCGCTCGAGCATCGCCGCCGCCTGCACCAGATCCTGAGGGACGTTGACGTTGAAGAGCACCGCCGGATCCTCGACCTCAAGGATGTGCGGCTCGATCCCCCGCACCACGTCGCGCAACGGCCGCCGACCCTCGGCTGCGGCGGCCCTCAGGAGCTCCGCGGCGCCGGCGTGGTAGCACCCGAGCAGCGGCTGAATCTGGTCGCCGACGGCGGCCACCACCGCCGGGCACCCGGTCACCGGATAGCCCGCGAGCCGCTCAACCACGGCGGGTGAGACGAACGGGAGGTCGGTGGCACAGATCACCACCGCCCTCCCCTGCGCGCGCGCAAGCGATGCGACGATGCCGGTCAGCGGATGTCGAGGTTCGGAGGGCTCGATCCAGATTCTCACCCCTGGCAGGTCCGGCAGTTCGGTATCCGGCTTGGCGATCACCACCACGTCATGCAGCACGGAGCTCAGCGCCTCCAGTGGGTACTCGATCAACGCCCGGCCCTGTAGCGGTGCGAGCGCTTTTGCACCCCCGATGCGACGGCCGATTCCCCCAGCCAGAATCACCCCGATCGGCCCGCCGCGCAACGGGTTCACGCGGCATCCTCGTGGTTGCTCACATGGGGATCGTAGAATCAAACGGATGGAGGGCTCAACGGAGGTCAGAAGCTGGCTGCGCTGCTACCGCTGCTGGTCGCAGAACCTGGAGGTACAGGTCCACTACGAGGGCATCCATCGGATCGATCCCGAGAGCGGAGAGCGGGGCGAGGTGGTGGACGAGATGCAGGAAGCGGTCGTTCAGTGCCTCGAGTGCATGCACGATCAACCCCACCTGGGCTTTCACAACGGCCGCGTGGAGCCGATCGAGGACCGATGGGAGCGGATGATCGCGGGCACGCCGTGGGTCGCGTCCTGCACGGTAGCCGTCGACGCTGATGACGTCGAGACATGTTCAGGCCCAGAGGCCGGAGACGCTCTGTCCTACGCCGCCTTCGGTGACCACGGCACGCGCGAGTTCTTCACCCACGTGCGCTTTCACAAGCACGACGAAGAGCGCATCGTCGTGCATCTTCTGGTCGAGCTCTACGCCCGCTCGGCCGAAGAGGCAACCGAGGTGCTCGAGGAGGCGGCCCGGGGCACGCTGGCCATCACCTCGCTGGCCGAGGAATCACGCCCGCCGGCCTCGACGGGCGAGAGCAGGCACTAGCGCGTCTGAGCGCGTTCGGACCGGCCGCAGCTGCCACAGCTCGGCCACGATCAGGGCCAGCGCCACGGGCACGGTGGCTGGAAGCTCGTTGATGACGAGGAACAGCAGGTCGAACAGCGCGGCGATGACCAGCGTCAGCAGCGCCGCGCTCCGCTGCCGGCGCACGTTCTGGGCCAGCACGGCGCCCAGCAGCGCGGCGACAAACACATCTCCGTAGCCCATCGAGGCGGTGCCGAACAGCTCGCTCTGGAGCTGGGGCAGGCCGGCCACGGGATGAGCGGCGCTCAGCGTCGCGTTCGGCGCTTGGAGCAGATTGGTGATGACCAGCCAGCTATCCGCCGCAGCCATGAGGATGATGCCCGCCTTCAGCCAGGCCGGGGGCGTCACCGCCGCCAGCAGCACGCCGAGCGTGACGCAACTGAGAGCCGAAAGCAGCGCCGCGCTGGCTTGTCCGGGCAGCGACGTGCGGTCCGCCCAGGCGAGGGCGAACAGCGGGATCACGAGGAGCGCCGCGGGAGGCCTCGCTCTCCGCATCGCCCAGGCCAGCGCCCCCGCCGCGAGCAGCGGCACCGCCACCAGGGCGAGGTAGGTAAGCCCCGTCGCGGTGTCAGACACGTAACGGATTGCGAAGACCACGACCACGATCGAACCGAGCGGCACCAGCGCCCAGCCACGGCCGCCGAGCCGCTCCAGCCCGGCCATGCTCGACGCCGCGCGGGGAGCCGCCACCACGCTGGCCTGCAGGATCAGCAGGCCAGCGTCGGACGGAATGAAACCTAGCGCCACCAGTTCAGCGTACGAGGCTTCCGACGCCGGGCCGGCGTCGCGGGCGTCAGCCCCCGAGCCGCTGTGCGAGCGAGTCGAACTGAAAGCGGAGCTCAGGGGGCAGCTGCTCGCCGAAGCGGGCATAGTGCTCGCGCATCTGCGGAAGCTGTTGCGCCCATTCGCTCGGATCCACGGCGAGGAGCTTCGCCATCGCCTCGGGGGACACGTCGACGCCGGCGGTGTCGATTCCGTCGGACGCCGGAAGCAGCCCGACCGGGGTCTCGACAACATCGGCGTCACCATCGCAGCGGCGGAAGATCCAGGCCAGGACACGAGAATTCTCGCCAAAGCCCGGCCACAGGAACTTGCCCGTCTCGTCCCGGCGGAACCAGTTGACGTAGAACATCCTCGGCAGCTGAGCGCCGTCGCGCTGACCCGACTTCAGCCAGTGAGCGAAGTAATCGCTCATGTTGTAACCGCAGAACGGCAGCATCGCCATCGGGTCAAAGCGCAGCTCGCCGACGTTCCCGGTGGCGGCAGCGGTCTTCTCCGAGGACATAATCGAGCCGAGGAACACCCCGTGCTCCCAGTCCCGCGCCTCCATGACCAGGGGCACGACGGTAGAGCGCCGGCCACCGAACAGCATCGCGTCGATTGGAACGCCCTTGGGGTCCTCCCACTCAGGCGCGATCGACGGGCACTGGCCCGCGGGAGTGGTGAAGCGAGCGTTCGGATGGGCGGCGGGCGCGTCCGACGCCGGTGTCCAGTCGTTGCCGTGCCAGTCGATCGCATGGGTGGGCGGCTCGCCGGTCAGCCCCTCCCACCAGATGTCGCTGTCGTCGGTCTTCGCGCAGTTGGTGAAGATCGAATTGCGGCCGAGGGTGTCGATCGCGTTGGGGTTGGTCATCGCCCCGGTCCCGGGAGCCACGCCGAAGAAGCCATACTCGGGGTTGACGGCGTACAGCCGACCGTCCTCGCCGAACTTCATCCAGGCGATGTCGTCGCCGATCGTCTCGACCTTCCAGCCGTCGAGCGTCGGGATCAGCATGGCCAGGTTGGTCTTGCCGCAGGCCGACGGGAAAGCGGCGGCGATGTACTTGGCCACGCCCTCCGGGGAAGTCAGCTTGAGGATCAACATGTGCTCGGCCAGCCAGCCCTCGTCGCGGGCCATCACCGAGGCGATGCGCAGGGCGAAGCACTTCTTGCCGAGCAGGGCGTTGCCGCCGTAGCCGGAGCCGAACGACCAGATCTCGCGCGTCTCGGGGTAGTGGACGATGTACTTGTTGTCGGCGTTGCACGGCCAGGCGACGTCTTGGGCGCCCTCGGCGAGGGGCATGCCGACCGAGTGGACGCAGGGGACGAACTCCCCGTCCTCGCCGAGCACGTCGAGCGCCGGCTGGCCCATGCGGGTCATCACGCGCATGCTGGCCACGACGTACGGCGAGTCGGTCAGCTCGACGCCCACGTGGGCGATCGGCGAGCCGACCGGCCCCATCGAGAACGGGACGACGTACATCGTCCGGCCGGCCATGCAGCCGGTGAAGAGCCCTTTGAGCAGCTCGCGCATCTCGGCGGCGTCGCGCCAGTTGTTCGTCGGCCCGGCGTCGGCCTCGTCCGCCCAGCAGATGAAGGTCCGGTCCTCGACGCGCGCGACGTCGGCCGGATCGGACAGCGCGAGGAAGCACCCGAGGCGCTTAACCTCGTCGAGGCGCTCGAAAGTACCGGCGTCGAGCAGGGTCTGGCAAAGGGTGTCGTACTCCTCGTCGGAGCCGTCGCACCAGTGGATCTGTGCGGGCTGCGTCAGCTCTGCGATTTCGGCAACCCAGGCGATCAGGCGCTGGTGCTTGGTCGGGGCGGTCGTCTCGACCACGGCGGGCGATAACTCCTCTGTAGTGAGCGGGTCGGCGATTGTCTACGCCGCGCTAAGTGGTGGCGCCGGGGTCCCGGCGCGGAACGAGCACCAGCCGCTTGAACTCTGCGACCAGCACGCCGTCCTGGTTTTGTACTCGGGTGTGCACACGCACGGTACCCCGGTCGGGCTTTGACTTGGACTCCCGCTTCTCGAGCACCTCCGATTCGCAGTAGAGCGTGTCGCCGTGAAAGACCGGCGCCGGGTGACGCAGCTCGTCGGTCGCGAGGTTGGCGATCGCCTTTCCGCTGACGTCGGACACCGACATCCCGAGGGCGAGCGAGTACACGAGCGGGCCGACGACAACGTTGCGCCCTTGTTGAGAGGCCGCGGCGTAGACGTCGTTGAGGTGAAGCGGATGGTGGTTCATCGTGATCAGGCAGAACAGGTGGTCATCGGACTCGGTGACCGTCTTGGCCGGCCAGTGCTTATAGATCGCTCCGACCTCGAACTCCTCGAGGTAGCGCCCATACGGGTGGGCTCCGGTCGCCTCGCGGGCCGCTTGGCCGGTCTCGACTTGGCTCATCGGTTGCTCCTCTTGATTGGCTCGCCGCGGCGGAGCCGAAAGACTGGGAAAGACTGCTTCGAGTCGCCTGGACGCAAGCGCCCCGGGCGGCCCCGAACCGCGGGCGCGTACGCCGGCGCGCACGCCCAAGAGCATATCGCCGACCACCGCCGACCGGCCTCCCCTCGCCTGCCCGGGTTGATCACCGCCTGCGGCGACGGGAGCGGGTCGCCACGTCAACCGCGACGATCGCAGTCCCGATTCCGAAGAACTCGCTACGGTTCCGGCGAGTCCCCGACGCGACGACTAGGAGATCGACTTGCGCAATCCCCGCGCCTTCTTCGCACCGCTGGCCCTCGGCGCTCCCGACCCGGTCCGCGAGATCCCGGTCACGCCGTCGCGGATGATCCACTTCTTCGACCCGAGCAACGAGAAGATGGCGGCGAAAGTGCCCGACATCGCAACGAAGACCGACATCCTCCTCGGCAACCTCGAGGACGGCGTCGCCGTCGAGCGCAAGGCGGCGGCCCGCGACGGCCTGGTCCGCGTCGCCAACGACTGCGACCTCAGCGGAACGGCTCTCTGGACGCGGGTCAACTCGCTCGAGTCGCCGTGGGCGCTCGAGGACATCACCACGCTCGTCACGGAGATCGGCGACCGCCTCGAGGTGGTCATGGTGCCGAAGGTCGAGGGCGCCTGGGACATCCACTACGTCGACCGACTGCTCGCCCAACTCGAGGCCCGGGCAGGCCTCGAGCGCCCGATCCTGATCCACGCGATCCTCGAGACCGCGCTCGGCGTCGCCAACCTGGAGGAGATCGCCGCGGCCAGCCCGCGGATGCAGGGGATGAGCCTCGGACCGGCTGATCTCGCCGCTTCGCGGCGGATGAAGACCACCCGCGTCGGCGGCGGCCACCCCGGCTATCGGACGATCGCCGACCCCGACCCCGAGCACCCGGACGCCCCGCGGGCAAGCGCCCAGCAGGATCTCTGGCACTACTCGATCGGGCGCATGGTCGACGCCTGCGCGGCCGTCGGCGCCCTCCCCTTCTACGGGCCTTACGGCGACATCCGCGACGTCGACGGCTGCGAGACCCAGTTCCGCGCGGCCTACCTGATGGGCTGCGTCGGCGCCTGGTCGCTGCACCCGGTCCAGATCGACATCGCCAAGCGCGTGTTCAGCCCCGATCCCGATGAGGTCGTCTTCGCGCGCAAGGTCCTGGCCGCGATCCCCGACGGCCGGGGCGTCCACATGATCGACGGCAAGATGCACGACGACGCCACCTGGAAGCAGTGCAAGGTGATGGTGACCCTCGCCGACATGCTCGCCGAGAAGGATCCGGAGCTCGCAGCGCGCTATGCGCTCTGAACCCGACGACGCGGTTGGGCGACGGTTCTGAGCCGCCCATAGGTAGTGTCCATCGCTCCGACCCCGCCCGACAGGACCCATGCGATTTTTTGAATACGAAGCGCGCGAGATCGTCAAGCGCGCCGGAATACCGGTCACGAAGTTCGGCTTCGCGACGACGCCGGAGCAGGCCGCAGAGATCGCCGATGAGATCGGCGGCCAGACGGTGATCAAGTCCCAGGTACTGACCGGCGGACGCATGAAGGCCGGCGGCATCCAGTTCGCCGACACCCCGCAGGAGGCCGCCGACCACGCCCGCGACGTCCTCGCCCTCGAGATCGCCGGTCACAAGCCGCGCGGGGTGCTCGTCGATTCGCGGGCGAGCGTCAAGCAGGAGTACTACGCCGGCGTCGTCTGGGACGGCGTGCGCAAACAGCCGGTGATGCTGTTCAGCGACATGGGCGGAATCGACATCGAGGAAGTCGCCGCCGAGCACCCGGACCATGTCGGCCGCGGCCATTTCTCGAACATCCTCCCGCTGTCGGACTGGCAGGCCAAGCAGGTGATCGCCTCGATCGGCGTGACCGGCAAGCGGCTGAACCGCCTGACGCCGATCCTCGCCAGGCTCGCCCGGCTGTTCGTCGAGCACGACATGACGCTCGCCGAGATCAACCCGATCGGCGAGCTCGACGACGGGACGTTCGTCGCGCTCGATGCCCACATGGACATGGAGAACGAGGCACGCCCCCGCCAGCACGAGTTGCTCGCCGAGCTCGGCGTCGGCGGCGAGGAGACGCGCCAGGCGCGCGAGGCGACACCTTTCGAGATCGCCGGCGACGCCGTCGACGCCCAGGACTACCGGGGGGTCGCCGGCAACGTGACCGAGTTCGACGGCAACCTCGGGCTGGTGATCGGCGCCGGCGGCGGCTCGCTGACGCTGTTCGACGCAGTCCGCGCCCACGGGGGCCGCCCAGCCAACTACTGCGAGATCGGCGGCAATCCTTCGGTCGCCAAGGCCTGCGGACTGGCCAAGCTCGTCCTCCAGAAGCCCGGCGTGGAGCAGATCGCGGTGATGATGTCGATCGTCTCCAACACCCGCGTCGACATCGTCGCCCGCGGTGTGATCAAGGCCTGCGTCGAGCTCGGCCACGACCCGGCGGAGAAGATCGCGATCTTCCGCATCCCGGGCGCCTGGGAGGAAGAGGGATTCAAGATCCTCCGCCGCTACGGGATCGAGTACGCCGATCGGTCCGTCTCGATGCACGAAGCCGCCCGGCGGGCGGTCGAGAAAATCGGCAGCCGTGGTGCGGCAGAACCCGCGGCGCACCAGGAGGGCACACAGTGAGCATCCTGATCGACGCGCAAACCACGTTCATCGTCCAGGGGATCACCGGCCGCGAGGCGGTCAACCTGACCCGCGAGTGCCTCGACTACGGCGACGGCGCCAGGATCGTCGGCGGCGTCACGCCCGGCCGG